>Ga0129299_1000308_pt1 | contig 30480 bp, 22 predicted proteins | sample ConPoolayeCmetaG_FD_94477 | JGI IMG/M metagenome (GOLD analysis project Ga0129299, IMG submission 94477) | Hot spring microbial mat communities from California, USA to study Microbial Dark Matter (Phase II) - Cone Pool mat layer C metaG ...
CCGGTGCAAAGGGAAGACCCCCGCAAGGCTTTTGATAGTATTCAACAATCCTTAGATTCAATAAAGGAAGATATTTCAGTTATAATTTTTCCGGAGGGAACCCGTTCCCCAAGCGGAGAGTTAGGTGAATTCCGGAGAGGAGCATTTAATTTAGCTACACGTTCAGGAAAGCTTATAATACCAATAACAATTATTGGAACAAATAAAATCATCCCGAAAGGAAAATTTAGAATAAACAGCGGTGTAGTAACTGTAATTTTCAGCCCTCCATTAAAGCCTTCGGAAAATCCAACAGCAAAGGAAGAAAAAGAGTTGATGAAAGTAACCAGAAGAATTATAGAGATGAACCTAAGTTATGTAAACACAAAATAATTTGTAAAAGTAAAAAAAAGGTCTTAATTTTGTTTTTTCGAAAAAGGTCAGGTAGCTCAGTTGGTAGAGCAGTGGACTGAAAATCCACGTGTCGGCGGTTCAATTCCGTCCCTGACCACTTTTTATTTTATCTAACTACTAATAATATCAATCACTTGCAAGAACGAAAAACAAAACTAATCAAACATACTACAAACTTTTTAACCTTTTCTTTTTTTAATTCCAAGCCGTTTCTGAATACTATAAAAAAAAAATAACCCCTTGTAACTAAAAAATTTACAGGGGGTGATTATTTACAGTTAACTATATTGTTAATAGTATTCTACTTTATTTATTTTCAATATCCAGATCATGGTCAATAACTTCATCTGTTGGAGTTATTGATAGATCGGGGGAGTCCTTACCGATTTTAGACGGATCAATAGCATTGAGGAGTTCTTCTTCTTCCTTAATAACTGGTTCAAGAAAGGAGAATGTCAAATGATTGCCACTCTCGGCTAAATCTACGACAATTCTTGAGCCGCCTTTGAGGTTACCCCTAAGCATACTATCAGCAAGGTCGTCCTCAACATATTTCTGGAGTGCTCTTCTCAGAGGTCTTGCACCGAATTTATCATCAAATCCTTTATCAACAAGGAAATTCTTGGCATTTGTAGTCAACTCGAGGGTCATATTGTTAACTTTTAATCTCTTACGGAGTTCTTCGAGCTGAATATCAATAATTTCAAAAATATGCTCTCTTCTAAGTTTGTGGAAGATAATAAAGTCATCAATACGGTTTATAAATTCTGGATTAAAGAGTCTTTTGATTGATTCTTCGATAGTGTTTTTAACGTTTTCATCTTCGGCAATAGCAGTTGATTCGGTGAAACCGATTTTACCACCAATTTTGATATCTCTTGTTCCAACATTAGATGTCATAATAATGACAGTATTTTTGAAATCAACACGCCTGCCGAGACCGTCTGTTAATATACCATCATCAAAAACCTGAAGGAGAATATTGAAAACGTCAGGATGAGCTTTTTCGATTTCATCCAAGAGAATTATGCTGTAAGGTTTTCTTCTTACTTTTTCAGTAAGTTGTCCGCCTTCTTCGTAACCGACATATCCCGGAGGAGCCCCGACAAATCTTGAGACAGTGAATTTTTCCATGTATTCACTCATGTCAATCCTGATGAGAGCATCTTCGCTATCGAACATAACCCTTGCGAGTGCTTTAGCCAGCTCAGTTTTTCCAACGCCGGTAGGTCCCAGGAACATAAATGAACCAATTGGTCGTTTTGGATCTTTTAAACCAGCTCTGGCACGCCTTATAGCTTTGCTTAAATGTTCAATTGCTTCGTCCTGACCGACAACCATTTTCTTAAGGTCAGCTTCGAGATTCATCAACTTGGCAGATTCGCCTTCTGCGATTTTATTTACAGGTATTCCTGTCATCATAGAAACAACATCGGCGATATCATCTTCATTGACAGTGAAATAGGTTTCGCTGGATCTAAGCTCCCATTCATTTTTAGCTGCTTCGAGTTCTGATTGAAGTCTTTTTTCGACATCACGAAGTTTTGCAGCTTCCTCAAAATTTTGATTTTTGACAACCTGATTTTTCTGGAATCTCAGTTCTTCAATTTTTTCTTCGAGTTCAATAATTTCCTTTGGAACCTGAATATTAGCGAGGTGCACTCTTGCACCAGCTTCATCGAGGACATCTATTGCTTTGTCAGGAAAATTCCTGTCAGAAATGTAACGCTCTGAGAGTCTGACACAGGAGATAATAGAGTCCTCACTGTATTTAACGTTATGATGCTCTTCGTATCTATCCTTAAGATTTTCAAGGATTAATTTTGTCTCCTCAGCTGAAGGAGGATCAACAATGATTTTCTGGAATCTTCTATCGAGAGCACCGTCTTTTTCGATATACTGACGGTATTCATCGAGTGTTGTAGCTCCAATGCATTGAATTTCACCTCTCGAGAGAGCAGGTTTGAACATATTGGAAGCATCAAGAGAACCTGAAGCACCACCGGCACCGACGATTGTATGAAGTTCATCAATGAAAAGAATAACATCTTTAGCTTTTTCAAGCTCATTCATAACTGCTTTCATTCTTTCTTCGAACTGACCCCGGTATTTAGTGCCGGCAACGAGCGAAGCAAGGTCAAGCGTTACAATACGTTTATCAAAAAGAACTCTTGGAACTTTTCTTTGAACAATTTTAAGGGCTAAACCTTCAACAATAGCTGTCTTACCGACGCCCGGTTCACCAATAAGCACAGGATTATTCTTTTTACGTCTGGAAAGCACCTGAGAAACTCGCTCGATTTCCTTTTCCCTGCCGATGACAGGGTCGAGTTTGTCCTCGAGTGCTAATTTTGTTAAATCTCTGCCAAAGTTATCGAGGACAGGAGTTTTCATTCTCTCTTTTTGTCCAGATTTGGCGAAGTTCGGTGTTCGTTGAGAGGAACTTGGTTTACCACTAATGATGTTATCCAGTTCTTTTCTTGCATTTTCGTAAGTAACGGAAAATTGGGAGAGAATCTGTGCAGAAATATTCTCTTCATCACGTAATAATGATAGGAGAAGATGCTCAGTTCCAATAACGTCGGATTTATATAGTTTAGCTTCGAGGTAAGTGATTTTCAGAACCTTTTCGGCTTGTTTTGTCAATGGAATATTGCCAATGGTAATGGTAGAACTTGAGCCTTTAACAAAATCTTCGATGGTTTTCTTCAATTTGTAAAGGTCAACGCCAAGATTTCGCAAAATTTTGACGGCTATCCCTTCTCCCTCCCGGATGATTCCAAGCAGGAGATGTTCGGTTCCGATGTAATCATGTCCTAATCGTAAAGCTTCATCACGACTTAATCTGATAACATCGTTTACTCTGTTTGAAAAATTGCCTTCCATAAAAACTCTAATTATTTAATATTTAGTTTATTATTTTCTTATGGCACTTTAAAAGATAATAAATTTGGTGCCAGTAATTATATGAACTAAGTCTTAAGACGGTTTCGAGTTTTTTTTATTTATTGTCGGTTTGTAGTTCTCAAAGGCTTAAACCATTTCGATATTTTGACTAAGGATTTCGGTTCTTTCTGCTATTTGAAGGTTTTGGATAATTGGGTCAAGGTTACCTTCTATAACTTCCTTTAGCGAATAGTTTTTGTTTTCCCCTTCGAGGCGGTGGTCTGTAACGCGATTTTGAGGGAAATTATAAGTTCTGATTTTTTCAGAGCGGTCGCCGGATTTAACCATGGACTTTCTTGCGGAGGATATCTCCTGTTGTTGCTTTTCGAGTTCTAATTCATAGATTCTTGAACGGAGGACTTTCATAGCTTTTTCACGGTTTTTTAACTGGCTACGCTCGTCCTGACAGGAAACAACGATTCCAGTAGGTAAATGAACAAGTCTGACGGCAGTTTCGACTTTGTTAACATTTTGTCCACCTTTGCCACCTGAACGAAAAATATCAATTCTGAGGTCTTCATCTTTAATCTCGACATCAATATCTTCAGCTTCTGGTAAAACAGCTACAGTTGCAGCTGATGTGTGCAATCTGCCGCTTGCTTCTGTTTCGGGAACACGCTGAACCCTGTGGACACCGCTTTCATACTTAAATAAACCATAAGCATTTTCTCCGGAAATGGAAAAAACAATTTCTTTGAAACCACCCTTTTCTGACTCGTTAAAGTCAATTATATCAATTGAAAAGTTTTTAGTTTCGGCATATCTTTTATACATATCGAATAAATCTCCGACAAAGATACCTGCTTCGTCTCCACCGGTTCCAGCTCTCATTTCAACTATGCAGTTTTTCATATCATTCGGGTCCTTGGGTATAAGCATAATTTTAAGTTCGTCCTCCAAGGACTTGAGCTTTTCTTCCAGTGAGCTGAGTTCCTGATAGGCAAAATCTCGCATCTCGGAATCAGTTGAAGGAGAATCAATTATTTCTTTTGTTGATTCGATGTCTTCAAGGATTTTCAGATATTTTTCCGAAGCTTCTGCAATGGGTTGAAGATGTTTGAAATCTCTTGAAATTTTCTTATATCTTGAGACGTCATTTATAATTTCGGGCTTGTTTAGTTCATCTGATAATTGTTTATAGCGATCTAATATTGAATTTAATTTTTCTTTCATTATCTAAAACTTTTTTAAATTATTAAGACAAAACAAAGACGAAATGAGAAGTATTTAATTTACTATGAATTATTCACTAATTTTTATTAAATTGTAAAGTTAAAATATTGTAAACTTATGAAACTAATACACTTAAAGTTATTAATTTATTTTGGCAGCTTAGTTTTTTTTGTATCCTGTGCAAAAGAGAACCCATTACTTGTTAATCCTCCATCGCCGGCAGAAACTGTTAAAATCAGATTATTTAATCTCGCAGGCGACCAAAAAGATCGGAAATTAATAATTGGCGGGGTTAATGAAACTAATCTGACAAAATATGAATCGCTGTCTGACACAATAAAGCCAACTCCAGAAGACTCCGTTAGCTTAATCATTCGAGGAAATAATGTTGAGGATTTCAGATTGACAAATAGATTCAGAGTAATAAGAAATACGAATTACACGGTTTTTGCTCTTGAATCTACAGACAAAATTAAACCCGTTGATACTGTTATTATTCTTGGCACAACACCGGGTTTGTATATTAATCCGAATACTTCCATTGTTTCATTTATTAATACGAACAATGATACTAATGTCAGTTATTCGGTTGTGATGGGGTGTCCAAGCGGAACACCAATCGCACAAAATATAACTTACAGAACAATAAGCTTTCAATCCCAGCTACCAAGCGGAAGGCTGCCGATTTCACTCATCAAAAACTATAAGGACTCAATCAGAATAATCGGGTTATTCGAATTAGATTTAAAATCCGGCGATGAATATGGTATAATAATCAGGTTCAAAGAAGGGCGGGAAGAGCTATATCAGCTTGATCAAAATGATTTATCACAAAATGCTCTTGCAAAAGTTCAGAGCATCGAAAATAGCCAGAGTTTGATGAGGGTAATAAACTTTTCAACAAGCAATATCAGCGTTGAGAAATTTGAAAATGAAGCTATTGAAAATGATTTAACCGGATTAGCCATTGGTGATTATAAATCTATTTCAGCATGTGCAAGCACTTTGAAGGATTCCATAAACATTTTTGTTGCAAATAATTTGAAGAGCACGATATCTACTTCGCTTGAAGCTCTCGAAAAATATACTCTATTAGTTTTTGATTCAAAGGAAGAAAAGGCTGGTCTTTCAATACTTGCTAATCCAATAAGATTATACCAGAGCCTTGAGGGAAAATCTTTAATAAGAGTTGTAAATGCAGATTATTTGAGGGATGGGCTTACTGTTTCGCTCGGTGGAAGAAATGACACAAATTCAGCAGGTTACCGTAGTGGTGATGTTATTTCTTCGGGACTGGCTTATGGAAAAATCTCAGAATATGTGATACTTCCATCAGGCAGGGCACCTATTACTGTTTTTTCTTCATCGGCTCCGACAAAGCTCTTAAAAACAGCCATCGGTCAGTTCGAGAGCAATAAGCGATACCTGCTTTCAATATTTGTGGATGATAAAGGCAAAGAGCAAATTTCTCTCATTGAAGATAACGAAGTAAGTAAAAACGTTGAAGCATTGAAAGAGGGTATTTTTACTCAAATTGTTAATGCTATACCAGGAATTGGCAAAATGAATCTGAAGATAGATAATATTTTGAATAATGCCTTTATTGATTACACTTCTTCTTTGGCAACCGTTTTACCGACTGAAGAAACCCAGATAAGAATTAATGAAAAGAGTTATCAATTTACTCCAACAAATAATTCGAGTTCAATACTTGTAGCAACTGGCGAAGAAAACAATATCGAGATTTTTGACTTAAGTGAAAGATTGCCTGCAATCGAGACAAATCTATACCATAGAAGGTTTTTTAATGCATGCAAAGAAATTCCTATTATTTCCTTCAGAATTGATAGTGATTCAGGAGCAACAGTGGCTGATGCAGTGAAATATGGAACGAAAACTGATTTTTATGCTGAATTCAATGACAGGAAGCTGAGTTTCTTTGTTTTTGATTATAAAAATTTGACAAGAATATCAAAAATCAGTGATATATCACTAACCTTTGGTAAAAATTATTCGATAATATTCACGGGTGATTCCAAAAAAGGTGGATACTCGTTGATTATACAACAAGAATACTAATTTTTTAAATATATAAATAATAAGGACTTATAATGGCTCAATATTTACTCAAATCAATTATTGGAGTAATCCTGTTTATTTTTATTAATTCCGAAGCTTTCTCAATAAATTTTCAAACTTATCAACCATCAAACAGCAGAAATAAAAATGTGGCTTATTCAATTTTTATTCCGGGCAAAAAACTACCAGATGGCACTCAGGAAATGGCGAAAATATATGAAATACCAAAGCTATCCGAAGAATTTTACCTGCCGAATTCAATAAACATTAAGACAAAAAGCATAATAGATATTTCAGGCGATGGAAAGACATTTTATTCATCTGTACTGATGAGTTTGCTCAAGAATTATAATGTAACAAAAATCAATGCACCATTCAGAAATCAGGGTGATATTGCACTCTCGAGCTATGACGAGGGATTAACAAGAATTTTTGAGGTTTTCTATTCATATCCTATTGACCCTTACGAATTATGTAAGGAGTTAATGAAAAATCCGGAAATAGAGTATGCTACTCCCGTTTTCAAGCGATTCACAAATGATTTTTATCCCAATGACCCGGACTCTTCAAAGCAATGGTATATTAACAATTTACTTATGAAAAAGGCATGGGATATTTCGAAAGGGGATAAAAGCGTTAAAATCGCTATAGTTGATTCAGGGGTTGATTGGGAGCATCCCGATTTACAGGCAAATATCTGGATTAATCCCGGGGAAGATGGAACGGACAGCGAAGGCAAAGATAAAAGAACTAACGGTAAAGATGATGACAGTAACGGAAAAATTGATGATTGGCATGGCTGGGATATGATTGGTAACATAAATCAGAATGAGCTTTTCAGCGGACAGTACAAAGAAGATAACAATCCGAAAAACGTATCAGGATTTCATGGCACACACGTGGCAGGATGTGCTTCTGCTGTTACTAATAACAAAATCGGGATATCCGGAGTGGGATTTAATTGCTCGCTAATACCTGTCAAATGTGCACCCGATGCCTCAACATCTGGGATTTTCAGGGCGTATGAAGCAATTGCTTATGCTGCCAGTCTCGGAGCTGATATTATCAATTGCAGTTGGGGTGGTCCCGGTTTTAGTCCGGTCGAGCAGGAGGTTATAACAGCGGCTTATAAAAAAGGATGTGTGATAGTGGTAGCAGCTGGAAACGACAACCAGTTCAATATTGACGATGGGGGGCAGTTTCCTGCAGGATATGACAATGTCCTCTGTGTTGGTTCAACTGCTTCGAACAACAGGGTTTCAAGTTTTTCGAACATAGGAATTTCTGTAACTGTTTACTCGCCGGGGTCATCAATTTATTCGACTATGCCTAATAATTCTTACTCCAATCAAAATGGAACATCAATGGCATCACCTATTACTTCAGGGATAGCCGGACTAATTAAGGCTTTACACAAAGATTGGTCGCCGAAACAGATAATACATCAGATAAGAAGCACCTCAGACAATGTTGTAACAACAGATTCAACCAAAAGACATATTTTTTATGGTAGAGCGAATGCTTATAAAGCTCTTGACTATAACAGAGGTAAAGGCAACGAAATACCCGGCTTGGAAATTTCGGAGGCTAAATTTGTTTCAGGAGATGCACTTACTGATTATGACCCAAAGCTAATGTCCATGAAAGTTACCAACTATCTATCTAATGCAAATAATGTAAAAATTACTATTTCTTCTATTGATAATATTTTATCAATTACTGGGGGTAGTATTGAACTTGGAAGTATCGGTAACCTTCAAACAAAACCATTTACAATGATGGTACAGTTGCAGAAATCGAATCCTTGGTATCGTGGCTGGGCAAAATTACTTGTTACTTTTACAAGTGGAGCATATAAAGATTTTCAGCTTTTGAAAGTTCCCATTCAACTTGAATCAAAAAATAGTTATTCTCAGGTTTTTGCAGTCCCCGATTATTATATGCCTGTATGGTATGATGCAATATCATCGGGCGAAAATTTATTATGGGGAGTTGGACAAGGTGGATTTCTTGGAACACAGGGAGGCTTTCTAAGGTATTATAACGGTCAAGTTACAAATCGCTCGCTCGGACAGCCAGCTTATACTATTTATGCATTTAATGAATCAAAAGCTGTTGCAGGAACCAGCACATCAAACGGGACTGTTGCTAATGTTATGATAACAGCTAATGGAGGAGGAAACTGGTCAACAATAGGTGTTTCGCAAATAACAGGTTTTATAAATAAAATCCACTTTTTTGATGAGAACAATGGTGTATTTACAGGCGATCCAAAGAATGGCAAATGGGGAATTGCAAAAACAAGCGATGGTGGGAATAACTGGGTGCAAATTCAAAATGTTCCTTTACCACAAGCAAACGAAACATGCTTCAATACTGCGAATTTCTGGAATGGGGACGTTGGTGCTTTTGGTACCACTCATTCGAGAGTTTTCATAACTACAAATCGCGGTGAAAACTGGAAAGTTTCCACAATATCGGGAGCCGGGGCAATATATTATCTTGCTTTTAAAGATGAATTAAATGGCTTAGCAGTTTATAATCAATTGGGAGATACTTCTTCCAGAATTGTAGCTTCAACTTCAAACGGTGGAACGACGTGGATACCAAACAGATATCGATTTCAAAGCGGGGCTATGCCTGTGGGATTTTTTAATATTAAAAATTCAAAAGGATTATATGTTGTTTGTTCTGGAGGTCAGGTTTACACAACAACCGACAATGGTGCCAACTGGGATGCAGTGCTAAGTCAGTATCACGGAACAGTTCAACTTGGAACCGGATACGCATATCGTCCAAACAGGGGGAGGGCATGGAATTTATCAGAATCTGCTGGTTATCTTGATTTTGTGTTCGACCCACTCAATATTAAAAAGGAAGTGCAACTTGTTACTTCTGCTAATGAAGATTTTGATACCGTCAAGGTTGGAAGCAGCAAATCCAAAACTATTAGCGTAAAAAACACAGGAAATATTGAATTAAATTTCAAGGATTTCAGGTTTAGAGCCGGGGAAAATACTGATTCGAACGAATTCAAAATTTTTGGAGCAACACCCAGCTTAATAAATCCAGAGGAGGTTATTAACATAAGAGTCAGGTTTGTGCCAGAAACCCCCGGAACGAAAGAAGCTGATTTTATTATTGATTTTGAAGATGAAGCAATTCAGGATTTAGTTGTTAAACTGAAAGGAATTGCTGTTGAAGATCCATCTTATGTTGCTGCAGAATACCTTGATAACAATTTTATTGATATAATACCTAATCCTGCACGTGAGTTTATAGAAATCAGAATTTTAAACAAGGGCTTGCATACCGCAGCTGAAAATGATATAATAAGGATATATAACATATTAGGCGAATGTGTCCTATCCTTCGGGATTATGGATAGCTCAACTTTAAGAAGAATTGATGTTTCCCCCCTTCCTTCTGGAATTTATTTTATTCGTTTAGGGAATCTGGTTGAAAGCTTTATTAAAATTTAGTTAATTAATTTGAATTTTAGCTTTTATCCGCAGATCTTAAAGGATTTTGAAAAAGAGAAGGGGCTACCATATACAGACAGCCCCTTTAAAATTCAACTTAAACTTTAAATTTTGATAAGTTTAGTTGTGTAAATTTCCTTACTCGTCTGAATTTTTAATTGATATAATCCGGGCAAGAGATGATTTGTTTCAAGGTTTATAGTATGAAAACCATCGTTTAAGAAGCCATCGAAAACGGTATTAATGGGATTTCCCAATAAATCAAATAAAGTTATTTTTATCTTATCCTGTTTGTTTAGATTAAATGAAATCGTTGCATCTTTCTCGGTTGGATTTGGAAATGTTCTTAATTCATTAATTATAGAAAAGCCCGCTTTATCATTTTCAACACTGAGAGGTTTTTTCTTAATGGCAAAGAATCCCTTGCTAATTGTAGAAACTCCGGGATTGTTCAGATATGTAATTTTAACCTGATAACTCGAATCTTCGGGAACCTGTTCAGGAATAGATGACCAAAGGAAGTTATTTGTAAAACTTTTTACACTGTCAATAACGGTTATGAAATAGCTGCCATTTCTGAACAAATCTATTTTTACGGGTGCATAAGAGACATCAAACCAACGAATAATTTTTGGAAGATTGTCCTTAGTTAGAATTTCACCACCATTGGGGTATTTTATTGCAAGGTATGGGGAAATTGGAGAAAATGAATAAATTTCTGACCACTCACTATTGCCAAGACCGCTGACAATTGTTCTAACGCGCCAGTAATAAGTTTTTTCAGTAAATGGAGGAGTAATTTTATAAATAAGTTCAGTTAAATTGTTTTTTTCAAAAATGATTTGATTGAATTCAGGATCTTTTGCAATCTGAATATGATGGAACTCCATTAGACCATCAACTGTCCACATTAGCTCAACAGGCATAGTATTGTCAATTTCTTGTCCGTTTGAAGGATAAAATAATTTCGGGACTGTGAGCAAAGGTCTGAAGTCATCTCTGCCAAAGACAAATTCACCAAATTCATTGACATTAATTATTAATGTCTTGTTTATATTATCAAAAGATGTTGGAATTTGAGTGAACTTACCCTTTCCTTCGTTTGGTCTGAAGAATACCTTGAATTGATTTCCGTCTCTGATTCTCGGGAAAAGACTGATGTCAAATGTAAGTTTTAGGTTTATGCTTGTTATGTTTTCGCCTTTGACTGTAATTCTATAAGGAAGAATAAGAGGTGAAGGTTTATCAAAGTCTGGATTCAACGGAGCGTAGTTATATCTTTTAACAATAATTGAACCTCCGTTTGAGGGAGTAATTGACTCAACGAAAATTTTAAGGGAGGTTTTGTTGTTCCCGTCGCTGAAATCGTATTCTGTGTTGGAAGTAATATTTTCCTTTGTAACCTGAGCTTCAGGCAATTGAGTGGGATATGGGAATTTGTATGCCCGGTAAGTTGATTGACCGAAAGTAACACCCTTTGGAAGTGAAATTTCAATTGCAAGTTCATCATTGGGAGTAAGTTCTGTAATTGATGGAAGATTAAGTATTCCGGAACCACCCCACCCAATGACATTGCCACCATTTGGCAATCTCTGTGAATTTCCCTGATTTCTTGAAAGTATGTCGGGAGAATGCCTGTATTCCCATATCAATTTGGCTGTTTTATTTATTTCATCAAGTTGATATTCGACTGCACGGGCATGCTCGGGTTGATGTCTGTTACCATTATCAAATAGGGTAATATTACCATTATCAAGCCTACGTGCATCGTGCTGTTCGGAGAAATAATCGGGAGCGTTTGCCTCGTTTTCGCCGATAAATGTGAAATCATTGCCTTTTCCTCCGAGTCGCCAGATGATTTCACCCGTCTGACGGTTAATTTTTGTAATTTCGTTAATATGTCTGCTAGAAATTAAAATATGACCATCATCATCAAGTTCGACTGAATTAATGTGTACATAGTCAACACGTCGGGTATTAATAGGATAATATGAATCTTCCAGAGGAATATGATCCCAGCTTCTCCACTGGAATACAACATTTCTGCTACGGTCGAGTTCCTGAACAACAGCACCGATAACAGTTGCATCGGGATGTCCATCGGTAACCACTTCACTTAAATCCATGTGTTTTACGTCATAAGAAATCAGCAAAGAATGACCGTTCGGGAGTAATTTAAAATCATGAAAATCTGCAATGTATCCGCTTTTGCACTGAAATGAGTCAATGACATTTAAATCAGAATCAGTGATATAAATATTAGACTCTGCAAACCCATCCGCTAAGTTTCCGAAACTATAAGGCTGCTGGTAGGACATCAGTCCGTTTGGCTGAACTTTGAAATCAAAGCTTAAGGGGACTTTTTTGTATTTAACAACTTTTGCATCATTGTTCATTATAATAAGAAAATTTGATGTAGCCATGCCGTTATTTCCGAAAAAGAAATGACCATTATAAGGTTCTGCTGATTTCTCAACTGTTAGTTCAGGAAACCCCGGAGGTAGGGTATCTCCGTTTAATAATGTTGGTTTAAGTATTTTTTTATCGAAATAATCGAAAGATTGGACTGAATGAATAGAAAATAATGAGATGACAATTATCAATGTTAATAATGAAATTAGTGTTTTCATTTTACTCCTTTTTTTAATTTTAAAATATCAAAATAACAAAACACAATTTTAAGAATTAAGTTACAATTAATTAACATTTTTCTACTGTAAAGACTAATTTTTACTATTTATAGAGAATTTTTAGTATCAATATGGTGAAAGCGAAAATAAAGGAAATGATATTGGCAAGAATTATTGGTAAATCGTTTTTCATAACACCATATGTAAACCAGAGAATAATACCTAAAACAAAAGTTATATAGGTAAGAAGAGATATATCCTTAGTATGGCGATTGATAATTGCTTTAATCATCTGAGGAACGAAGGCTAATGTTGTTAAAGAAGCTGCTATCAAGCCTAAGATTGTCGTAAAATCCATAAATCACCTTAGAGCAAACATAAATGAGTGATTAAGGAGTGGTATCTGGATTGGATAGCATATTTTTCTGAGGACATTCAAAATTGAAGGGAAATAATAAACCCGCTTATAATCCAGTATTTCAAAATGATTTTTTAGTTGAGCTTTGGCTTCATTCAAAGAATACAGATAAAGATAACGAGCATTTCCGATTTTAGGATAAAGAGCTACTCTGTTCGAGTATGTCATTAAAACCAAGCCATCAGGGGCTAAAATCTCTTTTACTCGTCTTAAGAAAATATTAGGTTCATCAACTGTTTGAATCACTCCAATAATAGCAATTACATCGAATTTTTGATTGAAGTTTGTATCTTCTATCCGACCGGCAATAAGGTTTGCATCAGGAAATTTTTGCTTTACCGGGCGGAGTTGTTCAGGACTAAAGTCGATACCAGTTATTCCGAGATTGAATTTTTGGTAGATATCAAAATAATTGCCGGGACCACAGCCAATATCGAGGATTGACTTATAATTATTATTCCAGAATTTTTTAAGAAAAAAAGTAAAGACAGATCTAAGTTCATTCATAGCAACTTTGGAAGAAATAGACATTTGAAAATTCTCAGAGAACTTTGCACTTTCTTCAAACCTTTTTTTCCAATATGATTCAAAATCGGGCATAACTCAGGATAAAAGAAGATAAGAGTGAATAAAATCGTCAATATCACCATCCATAACGGCGTGAATATCTGTTTTTTTCAGTTCAGTTCTGTGGTCATTGACCATAGTATAAGGCTGGAAAACATAAGACCTGATCTGACTGCCCCATTCAATTTTCTTCTTTGCTCCCTCGATAGCAGATTTTTCTGCCTCTTCTTCCTCTCTTTTCTTTTGATAAAGGCGAGATTTAAGCATTTTCATAGCTCTTTCACGGTTCTGAAATTGAGAGCGTTCCTGCTGACAGGATACAACAATACCGCTGGGAATATGTCTAAGCCGAACGGCAGTTTCAACCTTATTTACATTTTGTCCTCCCTTACCGCCAGAACGGAAAGTGTCCATTTCGATATCAGCTGGGTTTATTTCAATTTCGACATCGTCATCAACTTCAGGATAGACAAAAACGGAGGCAAAAGAGGTATGCCGTCTTGCATTTGAATCGAATGGTGAAATTCTTACCAGTCGGTGAACTCCATTTTCGGATTTAAGGTAGCCGTATGCGTATTCCCCAATAATTTCGAGTGTTGCGGATTTGATTCCGGCTCCGTCGCCTTCGAGTTCATCGGCAAGATACACTTTAAAATTGTGTCTTTCAGCCCAGCGGGTGTACATTCGCATAAGCATTTCTGCCCAATCCTGTGCTTCGGTTCCACCAGCACCAGAATGAATTGTTAGAATAGCATTCCTTTTGTCATCAGGTCCTGAGAGTAAATTCTTCATTTCGAGATCATTAACCAAAGATTCAGCTTTTTTGATTTCAGAATCAATTTCATTTATAAATGATTCATCGCCCGCTTCTTCTGCTAACTCGATCAAGGCTTGAGCATCATTAATGACTCTGTTGGTTTGCTCCCATTCATCAATCCAACTCTGGTTGTCGGACATTTTTTGCATGATTTTTTGGGCTTCGACGGGATCTTCCCAGAAATTACTGTCTCCAGATTTAGTGCGTAAGTTTTCTAATTCGGATTTTTTTCCGTCAATATCAAAGAAACCTCCGTAATTTATTCATTCTCTCGTTAAATTCTTTGATTTTATCTTTTTGTGGTTCGAACATTTTTATAATTTTGATGCTTTTAAAAAAACAAAATTAAGCCATTTAGGTTAAATGACAAAGGATGAATATTGAATTATGAATATAAGCACAATCAAAATGTTTGAAAGAAGCAGTATCATTAATATTTTTTTGCTTAGAATATTAAAAATCATTAGGTTTAAGTTTATTGAAGTTTAGAAAAAGATTAAGGAAATCAAATAGGTTTAATGAAGCTATCTATAGTAACAATTTGCAAAAATGATGCAGAGAATCTGGAAAGAACGATAATCAGTATTGTTAATCAGTCTTTCAAGGATTATGAGCTTATTGTTATAGACGGAGCTTCGAATGATAATACCATTGATGTTATTAATAAATATAAATCATACGTATCAAAATTTGTATCTGAACCCGACAGCGGTATATTTAATGCTCAAAATAAAGGGGTGAGATACTCCGAAGGTGATTATATATGTTTTCTAAATGCAGGGGATTACTTTACTAACTCTGAAATTCTTAAAAATGTGTTTGAAAATGGGCCTGCTGCAGAGATAATTTACGGAGATATTAATTATAAATTCAATAATGGATTAATATATAGAAAAAAGTCATTTAAAAAACTTACAGGATTGAAATTTCTTATTGAAAGTTTACCACACCCTTCCTGTTTTTTTAAAAGGACAGTATTCGAAAAAATCGGACAAATGGATGAAAATTTCAGAATGACAGCGGATTATGAGTTTTTCCTGAGAGCAATTCTCAAATACAAATGTCAGTCGCAATATATCCCAATACCAGTTGCGGTATTTAATCTTGAAGGCTTAAGTTCAAAACATGAACACAGCCAGCAAGCAAAAACAGAAAGAAAGAAAATTCAGGAAAAATATATAGACCCGAAAACACTAAAAATTTTCAGATTATTTCGATTACCAATAATATTTTTTTTAAAAAAAATAAGATATCTTTTTTATCTGTTTCTCAGTAGAGTGAAAAAGGATTATACACAAATAAAGTAAAGTTATCAGCTATTCATAGAAGCAAGAAAATCTTTGTTAGATCTTGTTCCTTTCATTTTATCAAGCAGGAATTCCACAGCTTCAGTAGGCGGAAATTCGCTAAGAACTTTACGAAGTATATAAATTCTATTCAGATCATCACTTGGAATAAGAAGCTCTTCACGTCTGGTGCCAGAGCGATTGACATCAATAGCTGGGAATACTCTTCTATCAGCAATTTGACGATTAAGAACAAGTTCCATATTACCGGTTCCCTTGAATTCTTCAAATATAACTTCGTCCATTCTGCTGCCAGTTTCAATCAAAGCAGTAGCAATGATAGTAAGAGAACCACCCTCTTCGACATTTCTTGCGGCTCCGAAAAATCTTTTTGGTTTATGGAGAGCATTAGCATCAACACCACCGGAAAGGATTTTGCCTGAATGCGGAACAACAGTATTATGAGCACGAGCCAGACGAGTTATAGAATCGAGAAGAATAACCACATCCATTTTAGCTTCAACCAATCTTTTAGCTTTTTCTAATACCATATCAGCAACCTGAACGTGTCTTTCTGGGGGCTCATCAAAAGTAGAAGAAATGACTTCAGCCTTCACTGAGCGTTGCATATCGGTAACTTCTTCGGGACGCTCATCAATCAAGAGGACAATCATTTTGATTTCCGGGTGATTTTTTGTTATGCTATTGGCAATTTGTTGTAATAATATAGTCTTACCTGCTTTTGGAGGAGAAACAATTAACCCACGCTGACCCTTACCAATAGGGCATAATAAATTCAATATCCTCATTGAGTATTCAGCTTTGCTGGTTTCAAGGTTTATTTGTTTATTTGGGTAAAGGGGAGTTAGGTTATCAAATATAGTTCTATCTCTTATAAGTTCTGGTTCAAGATAGTTAACACTTTCAACTTTAAGAAGTGCAAAAAACCTCTCACCGTCTTTTGGTGGTCTGACTAATCCACGGACAGTATCGCCGGTTCTCAGGACAAATTTTTTGATTTGGGAGGGTGAAACATAAATATCATCAGGAGACGGTAAATAATTATAATCAGCAGAGCGAAGAAAACCATAACCATCTGGAAGAACTTCGAGGACACCGCTACTTGCTACGAGTCCTTCGGTAATTTGTTCTTTTGGTTGGTTGTTAGCCTGAACTTCAACAATTTTAAGAATAAGTTCTTGTTTTCTTAAGTCAGAAAAATTTGTGATGCCAAGTTGCTTTGCCATGGCTGTCAGTTCAGCAATTTTTTTACCTTTTAAATCGGCAATATCAATCAAAGGTTGGTTATTTTTGTGACTGGAGTTTTCGTAAGGGGGCATATTTTCCTTTCTAAAAAAATATATTTAAGATACTAATTATCAATTAATTAACATATTATTAAAAGATGATAAAAAAAATACTTTATACTACTTATTTTTGATTTATGATTTGTTTTCACCGGTTTAGCTTATAAACATCAAATTGCTATTTTGGTGTGTTTAACGAAGCAAAAATAAGTGAATATTTTGTTTAATGCAAATAAAAAAATTAAAATAGGGTTAAAATTATAGTATATGAATGAAAAGAATTTAATATTAATAAAAAAACAAAATGCAAATAATGAAGTATTTTTAGAATCCACTCCGAAAAGACACAACATAATGATTACATTTTATTTTTGATTTTCGAAAAAGCAGTTCTAAATTATTATTTTCAATGATGAAAAAATGTAACTATTAAATATTGTTGAATTTATACTATTCGGAATAATTATGGAGATTCACAGCCATATTGAAGAACAACTCGAAACAGACCTTTTAGTTGTTGGAGGTGGCATAGCCGGTATATCAACAGCTCTGGAAACAGCCGAAACAGGTTTTAGGGTTATTCTTCTGGAGAAAGAACCTTTCATCGGTGGAAGGGTATCTCAGTTAAATCAGTATTTTCCAAAGCTTTGTCCCCCTTCGTGTGGTTTAGAAATAAACATTAGAAGGCTAAGGGATAATACTAATATTGATTTAATAACATTGGGCGAAGTTGCAAACATTGAAGGTGGTCCGGGTAACTTTAATGTTTCAGTCATACAAAAAGCAAGATTTGTTAATAACAGATGCACGACTTGCGGGGATTGTTCGCCGGTTTGTCCTGTTGAGCGTAATAACAGCTTCAATTTCAATATAGACAAAACCAAAGCTATTTACATAAATCACGAGAATGCTTATCCTCAGAAATATGTAATTGACCCGGATGTCTGTCTTGGAGATAGTTGCTCAGAATGCGTAAAAGCATGTAAATATGAAGCAATTGATTTAAAACAGTCAGCAAAACAAATAAAAATCAAAACAAAAGCCATTGTTTGGGCAACTGGTTGGAATCCATACGATGCTAATAAACTTGAATATCTTGGTTACGGAAAATATCCCGAAGTTATTACAAATATGATGTTCGAGAGATATTCAGCACCGAACGGACCAACTAAAGGAAAAATTATTGTTCCGGGAACAAACAGAGAAATCGAAAAAATTGCATTCGTTCAATGTGCCGGCTCCCGTGATGAGCTTCACCTTGAATATTGTTCTTCAATATGCTGCCTTGCATCAATGAAGCAAGCACAATATGTCAGGGAACAATATCCAAACGCCGAAATTGATATATTTTATATCGATTTGAGGGCTCAAGGTTTGCTTGAAGATTTTTATACCAAGACCAAAAAGGATGAAAAAATTTCTTTCCATCGAGGAAAAGTTGCAAAAGTTTTCAAAGATGAAACAGATAATAAATTGGTAGTTGAAGCTGAGAATACTCTTGAAGGCAAATTACATCAGAAAAAATTCGATATGGTTGTATTAGCTACCGGAATGGAGCCTTCAACGAAAAAGAATGGAACGATTATAAAAGACTTTCTGGATGAAAGTGGATTTGTCAAGACAGATGAAAATTACCCAATTATCGGCTGTGGAGTCAGCACAAGTCCCAAAGAGGTTGCCTCAGTTGTGCAGGAATCAACTGGAGCTGCTTTGAAAGCTATACATCTAATTAAAGGAGGGAATTAATTATGGCAGTAGATACAAATGTTGGTGTTTATATCTGTTCAGGATGCGGTATTGGAGATAGTTTAGATTGTCAGAATCTTGCCGAAACTATTCAGAAGGAAACAGGAGTTCCCATTTGCAAGATAAATAATTGGCTTTGTGGTGAAAAGGCTCTGGCAGAAATTAATGACGATATAAAAAACGAAAATCTCAATAGGGTTGTTATCGGGGCATGCTCATCTCGATATCTAACTGATGTATTCAGATTTGACAAAGATGTTCTATTCGACAGAGTCAGTTTAAGGGAAAATGTTGCATGGACTCATAAAGCAAATGATGAAAACACATTTGAACTCGCAGTAGATTATTTGAAAATGGGGATTTCAAAGATGAAGAATTCAATGGTCCCCGAACCCATGATTTTTGATATTAATTCAACAATATTAGTTGTTGGTGGTGGGGTTGCTGGTATGAATGCAGCTCTGTCTTCTGCAAAAGCTGGTTATTCAGTTATATTAACAGAAAAAGAAGACAGTCTTGGTGGATTTTACAAGCAACTTTATAAATTAGCACCAACTAAAGCCCCATTTTTTGACCTTCAGGTGAATCCTTGCGAAAAACTGATTGCAGAAGTTTATTCTAATCCGAATATTCAGGTGTTAACTTCCTGCAAGATTGAAAAAACAAGTGGACAGCCGGGTTTATTTAATGTTACGGCAAGTTCTAACGGAGAACTAATCGAGTTTCAGGTTGGTTCTATCATACAAGCAACTGGCTGGAAGCCTTACGATGCTAACAAATTAGGACATCTCGGTTACGGGAAATATAAAAATGTTATAACAAATGTTGAAGTTGAGAAACTTGCAAAAGAAGGTAAATTGACCAGACCATCAGATGGTGGACCAATAAAAAGTGTTTTATTCATTCAGTGTGCAGGTTCCCGAGACGAAAATCATCTGCCTTATTGTTCTTCAGTATGTTGCACAGGCTCGTTAAAACAATATTATTACTTCAAAGAAAAATATCCTGACATTCCCGTATATATTATCTACAAAGACATAAGAACGCCGGGTCAATACGAAAAATTTTATAAATTAACACAAAGTCAGGATAACCTTTTCCTTACAAAGGGTGACGTTGTCGGTGTTAGTGAAAATGGAAATGGCTCGCTTGTTATTGATGTTGATAATACACTTTTAGGTCAACAGATTCAAATAGAGGCTGATGTTGTTGTTCTTGCAACGGGTATGGTTCCCTCTACATATGTCGAAGAAAGTGAAACCGAAGTGGCAAGCGAGGAAACCGCTGACGGCAAAAAGGCAGCAGCAGGAGCAGAGTTGGGTGCCAAAATTTTGAATTTAACTTACAGGCAAGGAACTGATTTGCCAACCTTACATTATGGTTTTCCTGATTCTCATTATATCTGCTTCCCCTACGAAACAAGAAGAACGGGTATATACGCTGTTGGGACGGTCAGATCACCTATGGATTCAGTCAGTGCCAAAAATGATGCTTTTGGGGGGTCATTAAAAGCTATACAAATTATTGAAAATGTGAGGAAAGGAACAGCAGTGCATCCAAGGTCGGGCGATACGACATATCCTGATTTCTTTTTGCAAAGATGCACACAGTGCAAACGATGCACAGAGGAATGTCCATTTGGCACTCTCGACGAAGATGATAAGGGAACCCCCAAACCGAATCCGAACCGATGTAGGCGTTGCGGTATTTGTATGGGTGCCTGTCCCGAAAGGATTATCAGTTTCAAGAATTATTCTGTTCATATAATTTCCTCGATGATTAAGTCTATCGAAATGCCGGATACTGAATCAGAAAAACCACGAATTCTTGCTTTCCTATGCGAAAACGATGCTTATCCTTCATTGGATATTGCAGCAAGAAACAGAATTCAATATTCAGCAAATATCAGAATTATTCCTTTGAGGTGTTTAGGCTCAATGAATATAATCTGGATAGCAGATGCACTTTCAATGGGGTTTGATGGTATTATTTTGATTGGTTGCAAATATGGAGAAGATTATCAGTGCCATTTCATTCGGGGAAGTGAATTAGCAAATAGAAGGATGGAAAATGTTCAGGAAAAATTAAAACAATTAGTTCTTGAACCCGAAAGAGTCGAAATTCATACTCTCTCAATTGATGAATTTGTTAAAATACCTGAAATTTTTAATAAATTCGCCGAAACCATTGATAGGGTAGGACCGAATCCTTATAAGGATATGTAAAAATTTGAAAAAAAAAATATCTTTGGAAGGGCTGTTTTAAAAAAAGCAGCCCTTTTTTTATTTTCAAAATATATACTACATTTAAAATAATTATTTCCAATAATTACTTTCTTCATGTAATGATATTGAATTAATCTTTTGAGATTTTATTTTTTCTGAGTATTTAATAATTAAAAATAAAAACATTAATGTGGTTAAAGCACCGAAAAGAAGCAAAGACAATGAAATATGAACAGGGATATTTCTTGATTGCTCTTCCAAATCTTTCAATGGACTGAAATACATAACATTTACAGCCCAGAAATTATTTAGGAAATGAACAGAAATCGGAACCCAGATGCTTCCACTGTAAAAAGCCAACATAGAAAGATAAATGCCAATAAGGATAAGGGGAATCAGGTCAATGGGGTTCATATGGATTAAGCCGAATAAAATACCGCTGATAAGAATAGCTGATATTGGCTTGAGTTTTTCTTCGAGTGAACGCTGGAAAAATCCTCTGAAAAGTGCTTCTTCCGAGATGGCTGGTATAATGGCCCCAATAATAAAACCTTTCAGATAATCAAGAAAAGTATTGCCTCCAAGGATTGACTCGTAAAGATTTCTAATGGTCTCAGCATAATACAGATAGAATTCTTTAAGTGGTTCCGGAATAAGACTTTCCTGCAAAGCAGAGTAACCAATGACAAAAATCTGGAAAGTAAGAATTCCTAAAAGGGATAATGATAAAATATATAGATCAGGTTTTTTCAACCTGAAAAGCTCTTTAAATGGCAAAGGACTAATTTTTGCGGCAATAAGCGTGGGAGTCAGCAAGAAAAGCAAACTACAAACTCCGATGACGAATGGAAAGAGAAAAGAATAATTCTGATTGTTATTAATTAAAAATGTGCCTAAAAACAGACTTGCCTGATAAAAAGTCAGAATTAAAATTGTCGCGATGACTGAAAAACCTAAATGAGAAAACCTTGGTTTTTCGTATAAATAATTTATATGGTTATTCATCATTTCACTGAACAAGCAATGGAAAATATTTTGATTAATGGTTAAATTGCAAGTTAAATTAAATCTTTTTTTTTAACAATATATTTTATGCCATATTTTGATTTTGAGGGTAAAAAAGTTTTTTATGACTCTTTAGGAAATGGATATCCTTTGATTCTGCTCCACGGTAATTCAGTTTCTTCAAAGATGTTTGATAGTGAATCAATTTTTTATTCAAAATATTATAAAGTCTATCTGATAGATTATCCCGGGCATGGTAGGTCAGAAAGATTGGAAAGTTTTCCGGAAGATTTTTGGTATTATAATTCAAGAGCTGTAGTCAAATTAATTGAAAACGAAGAACTGAGTGATATATATATAGTAGGCACAAGTGGGGGGGCATTGGTTGGTCTGAATGTATGTGCAAGTCTTAAAGGAAAAGTCAGGAAATCAATATTTGACAGTTTTTTTGGTTTGCGAATTGAATTTGAACTTGCTCGGAAAATTTATGAATCAAGAAAAAGAGCCAAACAACAAATTTTAGCGTCTGCTTTCTGGAAGAGTCAGCATGGTGATGATTGGGCTTCCATTGTTAATCTGGATTTGGATATGTTAGTTAATGTTGCTAAAAATAATTCTCCTGTAATTTATGGGAATCTTAATGAAATTGACTGTCCGGTTTTATTAACCGGCAGCCATCAGGACGAACTGATACCTGATATGAAAACAAGGTTGGAGGAGGTAGCCCAAAAAATTCAAAAGAGCGAAATTTTTATTTCAAATATTGGCAAACATCCTTTGATGATAACTCAGAAAAGGTTATTCAGAAAAATTTCGCTTCAATTCTTTGATAATAATTGATTTGAAAGAGTATAATTCAATGAAAATTTATTTAATTTGTAATTATGTTAAATATAAAGATAAAGAGAACTAACGATAAATTTTCAGATTTGCCACTGCCGAATTATTCATCAGAAGGTTCGGCAGGAATGGATATTTATGCAGCAGTGGAACAACCTGAAATAATTGAACCGGGTGGGGTTGCACTTATACCAACAGCTCTCTCAATAGCCCTTGACGATGGTTTTGAATGTCAGGTTCGTTCGAGGAGCGGTCTGGCAATCAAACATGGTATATTTGCATTGAATTCACCGGGAACAATAGATAGCGATTACAGGGGAGAAATAAAGATAATTCTTGCGAATTTCGGGAAGATACCATTTGTTATTAATAGGGGTGATAGAATAGCTCAGCTTGTTGTTGCCCGATACGAAAAAGTTAAATGGGAAATAGTAAAAGAATTGCCAGAAACCTTGCGTGGCGAAGGTGGTTTTGGAAGTACAGGTTTGAATAATTTATAATTTTTATGGAAAAACCTAAAATAATATTTATGGGAACGCCTGAATTTGCAGTTCCTACTCTTGAAAAGCTGAATGAAAAATATGGTGTAGGATTGGTTGTAACCGTTCCTGACAAAGCACAGGGAAGAGGTTTGAAATTAATGCCTTCGGCTGTAAAAGAAAAAGCTATAGAATTAGAAATTCCTATATTGCAGCCTGAATCATTAAAATCAGAAGAATTCATCAGAACAGTAAGTGAATTTAATCCTGATATAATTGTTGTTCTGGCATTCAGGATACTCCCCGAGGAAGTGTTTACATTGGCAAAAGTAGGCTCCTTCAATATTCATGCAAGTTTGCTGCCGGCATATAGAGGTGCTGCACCAATTAATTGGGCTATAATAAATGGAGAAAAGAAAACAGGTTTAACTTCCTTTTTGCTGGAAAAAAAAGTTGATACCGGTTCAATCATATTGAGCAAGGAATTTGAAATACCCGATGGATTCACAGCAGGGGATTTACATAATGCTCTTATGCCACTATCAGCAGAATTAGCAATAGAAACCTGTGAATTGCTTATGTCCGGTAATTATAAGTTGATTCCACAGGATGAATCAAAAGCATCGAAGGCACCAAAGATTTTTCCTGAAGATTGCAAAATTGACTGGAGTCAGCCAGCTGAAAAAGTAAGGAATTTTATTCACGGCACTTCGCCAATCCCCGGGGCATGGACAATATGGGATGATAAAAGATTAAAAATTCTGAGAGCAAGAATCTCGGATAATAAAGAAGGAATTGCTGGCTTTTTCATTATCGAGAATTCACAGTTTATAGTATTTTGTGGTGAAGATGCAATAATTATTGATGAACTTCAGGCAGAGGGAAGAAAACCAATGAAAATAAAAGACTTTTTAAATGGTTATAAAGGTGAAAACCAAGGAATATTCGATTAATAATTTAATTTATAAAAAATCTGGAGGTTATTTTGGAATCAGACGATCATAGTGGTATGAACACGAAATGCGTTCATTCAGGTATTGAAGAATATCAATTCGGGGCAGTTGTCCCGCCGATTTATCAAACATCTACATTTAAATTTCAAAGCAGTGACCATGGGGCAAGATTGTTCAAAGGAGAAGAAGATGGGTATATTTATACAAGAATGAGAAACCCTACTATCGAAGCAATGGAAAATGCTATTGCTTCTCTTGAAGGAGGAGCAAAATCACTCGGTTGTGCCAGTGGAATGGCAGCTATCCACACATTAATTGCCTATTGTCTGAAATCAGGCGACCATATCATTTGCAGCGAGTCAGTCTATGGACCAACAACAACGCTGATATCAACAATTTTTTCAAAATATGGTATTGAATATGATTTTGTTGATACATCTAATCTGGATGAAATTCAATCGAAGGTAAAGGAAAACACAAGATTAATTTTTGTTGAAACCCCTGCGAATCCAACTCTGGTTATTTCTGACATAACAGCAATTTCAGAAATTGCCAAAAAAAATAAAGCTAAGTTGGCAGTGGATAATACTTTTATGAGCCCTGCACTTCAACAACCATTAAAATTAGGAGCAGATTATGTAATTCATAGTCTGACAAAGTTTCTAAACGGGCATGCTGATGTTGTTGGCGGAGTGATTGTTGTGAAAAACAATGATGAATATCCAATAATGAGAAAATTTCTTAATCACGTTGGGGGGGTTATTGATCCATTTAACTCTTTTCTTGTTCATCGAGGAATGAAGACTCTATCGTTAAGAATGGAGAGGCATTCAGAAAATGCATTGAAAATAGCTGAATATCTTGAAAACCATCCAAAAGTGGAATGGGTTCGTTACCCCGGTCTTCAATCTCATCCTCAGTATGAAATTGGGCTTAAACAAATGAAAGGGTTTGGCGGAATGATTTCATTTGAGCTAAAAGATGGTTATAATGCTGGGAAGATCCTGATGGACAATATTAAACTCTGGACTTTGGCAGTTAGTCTTGGAGGAGTAGAATCCCTTATCCAGCATCCAGCTTCTATGACCCATTCAGGTATGGATAGAAATGTCAGGGTTCAGGCTAAGATAACTGATGGACTGGTCAGACTTTCTGTTGGTATAGAAGATGCGGAGGATTTGATTTCAGCACTCGACGATGGTCTTAATTTATTAAAATAAAACAGAGGATACAATGAAAAGCAAAATAATTTATCTGCTTATTTCTTTTTTTCTTATAAGCTGCAGTTCAGAGCGTAAGGAAGCAATTGAGTATAATGATAAAATTATTTCTGAACAAAATAAGATAATTGAGAAAGCTATAGATTTCACCTCTTCGTTTGAAACAAGAAATTATAGAAAGATTGACTCAATCAGGCTAATTTTGCTTTTACAAATTGATAAATCTATTGGAGAAATCAGTAAAATGCAATCTTTTGAAGGGTATGACTCACTTCGCTTGGCTGCACTTGATTTATTTAATTTTTACAAGAAGGTATATGAGAACGAATTCAAGGAAATAACACAAATCATAACAAAAGATTCTCTGGAAATAACTGAGGATGATATTATCAGACATAATATTCTAACCAGAAAGATTAAAAACGAAGAGATAAGTTACGACAATAACTTCCAAAAAGCTCAGCAGTCTTTTGCAAAGAAATACCATTTAAACATAACCCGGAATGAATATCAGGACAGATTGAATGAGATAAGAAAATAAAATGAAATTAGAGAAGGATTATTTTTAAGAAAGAAATGTAAATAAAAAGCCATACCTATCAAATAGATATGGCTTTTTGATAAAGCATAAAACATTATTTGTTAATGAGTTCCATTGCTTCTTTGATTGTAACAGCAACGTGGTCGCAGGAAATCTTGAGAAGAGCTTTTTCTTCATCATTTAATTTTAGTTCAATGATTTTTTCAATTCCGTTTTTACCAAGAACAACCGGAACACCAACAACAACATCTTTATAACCATATTCGCCATCAAGAAGAACGCTGCAGGGAAGAATCCTTCTCTGGTCACGGACAATTGATTCAACCATTTGCACAGCAGCTGCAGCAGGGGCATAATAAGCACTTCCGGTTTTGAGATATTTGACTATTTCTCCGCCACCACCGGCAGTTCTTTTAACAATTTCGTCCAATCTTTCCTTTGGAATCAGGTCAGTAACAGGGATACCGGCAACAGTAGTGTATCTGGGAAGAGGAACCATAGTATCGCCATGTCCGCCAAGAATCAGAGCCTGAATATCCTGCATCGAAACACCGAGTTCCATTGAAATAAAAGAGCGATAGCGTGCTGTGTCGAGAATACCAGCCATACCGAAAACTTTGGTTCGTGGTAGTTTTGTCAGCTTGAGAGAGACATAAGTCATGACGTCCAGAGGGTTCGAAACAATAATATAATAAGCATTAGGTGAATATTTGATAGCTTCGTTAATGCAGGAAGAGACTATATTAGCATTAGCAACTAATAAATCATCTCTACTCATACCGGGTTTTCTGGCTAAACCAGCGGTTTGAATGACTATATCGGAATCTTTGGTAACTTCATAGGAATTTGAGCCAAAAATTTTGGAATCGGATTCCATAATTGGCATTGATTCATACATATCAAGAGCTTTACCTTCTGGAATTCCTTCGAGAATATCTATCAGATAAATTTCATTAGCTAATTCTTTGTTAGCCAATAGTTGAGCAGTAGTAGCTCCAACATTTCCAGCACCGATAACAGTAATTTTCATTTTTAACCTCAAATTATATTTAAAAATTGCATATTTATTATCTAAATAACAGGAGAGATTACTGAAATCAGATAATCTCTCCTCAAAAAAAGTCAGAACTAAATATTAACCTTGTGCTTCTACAATTTTCTTGTAGCCGGCAGTTGGTAAGGATTTTGGTCTTGTGATAGGATATCCCATAGCACGATTAACAACAGCCTGTGAGCAAATACCCAAAGCACGAGAGATGCTGAAGAGAACTGTATAATAGCTGAACTCTGTCATTCCATAGTGATATAAAAGTGCACCGGAGCCAGCATCAACATTTGGCCAAGGATCTTTAATTTTCTGCACTTGTTTTAATACTTCGGGAACTGTTTCGAAGACTCTTTGAACTGTCAGGAATACAGGATCGTCGGGCATATATTTTTTGCCGAAAGCAAGGAATGCATCAAATCGGGGATCTGTAATTCTAAGAACAGCGTGACCATAACCGGGTATGACTTTTCCGGAATTTAACGTCTCCCATGCAAATTTTTCGAGTTGTTCGGACGTTGGTGCTCCGCCGAATTTTTCCATTGTTTGTAGTATCCAACCAAGGCATTCCTGATTTGCTAATCCGTGAAGCGGACCAGCCAGACCATTTAAGCCCCCGGAAAGTGAATAGTATAAATCAGAGAGGGCAGAATTGATAACTGAAGCAGAATAGGCACTAACATTGCCGCTTTCATGGTCGCAATGCAATGTAAGATAAAGACGCATAAGTTTGGTCAGTTCTTCGTTTGGATCAGGTAATCCAAGCATAATAGCATAGTTTTTGCCCCAGTCAGCGTTTTTATCAGAGGGAATTCTGGGACCTTTGTTAAATCTTTTTCTATAAATGGCAGCACCAATAGCGGGCAATTTAGCTATGATATTAATTGCATCTTCGTATGTTGCAACCCAATAATCGTCTTTTTTCATACCTTCAGCGTAGCGTTTTGCAAAAACAGATTCTTTTTGCATAACCAAAATGGCAGTATTGAACATAGCCATCGGGTGAGAATCTGCTGGCATTGCATCCATAACTGCCCAAACATAATCAGGAACATCTTCTGCAGCTTTTAATTCGGCTTGCAAATCTTTTAATTCTGTTTCGTTTGGTAAATCACCGGTTAATAGTAAATAAAGAATCTCTTCGGGCAATTTGTCGAACAGATTTTTTAGCTCAATACCACGAATAATCAAACCTTTGTCGGGTGGAACCTCTGAAGTATCGCAAACTAAACATTTAACTCCACGCAGCCCTCCATATGCTTGTGCTAAAGTTACCTGGGAGACAACCTTGTCTCCGTATTGTTTTACGAAATTTCCAATCTCAGCTTTGAGTGGGGGAAATATTTGAGCTAGTTTTTCTTTGAGCATTGACATAAGTTATACCTCATAATAATTAAAAATGAAAATTTGTTTTTGGATAAAACAAGGGGTTTTTTGATTACTTTCTTTTTTCATATAGAAATTCTATACCTATATATTCACTGATAAAGAATTTTTCAACAAAATAACTTATAAAAAAAAATTTCGAATTGCAAATTAATTAAACTTTTTTAGAACTAAAACAAATATTCTGTAATCAAAGTGTAAATTTAATTAATTTCTTATAAATAAACGAAAGAATGACTATCGGGAGGATTTTTAAATAACTGCAAAAGATTTTCTATTAGAGCTTCTTTATCGTTGATATAAAGAAAATTTACTGGGGGGTAGATTCTTTCCTGAAAGGTTTCGAAAGGATATAGAAATTGACTTGCCTGATAATACTTATTGATTAGAAAATCATACTTTCTGATTTCTGCAGATTTGATTTTCTTTCCAATGCTTTCAATAATTTGTCTGGTTTTAGTTCCTGATGACTCCACAAAGCCATCAAGGGTTGGATCAACTGAATTTGCAAAGGTTTTGAGGTCGTTAAAAATGATTTTAATATCATCAATAGATTTGTTAATGAGCTCTTCGATATTACTATCTTTGAATTTATCATTAATAAAAGACTTTAGAACTTCTTTTTTGCAAAAGAAGAACTCTGGCGAGAGTTCATTTTTTTCTAAGAATCGGGTTGTTTTTTTGTCTACTAAGGTTATAGAGTGTCTTGGAATGAAAGCCGGCATACTCACCTGAAAATAATCATAAACCTCTTTAAGCTGAGAGCAATAACCTATTTCACTTGGTCCAGCAATATAGGCTGCAGTTGGCAAAGAGTAATCCTGAAAAACAGGTCTAAGAAGAACATTCGGGGAAAATGCCGAATGATCTTGCGAAAGCTTGTTTAATAGGTCTTTATCGTCATAGTTTTCATCAGATATTTTAAAATATTCGCTATTTTCACCGTGAGGTTCGATTTTATATCTAAAACCTGCTTTATGAAAAAACAGATTTATTTTTGATGATTTTGCCTGAATATGATATGCAGCTGATTCGAGCTGATTATTAGCATAATGAATTAATTCCTCTGTTTTTCCTAAATTTTCTAATTCTTTCCTGATTGGTTCATAAAATATTCCTGAGCTTTGAAGCCCGGAAGCACTGATAAATAATATCCCAGTGAAGCCTATAAGATTATGAATAAGTTCAACAAATGCAGACGTCCAGCTTTTTGAGGGTTTGTAAATATTATTCAGAATTGCTATTAGTTCTTTGTTATTATTTAGTCCCGATAAATGTTGACAAATATTTTGTATGACATCATTTATATAAGAACTAAAAACTCTGCTCGAAACGATTCTTCTGTCAGTTTTATCAGGAGATTCGTCGCAATTAAATATATGTGGATTATAGTTCTGGTCGAAGATAGTTATTTGAGATGATTCAAGATTATCATGGTCGTTATCTTCAATCCAGAAAATTGGAATAAAAGCGAAATCCTTGTGATGGTCATTAAGTTTTATTGATAGAGCTACAGCACTCAAAGCCTTAACCAGAGTGTAGAGTGGACCACCGAGGAAACCAACTTGTTGTCCTGTTACAACTGCAAGTGAATTGGTAGATTTTAATAAATTGAGATTCTTGGCTTGTGCAGGGCTCAATATAATATCTTTCATTGTTGCAGAAATAGTCTCTGCTATCAAATTTCTATGCTTGTTGGAGTGAGCAATTTCTGAAAGAAAAGTTTTATCAGTAAATAATCTCTTATTGTTTGGGAATCTATTGTCAAAAAATTCATTTCCATTGATAAAATTCAGAAATAACTTGGAAAATCCGGGAAGACTGCCGTATTTAATTGATCTGTATGTCATTTCCTTGCAAAAACCTTGAATAATTTAAAATCTTTAACTTCATAAAAATGTTCTAAAAACAATTGACTGTGTTCTTTATTTTGAATTAATGC
>Ga0129299_1000310_pt1 | contig 30466 bp, 24 predicted proteins | sample ConPoolayeCmetaG_FD_94477 | JGI IMG/M metagenome (GOLD analysis project Ga0129299, IMG submission 94477) | Hot spring microbial mat communities from California, USA to study Microbial Dark Matter (Phase II) - Cone Pool mat layer C metaG ...
GCGTAGGGACGCCGCTCCTACCTTCTGTGGCCGACGCATCCCTATGCGTGGCCAACGCATCCCTATGCGTGGCCGACGCATCCCTATGCGTGGCCGACGCATCCCTATGCGCGGCGTAGGGACGCCGCTCCTACCTTCTGTGGCCGACGCATCCCTATGCGTCGGCCTATGCGTCAGCCGATCAGACCCAGGTCGTATATTCCCGGTCGGCAGTATGGTAAAATAACCTCAACCGGAGCGGTGTAGGGACGCCGGAGCGGTGTAGGGACGCCGGAGCGGCGTAGGGACGCCGCTCCTACCTTCTGTGGCCGACGCATCCCTATGCGTCGTCAGCATTCGTGGTTTTGGGGAGGTTATTGTGAAAAAAGCTATTTCTACGTTGATCGTTTTGTTTGTCTTTCTGGTTGGTTGTGCTCAAACACCTTTGCCGGCTACCAGGCAAATTGTGTCCACGCCGACCCCCGAGGTGGCGACGGCCACACCGACACCAGAAGCGGTGGCAGCCACACCGACACTTGAGGCAATGATGCCGACGCCAACGCCTGAGGCGACGGCGACGCCCACTCAGGCTGCTCAAGAAATTCCACCGTCGCCGACGCCCATTCCCCCATCGCCTACCCCTGCGCCGCAAGAGCCTGTCGCATCGACGGCATGGACACCCGATGGGATCGTCGGCGAAGGAGAATATGCTCACCAGGTTGAGGCCGGCGGGGTGCAGTTTTACTGGTCAACCGATGCCGAATTCCTCTACGGCGCGCTGTCGGCCAAGACAACCGGGTGGGTTTCGGTCGGGTTTGATCCTCAAGAGCGGATGCAAGGTGCCGATTACATTTTCGGCTATGTCCGGGATGGGCAACTTTTTATCGAGGATATGTTTGGCACACGGCCTTTTGGGGCCGGTTCACATCCACCCGACACCGAATTGGGCGGTCGTAATGACATCCGCGAGTCGGGCGGCCGTGAAAGCGACGGCGTGACCGTGATCGAGTTCAAAATTTCACTTGATTCAGGCGATGCCAAAGACAAACCACTTCGTCCCGGACAAAGCTACAAGATCATTCTGGCCTGGGGCAGCCGTGACGATTTCTCCTCGATGCACGGCGGGTATGGTTACGCGACGATCACCATCGATCAATAGGTCCTGAGCCTGGTCCCCGGCGAATCTGGGAGTCGAGGCTTTAGCCGGTAGGCTGGCCGAAGCCTCAACTCCTCAAAATGCAAGTCCGGTTGAGGGGAGTTAATCTGCCGGGCGGTGATCTGCCAACACCTCAAAGGCCAGGCAGGTTTGACGCGCATCTTGTTCGCCGCGTTCGACAAAGATCGCCTGCACAGGCACGCCGATGAGGATCGTTGCCGGGTGAGCCACATCCACGCCCAAAATTTGTCCGCTGATGCCGGGGCCTTCGTCAAGCCGAACGATGCCGGCGCAATAGGGAGCATCGCGGCTGTAGCCGGCCTGTAGCATCATCGTTGGGGCGATGTGGATGACCGTGTACGCAACCAGGTGTCCACGTCCTGACAATTCGACCCAGGCCAGGGCGGCGTCTCCGCAACGTGGGCAACGCGGACGGGGGGGCAGATAAAGGGTGCCGCAGTCGGCACAGCGAACGGCCATCAGGCGATGTTGATTCAGGAAATGTTGAAACGAAACATAGGTGAAAGAAATGGTGGATGAATCGGGCGATTGTCTGCTCATGGCCTTATCTCCGCTCCAGGATGTGTACGACGCAAGTTTGCCCGGTGCCGCCGACGTTATGGGTCAATCCCAGGCGCAGGTCACCGGGAAGTTGACGCGCTCCAGCCTGACCGCGCAGTTGTTCCCACACCTCAACCACCTGTCCCACCCCTGACGCGCCCACCGGATGGCCTTTGGATTTCAACCCGCCGGAAGTGTTGATCGGACGCGGGCCGCCGCGTGCGGTCAGGCCTTCCTGGGCGGCATGCCAGCCTTCACCGGGGGCGAAAAAGCCCAGGTCCTCACCGGCAATGATCTCGGCGATCGTAAAACAATCGTGCACCTCAACCACCTGTATTTCGGCCGGGGTGATGCCGGCCATCTGATAAGCCATTTGTGCCGCTCGTTGCACTGCCGGCAAGCTGGTGAGGGTAGAACGGCTATGGGTGGCCGCATCACTGGCCTGTCCGGAACCGATCACGTAAATCGGCGTGTCGGTGAATTGAGCGGCCAGTGGTTCGGCAACCAGCAACAATGCCGCCGCGCCATCCGAGATGGGCGAGCAATCGTAGAGGCGCAGCGGCCACGCGATCACCGGGTTGGCATGCGGGTCGTGCAAAAAGGCCATTTCGTCGGCCCAGTTGGGGGTGGGAAGGCCCTTTTGGAGTGCGCTGGCCCGTCGTGTGGCCATCAGATCGGCGATGCGCTGGCCAAATTGAGCTTTGGGGTTCATGGCGCCATGCGCGTGATTTTTGAGACCTACCTGCATCAACACCTCTGGCGTAGCCCCGTAGCGGGCCATGTAGGCGGTCGCCATGGCCGCATAGAGTCCGGGAAAGGTGAATCCGGCCGGTGCCTCGTAAAGCGTGTCGGCGGCGGTGACCAGCGTGTCGGTAACGCGGGCGGTGGGCAGGTCGGTCATCTTTTCTACGCCGCCTACCAGCACAATGTCATACAGGCCGGAGGCGACGGCGATAAGCCCTTCGCGCAAAGCCAGGCCCCCGCTGGCGCAGGCACCTTCGACGCGGGTCGCCGGGCGGGGTGTCAGGCCAACCCACTCGGCCATGATCGGCGCGATGTGTCCCTGTCCCTCAAAAAGGTCGCTGCTGTAATTGCCGATGTACAGCGCTTCGATGTCGTTGGGATCGATCCCTTTGTCCACCGAAGCCAGCATGTCGGCAAAGGCATCCACAAAAAGGTCGCGGCCGGTCAGGCCGTGAAAAGCGCCGAATTTGCTCATCCCGGCGCCGACAATGGCCACGCCCCGGCCTGGTTTATGTTGTTTCATAGAATATCCTTTTTATGTGCCCATTACAATGCCGCCGTCGACCGAGATCACGGCGCCATGCACAAAACTGGCTTCGTCGGAAGCCAGCCACAGGTAAACCCGTGCCACTTCTTCCGGTTGACCCAGGCGGCCCAAGGGGGTGCGCTCTTGCATCATGGTCAGGATGTGGGGGGGCATTTTTTGCACCATTTCGGTGAGGATAAAGCCGGGGGCCACGGCGTTGACGCGGATGCCGTATTTGCCCAATTCGCGTGCCCACACGCGGGTCATGCCGATCACACCGGCTTTGGTGGCGACATAGTTGGTTTGCCCAAAATTGCCGTAAATGCCCACCACCGACGAGGCGTTGATGATCGCCCCGCCGTGTCCTTGTTTGATCATGTAAGGCGCCACGGCCTGGGTGCAGTTGAACACGCCTTTGAGGTTGACCGCCACCACCAGGTCGAAATCTTCTTCCGGCATTTGCTTGACCAGTTCGCCGTCTTTGACCCGCACCAGCAGGCCGTCGCGGGTGATGCCGGCATTGTTGATCAGCACGTCAATGCGTCCATAGCGGGCGATCACGTCGTCGATCCAGGCCTGCACGTGTTGTCGATTGACCACATCCACCTTGTAAAAGGCGGCCTGGTTGCCCAGCTCGGCGACGAGCTGGGACCCTGCGTTTTCGTTCACGTCGCCGATCACCACCTGTGCGCCTTCTTGGGCAAATATGCGCGCCGTCGCTGCGCCGATGCCGGCCGCGCCGCCGGTGATGATACAGACTCTATCTTGGAGTCGCATAGATTTTTCTCCTTGTATTTTCAATGACCTCTCGCAAGCTCAACCTGCGAGGGTGCGATGACCGGTTGGCAACAGTATACGTCAACCCCACCCGGGCGTCAAGACAAACAAAAAAAGACCCTAAAGGTCTCTCAGACCTTTAGGGTCTTATGATGGTTTTAGCGCAGCACGGTTTCCGTCCAGGCGTTGATCCAGTTTTCGCGGTTGGCAGCGATGTCGTCGGGAGAGAGGGTGGCCGGTGCTTGCGCCTGCGCGGCCCATTCGGCAAAGACCGGCGGCAGGGTGGCTTGCTTGTTGGCCGGAAAGACCCACATATGGAGCGGGATGTCTTCCTGGAAGGTGCGGCTAAGCATCCAATCGACAAAGGCGCGGGCCAATTTGACCTGTTTGCTGCCCTTCAAGATGCCAACAAACTCGATCTGGCGGAAGCACGTCCCCGGCGTGAGCACGGCGGCGGTTGGTGGTTCGCTGTAGGCCCCTTCGCTGTAATAGACTTCGGCGGCCGGGCTGGTGGCATAGCTGACGACAATGGGGCGGTTGCCGTCGCCGGCTGCGCTGAATTGCCCGTAGTAGGCTTCCGACCAGCCGCTTTCGACCCACACGTCGTTGTCGCGCAACTTGCTCCAGTAGTCGAGGTAGCCGGTGGGGCCAAAGTGGGCTACGGTGGTCAGCAAAAAGGCCAGTCCTGGTGACGAGGTGGCCGGGTTTTCGACCACGGTCAGCCCTTTGTATTCGGGCTTGATCAGGTCTTCCAGGGCGGTGGGTGGCGTGATGCCGGCCTGGGCGAACCATGCTTTGTCGTAATTGAGGCAAACATCGCCCCAGTCGACCGGCAGCAGACGATGCTTGGGGTCGAGCTGCAATGCCGGATCGATGTTGGCCAGTTCGGGTGAGCGGTAGGGTTCAAACAGCCCTTCTTGGAGCGCGCGGCTTAAAAAGGTGTTGTCGACCCCAAAAAAGAGGTCGGCCAACGGGTTGCCTTTGCTCAAGATGGCCTTGTTCAGCGCTTCGCCCGCGTCGCCCGCCTTGAGGATGGTTACCTTGACCGCATGTTTTTCCTCAAAGGCGGCAATGGTGGCCTCGCCGATGTCAAAGCTGTCGTGCGTCATCAACACCAGCTCGGCAGGTTGGGATGGCTTGCAGCCGACGATGGCCGCCAGCACGCCCAACAAGATCAAAAACAGCATTCCTTTTTTCATAGTACGATCCTCCCTGTTAAAAAATTAAAAACGCCAACCGGTGGTGGTTGGCGTTTTGTCAAAACTATTTTTTGCTTCCCTCCGCCGGCATGATCCGTCAGGTTCAAAGGGTCGACGGTAGAACGACCGTCCTCTCAGCCCGGCATTTCCGGACTCCCCTAGCAATTCAATTTAATTTGTGGGCCTGTTACCTCTTTCTACAGTCTCGGCAGACCTACATCGAGAGTTGAGACAAGTCTCCAGGTGCTCTCTGACTCCAGGCTGTAGAAGGGGGAGTGATGCGGTTTTACGGTATGGTGCCTCCTTCGGCGGCGATTTGTTCGCGCAACACTTTTCGATGTTCCAAGATTTTTTGTGCTAATTGACGAAGCGAAGCGAATATCAATTCCCAATCGGCGCGTCCTGCATGGTCGGTGGCGTGGAGCAGGTCGGCCAACGGCTCACCGATCGCTTCCGACTCGCGCCATTGGATCTCAAGTTCTTGAAGGCGCTGTGGCCCGCTCAGTCCGGCGAGGGCCTGGCGGTTGAGACGGGCAAGTTGTTTGAGAAAGGCGCTTCCTTGCATCAGCAGGATGTTGGGATCGGTTTCGACGGCGATGGCGAGAAATTCTTTCCATTGGTCGATGATCACCTGCCGCTCTTGCCGCGTTTCGATCACTTGAACCGGCCAGGCGGGTGAGGCAACCTCAGCCTGGCCAGGCCCGGCCGGGCCTTTGTCTGCCGGTGGCCGAGGGGATGCCCCGATGGCAGCCGATTCTGGTTGGGGTGGGGCAGCCTCGGCAGCACTCAACGCAGACAACTTGCGATGTATGTATTCTAACCCGGCCCGGGCGTTCTGGTTGTGCGGGTTGATCGCCAGCACTTTTTCCAGGCAAGCCACTTTTTCGCGGTCGTCGACCACGCCGCTGAGCCACAGCCAGGCCGGTTCGTTCAATTCGTCTAGCTCGACGACGCGACGCAAAAGGCGGCGGGCGCGTGCGGTGTCTTTTTGCCGCACGGCCTGGATGCCCTGCTGGAGCATTTCTTCGACGGTCAACCCGCTTGCCGGATCGACGGCGACGAAACGGCAGCGGCATGTTGCGTTGGTGCAGCCCGGGATCGGCAGATGCGGCACCTCGGCAGGCGCATAGGTGCGCCCAGAAAAGGCCTTGCAAACCGCACAGGCATCATCCTGGCAGAGAATGCGGATCTGCGCACCTGCACGGGCCAGACGCATGGCTGTTTGTTCGCTGTACGAGCTTGCGGTCCATATCATTGACGCACTCCAGCTGGCAAGAAAGGACGGTCTTTAGGGCCTATCCGAAAAACGTAGCTGACGCATCCCTATGCGTCGGTATAAGCGGCATAGGGATGCCGCTTGTACGGTTTTTCGGATAGGCTCTTATTGTACATCACCTGGCCGAATGAGGCAAGAGATGGTCAACGATGTTCTTTGACTTTTTGTGAAATGATTTCGGCAGTCAGGCCGGACACCGTCTCATAGATCGGCGCTGCCGGAGGAAGCTCTCCAGCAGATAGACCAGATCAAGCAGGCTCAGCACATATGCACGATTTTGCTCGACGGTAGGGTAAAAGGTTTCGTTTTGACAAACGGTGGCAATGCGGGCAAGGTTGTTTATGCTCGGTCTTCTTGCTCGGTTTGATCATTTGGGCGTGGGTCGAACTCGATTGCATCCCCCTCGATGGGCAGATAGGTCACCGGACGAGGTTTTTTGACCAGGCTGGCCCAAACAAAGACGCCCACTCCGCTCAGGGCAACCAGCGATCCCAGGGTCAACACCCAGCGGATGTCCATCAGGTCGAGCAAGGCTGCGCCGATCGGCGGGCCGATTACGCCGGTCAGGTGAACGGCAAAAGCGTTGATGGCAACAAAGCGTTCTTCTTTGTCCGGCGGACATACTTCGAGCAGCGCATCGAAAAAAGCCAGGTTCAACCCTGCCCCGACGATCCCGTTAAAAGCGACCACCGGCAGCGTCCAGCCTGGCGATCCGGCCAGGGCCAGTAAAGCAGGGTAAAGCGAACTGCCCAACACCGTGATGATCGTCAGCTTCCAGGTGCCGATTTTGCGCTTGACGCGCACCCAGGGCAGATAAGAGATCAGTGTGGCAACCGTTGCCGTGGTCGACATGGTGCCGATCCAGGTGTCGGAAAAGCTCAGGTGTTTGATCCAATAGATGTTGATCAGCGAGCTAACCAGAGCCAGGCCCAGGTTGAAAAGCACTTTGCCGCTGATGAAGGTCAAAAAAGGTTTGGTCTGCCAGACTTCTTTCAGTCCGGCTTTCAGATTGCTCAGGTTGAGAAACGGACGAGACGGACGCCGTGCAGGTATGTCATTGCGCGGCCTGGCGATTTTTTCAACCTGGATTTGGCGCGTCCAGTAAAAAGACCAGAAAGCGATCACCGCGTTGAGAATAAAGACCACCTGGTAACCGAGCGGGAAGGGCAGAGTGTCGATCAACCGGGTGACGACCGGCAGGGCCAGCGATTGGGCAATGCCGAGCACCATCCAGCGACGGCTCATCAAAAAAGCGCGGCGATGCGGTGGCACGGCGTGGCCCATGGTCAGGGTAAAGGTCAGATTGGTCAGGCTGCTGGTAAAAGCCGTCAACGACCAGAGGATCACGATCAGGCGCGGCGCCCACGCTCCTTTGATTAAAAAGGGCAGCAAGGCCACCGGCAGATACATCAGATACCCCGACAGCCGTGACCACGAGAGCACGATCTGAGGGCGGGTTTGTCGTTCCAGAAAACGCGACCAGGGCAGGGTGGTCAGCAGCGCAATGGTCGACGGGATCGACGAAAGCAGGCTGACCCAAAAGGGCGATGCGCCCAGACGCACGACAAAAACCGAAACGAACGATCCCCCTGCCGAGATCAGGCCGATGGCGATGCCGTCGATGATGACACAACGGATGTTACGTCGCTCCTCGGAAGGGAGCAGGGTAGATTGAGCAGTTGGTGACAAAATCACTCCATTTGCAAAAGGGCGACCTTAACGCAGCCGCACGGCAAGGTCGCGCAAAAATTGGCCAAAGGGTGTCTCGCCGATCGGGATGGCTACCGGCACATCGAGTACCATCGGCACCTGGGTGTCGATCGGCAGAGTCTGGCTGAAGGGAACCGTGACCGTGGTCTGGATCGGAATGTGGATCGGTACGCTCAGTGAGAGCGGCACGTGCACATCCAGGTTCACCGGAATCTCTTCCGAGACCGTAAAGGCCACCGGAATGTTGGTTCTGACCGGGACGGTCTTGCTGATCGGCACCTGGATATCCATCTGGATCGGGATGTTGGCGCGGATGGGGACATTGATCATCCGTTCACCCAAAAGCGGGACGGTGATCGGCACGCCAAAGGTTTCATCGATGGCGATCACCTCGCTGATCGGCACGTTAACCTGGTCTACAAAGGGCACGCCGGTATCGACGGCGATTTTCTGGTTGATTTCGAGCGCGATCGGCACCTGCAAGCTATGTCGGAAGGGGATTTCTGTGCTGATCGGGATCGTTTCCTCGATCATCAGACTGACCGGCACGGTCAACGAGCGGTTGACATCGATTTGGGCGTGCACCGGCACCGTTTGACTCAAATGGACGGTGTACTCGATGGTGCTTTGACTCAAGCGGTCGAGATCGTCGGCTGCCTGGCGGGCCAGCGTGCGCACGTGCAGGGTTGCGCCGATCAAAAAGGTGACCACGATCAGGTCGATCAGGAGGGCCAGGGCGATCAACAGGACAACGGTGACCCGAAAAGGAGAGCGCGAAATCGCTTCGCGGATGTTCATTTGAACCGCCTTCCGCTGACGCCGGGTGGGTTGCCGGCGCGGCTCAGAATTTCCCAAAAGCCGAAATCGCTGCGGCGGAGAAAATAATAGTGTAGGGCGGCAAAAACCAGGCTGATTCCGCCCAATGCAAGGATGTTCAGCGGCAGCTGTTCGGTTACGACCCATACCCCCATGGCCAGCGCGTAAACGATCCGGGCCATGATCGCGCCGGTGACGATGACAATGTTGCGCTTGGGGTCCATCCAGGCCAACAAGCCAAAGCATGGCAAGGTGAGGTGAACCAGGGCCAACGGACGAAACGCACAGGCGGCATCAGTGCAGCCGAATATGCCGGCAGCGCCTTGGGGCCAGATCAGCAAAAACAAGGCCACCACCAGGTCATAGATTGACAGGATCAACATGGTGGCGCCCAGCCGCTTCATGTTTTGTTCCAGGATGTTATAGGGCGTGCCATCAGGACGCATTTTGGCGGTCATTGTTCTCCCTCATTTTTTGTTCGAGTCGGCTCTTGAGTTCTGCAAAGCGGCGGAGAAATTCCGGTTGATCAACCCGTGGCGTGGTCATGATCAGCGCGTCTTCGTCGTTATCTCGATAGTATCTTTTTCGTTCACCGACGACATTGAACATATATTTACGATACAAATTTTGTGCCACCATGTTCGAAACGCGCACTTCGAGCGTGATTTCGGTGGCATGGCGGAGCAAGGCGGCCTCGATCAGCCCAACCAGCATCCACTCACCGAACCCATGTCCGCGCCGGTTGGGGTGCACGGCAATGGTGCTGATGTGTGCCTCGTCGACCATCAGCCAAAAGCCGCCATAGGCCAGGATGGTCGGTGAAACCGGGGGGCGAAGGCGGAACCATTTTTTCGCTACGGCTTTGGGGGGGCGTTCTTTGAGCACCAGGTAGGTCGAAAGCTGGTTGTGGGTCAGTTCATACCGGTAGGCAGAGGCCGGCCAGGGTGAGGAAAAGGCATTGATTTCGATTTCCATGATCGATTCGACATCCTGGACGTTCATTGGGGCAATGAGCCAGGGCAGTGTCGGGTCGTCAAAGGGAAATCCGGTGGGCAGTTCGAGTGGTGACATCGGCATAGCTCTCACGGGGTTTTCAAATAAATCGGCGCCAGGTTGGCCAGGTCGTCTTGTTCGCCGCGGATGAAACGTTGCCAGGCCAGTTCGGCCAGGCAAGAGGGGCGGCGCATAGCTTGCGACGGTGAGGCAAAGACCACACTTGGATCCACGTGCGCGGCCAGGTTGTCGATTTCCTCCTGGCTCAATTCACCGCATATCAGGCAGCGTACATCGATCAGTTCAATCAAACCGTCAAGGGTGACCAGTTGCATACGTCCCCGGCGTTGCCATTGTCCACGCCGGTATTCGTAGCGGGCGGCACAAAAGCGGTTGCGTCCGGCCGGAATCACCGAGATGATCGGACGGCGTTGGCCGGTTGGATAATAGCTCAATATCCGGTCGATGCCGGGCAGTTCGGGTTGATTTTCGATCGGATTGCCCTGCTCATCGCGCGGCTTGGGCAGATCGCGCATGCGCTGTACGGCCACCAGCGCCTGCACATCAAGAGTTGGAATGCCCAAAATGACCAGTCGGTTGGCCAGGGCCAGCCCTTTGGCCACGCTCAAGCCGATGCGCAGGCCGGTAAAAGACCCCGGCCCAATGGTCACGCCTACTGCGGCCAGGTCGGCCGGAGCAAAGCCTTGCTGGGCGAGCATGTCAACCAGGGCAGGCATCAATTCGACTGAATGGTTGTCGTGTGAAAGCCAGTATTTCTCGGCGCGAATGATGTCGCCGTCGTAGAGGGCCAGCCCGGCAAAGCGGGTGGCGGTGTCAATTGCCAACAAGAGCGCTTTTCGAGTCATCGGTTTATGAACCAGACAAGGTTTACGGGATTTAAGGTTCTGGACTCGGGCGAATCTACATCTGGTAATGGAGTTGAGGCTTTAGCCGGATTTTACCATCAGATGTAGACCGGCCGAAGCCGCAATTCCCCAAGTTGCGAGTCCAGTAAGGTTTTCGGAGTAGAGGCTTTAGGGCCTATCCGAAAGACGCAGCCGACGCATCCCTATGCGTCGGTATAAGCGGCATCGGGATGCCGCTCGTACGGTTTTTCGGATAGGCTCTTAGCCGGATTCCACTCTGGCAAGTTTATTCGATGCCAAAGGCGTTGCGTTTGAAAGCCCGGATGAGCCGGTCATAGTGTGTGCCGACGGCGGTAAAGGTAAAACCGCGCTTGCTCTCGTCAATATAGCGCGGTCGGACGAGCAGGTATTCCTGGGGCCAAAGCGTGTCAGCTCGTTCGGCCCATTCGATCGCACAAATGCCGTCGCCATACAGGTAATCATCCAGGCCAAAAGAAAAAACTTCTTGAATTTTTTCGATGCGATATAGATCGATATGATAAAACTTGAATCGGCCCACATACTCGTTGATCAGGGTAAAGGTGGGGCTGGTAATGGGGGTTTCGATGCCCAAGCCACGTCCGATGCCCTGAATCATGCACGTTTTGCCGCTGCCCAGGTCGCCGACAAAGAACAACAGGTCGCCGCCGGTCAGCAATTCACCGAGCCGTTCGCCCAGGCGGCGGGTCTGCTCGGCGCTGTGGCTGATGAAATCGATGCTGTGCTGGTCGATGATCGGTGACATCCTGACCTCATCGCTTGGCAGATTGACTCGTTCCAAGAACCTGTCCAAAAAGCCATATGGGCGGCATCCTTATGCCGCCTGTACCGAAGCATCCCTACGTGTCGGTTACGCTTTCCGGATAGGCTCTAAATTGCCGGTGGGAATATTATACACCAGGAAGCGAATCTTGGCGATTTTGGGATGGAGTGGGCTTTGCAAGATGCAAAAAGTCATTTATAATACGGGCGAGGCATGGAAAGGGACAGACAAAATGCTGGGCCGGTGAATCTGGCCGGGTTGAGGTTGGGGCCGACCAACTGAAGCCTTGACTCCCGCCAGGTTCGGGAAGAGCGTGGTGGAGGGGTAAAATGGCGAACGTTTTGGTGACCGGGGCAGCCGGTTTTTTAGGGCAGGCGTTGGTACGCGCTTTGTTGGCTCGTGGTGGGCGGGTGCGCGCATTTGATCTGCGTCCGGCCGATCTGTTGGGCGAGGGGCTGGAATGGGTGAGCGGGGATGTGCGTGACGCCGAGGCGGTGCGTCGTGCGTGCGAGGGGATGGAGGTGGTGTATCATCTGGCCGCGTTGATCCCGCAGCGCAAGGCCGATGCGGCCACGATGCGCGCGGTCAATGTGGGGGGCACCCAAAATGTGCTGTCGGGCGCTCTGGCCGAAGGAGTACGGCGGGTGGTTTATCTGTCCAGCGCCGAGGTGTACGGCATTCCGGCCGAGGTGCCCTGCCGTGAGACGACGCCGCTCAACCCCCTGGGCGAGTACGGGCATAACAAGGTCGCCGCCGAAGCCCTTTGTCGGGCAGCCCTGGCGCGTGGTTTGGAAACGGTCATCTTGCGCCCGCCGACCATTGTCGGGCCGGGGTTGGGGGAGCCGTTTCTGGTCGGTCTGCTCGATGCGTTGCGCCGAGGCCGGCCGGTCACCTTGCTGGGCAAAGGAGAAAACCGCTTTCATTTTGTGCACGTTCAAGATGTGGTGTCGGCATGTCTGATCGCTGCCGAACATCCGGCGGCGGTCGGTGAGGCCTTTAATTTGGCTTCCACGGCGGCCATGCCGATCCGTGAGATGGTGGAATGCGCTATCGAGCGCACCGGTTCGAGTGCACGGGTGCGTCCGTTGCCGGTGTGGCTGGCCCGATTGGTCGTGTCGGTGCTGCACCCTTTGGGCAAAGCGCCGTTAGAGCCGGAACATCTGGCCATTGCCGTGGCCGATTACGTGTTTGACACCACCAAGGCCCGGCAGATGTTGGGCTGGTCACCGCGGTGGGATAACCTGGATGCGGTGTTGGATGGATACCATGCGTAAAAGACCCTCAAGACCCTAAAGGTTTTTGAAACCTTTAGGGTCTTGAGCAGGGGGCTTATTTCACCCATTGTCTGTACCAGGGCGTCAGTTTCTGCCCGCTGACTTGCTCGGCCAGGTCGATCAGATCGGCGGGGTAGGCAATGCCGTAGCGGTATCGCTCAAAATAGCTTGGGAGCAGTCGAAAAAAGGCCTTATCGCCGATTTTTTGACGCAGTTCATGGAAAAAGAGCGGGCCTTTGCCGTAAACGATGGGGCCGTAGGTGTATTCGCTATAAGCCGCCACCGGCAAGCCGATCGACATTTCTTGCCAATCGGCGGGTAGCGACTTGTACCAGGTCTCAAAAGACTGCAAGATTTGTTGGGCGGTTTCATGGCCGTAGCGCTCTTCAAAATAGAGCAGGGTGGTGTATTGGGTCAGCGACTCGTCAAGCCAGGGTTCGTCTAGCTGATCGTTGCCGACCAGACTGTACCACCACTGATGGGCGGTTTCGTGGACGACGGCCATTTCGAAAAAGCCGCCTGTCTGATTGTAGAGGTGACGGGCGATCACGATCAGGCCGGGATATTCAATGCCACCTGCCGTGGTCGGCGTGGCCACCACGTCAAACTCGTTGAACGGGTAAGGCCCCAAGATGCGCTCATAATAACGCAGCGCATAGGTGGCATAGTCGAGGGCCAGCCGTCCGCCCGTTTGATCGCCGACGCGGTAATAGGCGGCTACCCGCACATCGTCGACATGTTCAACCAAAATCTGGTAATCATAGCCGGCCACGATGTTGAAATCGCGCATGGGGCCGCTGACGGCCAGAAGTGTTTGCGTGGCGTCAGAGTTGAGCGTGCCGGTGATGATGACCCCAGAGGTGATCACCGTCAGCTTGTCGGGCAGGGTGAGGCGCACCAGGTAAAAGGCGGTGTCGCTAAAGGTGACATCGCCGTAAGAAGGGGCGAGTTCGACATTCCAGCCTTCGTCGTCATAGACGGGGATCAGGGGGTAGGCGCCGGGCAGAGCCAACACGCCATCGAAATAGCCGTATTGAGCATAACCGGCGTCGGCATGGTCGGGCAGGGTGCTCTGATAGGTAAGGGTGAGGGCAATGCGCTCGCCCGGTTGAAGCGGCGTGCGCAGCGGCAGGTAGGCCGCCGAATTTTGGTACTGCATGGTCGGCGTGACCGGGTGGCCGTCGACCAACACGGCGTCCAAGGTCATGCTTGCGCCAAAGGCGGGCAGGTTGGGTAGCAGACGGACAACGATTTCGTTCAGCGGCTCTTTTTCCTGGTTGGTGTAAGAGATGTGTGCCGTACCGGTCAGGGTCAAGAGGTCAGGGGCGACGCGGAGATCGAGCCGGTAGCGGGTGGCCTGGGGCAGGCGAGATACATCGGCGACAAATGCGGGGCGCATAGCCTGTTCAAACAGGGTCGTTTCATCCGAGTTCCACAAAGCCGACAGGTCGAGCAAGGAGGCGGGCGTTGAGGTGGGGAAGGGCGTCGGCGTGTGGGAGGGTGTGGCCGTGGGCGTGATCGACGGTTGAGCGGTCGGCCGGGGGGTGGCTGTTGGTGAGGGAGTGGACGATGCACAACTCAGCGTCCACATGCCGATAAAAATTAAAAGCAACAAACGATGATTAAAGGTTTTTTGCATAACAATTGCCTGCTTTGTCTTTGCTCACGGGTTGTGTTATACTAAGGGCCTATCTGCAAGATGTACACGACGCATCCCGATGCGTCGGTATAAGCGGCATAGGGATGCCGCTTGTACGGTTTTCGGATAGGCTCTAATGTTGCTGCTTGGCCTGCTCTCACAAGGTTGCGTAACAAGTCTACTCCAGGGGGTGGGCAAAGTCAAATTGTCTTCTGGTGGGGCATCTCTGTTCGGCTGCCGATGATACAACGTCCTCTCCGGCAGGGTAATTCTCCAATTTGGCACATTGTGAAAGGATGACCAATGACACGAGAGGTTGATCCAGGGCCTGGACAATTGGGCCGTCTGGTGCTGTGGGTGGTGGCGCCTTTGCTGGTGGGGGTGTTGGTTGCTTTTGTGGCCGTGCCGGTGCCCCAAGTTGGGGTGGTGCGTCTTGAGGATTATATCTGGTATGGCAGTGTCGGGTATCTAACCAGGATGCTCGATTATGTGCGTACCACGCCGAACATTCGCGCCGTCGTATTGCAGATTGACAGTCCCGGCGGGGCAGTGATCTATACCGAAGAACTTTATTTTCACCTGCTCAAATTGCGCGAAAGCAAGCCCCTGGTTGTTTCTATCGAAGGGATGGCCGCCAGCGGCGGTTATTACATTGCGGCGGCCGGCGATTACATCTTGGCCAAGCCGGCTTCGATTGTCGGCAACATTGGGGTGATTTCGACGCTGCCCTCGGACGAAGACCTGCGTTTCGCCGATGAGAATTATGTGGCCACCGGGCCGTTCAAATTCTCCGGGGGCAGCCGAGATGACTTTGTGCGAAAAATCGAGTTGCTCAAACTCGGTTTTTTGGAGGCCGTTTTTACCCAACGTGGCGATCGCATCACCGTCGGACGGGAGGTCATTTCGTCCGGCGAAATCTTTTTGGGCATGCAAGCCCGGCGTTACGGCCTGATCGATGAATTAGGAGCCACCAGTGAGGCGATACAAAAAGCGGCTCAGATGGCCCATCTGGCTCATTATCGGGTTGTTGATGTGGCCAAGACTCTCTTTCCGCCCTCAGAAAAAGAGGAGGGGGTGGTGCCGCTTGGGGCAGCCCGACGACCGGCGATCCAAGACCTGCCGCGCGGGCTGTATTACTTGTACGTTGAGCCGGAACAACGGAGGCCGTAACGATGGAAAGACATCCTGCCTGGAAAACTGTTGCACGTCTGACGCTCTTTGTGGCGCTGCTCCTCTTGCCCTCGTTGGTGCGGACGGTCTATTATTATCGCGGCTGGTACAATGCGACGGCGATCAACAAGCCCGACTATGCGGTCGATGAATTGCCGACCAGGGCCCAAGCTGCATTTGTCGAAGCCGAATTGCCGCATGCCGAAGGGACGGTGGTGATCGATCTGGCGCATGACAACGCCGTCCAAAAGGTCGAATTGAACGTGCTGTTGGCCCGCCTCACCGCGCGCGGGGTTAAAAATCTGTTTTTTGAACAAAAACAAGACCTGAGCACTGTGCTGCACAACGCACTGGCTTTGATCGTCGTGGCTCCGCACCGGGCGTATACGCCGGATGAAGTCGCTGCGGTAGAGCAATTTGTCAAACAAGGAGGGCGCGTGCTGCTGGTCGGCGATCCGGGACGCTATGCATGGGTCACCCGCTATGACCAATGGGGAGAGGAATATCAAGATGTCCAGTCAGACGTGGCGACGATCAACGCGCTGGCGGCTCCTTTTGGGCTGGCCTATTCGGATGACTATGTATACAACACGGTGAAAAACGATGGTCATTACCAGTACGTGATCGTCGAAAGTTTTGCCGCCAATCGACTTACTGCCGGCTTGAAGCGCGTTGTTTTGTACGCTGCACATTCGCTGGCTGCTGCCCAAGAGGTGTTGATCGACAGTGATGAGCACACGGTATCCTCACTCAGTGAACAGAGCGGCAGTTTGGCCTTGTTGGGTCTCGGCGGAAATGGAAATGTGCTGGCCCTGCCCGATTTGACCTTTATGACCGAGCCGTACAATTCGGTTGCCGACAACAACCGGCTGATCTCCAACATTGCCGATTTTCTGGTTCAAGCCCAACGTGTTTATGGCCTGACCGATTTTCCGTATTGGTTCGATGCCGAGGTCAGTATTGTGCCGTTGCTCGATGTACACAACCCGCGCGCGCTCTCGGCGGAAGAAATCGGCCAATTGAGTCGGCTGAAATCGGCCTTTGAGGCCGGTGGACGAGTTGGCACGCTGTGGGCCGACGCGCCCGATCGGGATGTGTTGTATGTCGGCCTGTACGGCAATGTCGAATTTTGGCCTGAGGTGACCGAGATTTTGGCCGGCGAAGGCATTTCGTTCACCCTGGAAACGGTTGAGCAGGCGCGGGCTACACCGACGCCTGCGCCGCGGCAAACGCCGCGGCACATGCCGCCCCCTACACGGCCGGCCGACGCATTAACGCCTACCCCCACACCGACACCGTTGACCGACTGGATTCACCTGGCCGGTGGGGGGGCAGTTGAGGCCAAAGAGGTGGCCTTGTTCTACCAAAGTGAACAAGGCAGCCGTCGAGTTATGATCGTGCTGGCCTTTACCGACGCCGGCTTGCATGAAGCGATCAAGCGTCTGGTGAACCGCGATTGGGATGGGTGTCTGGAGCAACAAAACCATCGTGGCGATCCCGCGCGTGCTGAATTGATCTTTTGTCCGACCGCTTATGATTCTGACCAATTCGAGCCGACCCCCACATCTGAACCGCAGGAAACACAAATCGTCCCCACCGTCGGTCCAACGCCCGGGCCGAATGGCGCGCGCCTTTTGATCGTCTCCGATGAGGATGGCAAAGGGGCATACGAGCAATGGACCGAGGCTTATGCCTTTAGCGAGTACGCCGATGAAATGGGCTATCAGGTGACCTTTTGGTCAACCGTCGCTGACGGCGAGGTCACGCTGGAACTCTTGCAGGACCATGACGCGGTGATCTGGTGCACCGGTGACTATCAGGAGGGCGAAATGACGCCCGAAAAAGCCGACTTGGACAACCTGGTCGAATATCTGATCCAGGGAGGGCGTGTGGTTTTGAGTGGCGCGTTTATCGGCGAGGCCGAGACGGAATCCGGCTTGCTGGTTGATGTGCAGGTAGCGCAGAGCGATCACCCGCTGGCGGCCGGTTTTTCACCCGATCAAGTGATCGCTCTGGAGCGGTTTACCGCCGATCGGGATTATGCGGCTTTTGTGTTCGATGAACCAGATGAACAAGACGTGGTGGTGCTGGTGCGTGGCCCGCGCAGCGAATTCGTCGGCCGTCCCCTGTTATTGGTCGATCAAAATGAGGATGGCGGGCGTTTGTTGATCATCGGCGTGCCGCTTTATTTGCTGCCGCTCGAAGCCCAACAGCAATTGGCCCGCAACATCCTGATGTGGCTGACGGAGGGATATTAGGCGTTGTTCAGGTTTCATCTGCGCTTGTTCGCCTGGTTGACCTTGTTGGCCTTTTTGCTCGGCGGCATCGTGCTGCTCTTTCGTGCTCCGCTGCGCGCATGGGCCTACGCCGTGACCGGTGAAGAGGAGCTGCTTGCTCAGGTCAAAGGAGCAGGCCAGTACATCGGCAACGTGGCGCGCCCACAGCCGCATTTCCAAGACGAGACGGCCGTTCGCTATGTCGACGTGAACCCTTTTGGCATCAACACCTTTTTGGAGCAGGAAGTTGAGGAGGCCAAACGGGAAAGGTCTTTGCAGATGATCCGCGAGGCCGGCTTGGGCTGGATCCGTCAGGAATTTCCCTGGGAAGACATCGAAATTCACGGCAAAGGCGATTTTCAAGACCGACGTTGGGAGCCATACCGGTCGGCATGGGACAAATACGACAACATCGTTGCGCTGGCCGACAAATACGGCATTCAAATCATCGCCCGGCTCGACAATCCCCCGGCCTGGTCGCGTGCGGAAAACAATGCCTGGAATGCCAAATATCCCCCCGACGATTACAACGACTTTGGCGATTTTGTTTACGCAGTGGTGAGTCGGTATCGGGGGCGGATCAAATTCTATCAGATTTGGAACGAACCCAATCTGGTCGATGAATGGGGCGAGGTTAGCGCCCAAGAATATGTTAATTTGCTTAAAATTGCTTATACCCGCGCCAAAGCAGCCGATCCCGACTGTGTGATTCTCGCCGGGGCCCTGGCGGCGACGATCGAGCTGGATGGGCATACCCAGGGGCGGGGGATCAGCGATTTGATTTACCTGCAACAGATGTACGATGCCGGCGCCGCCGCCTATTTCGATATTTTGAGCATCCAGGGGTATGGCCTCTGGTCTGGTCCTACCGACCGCCGTATGCATCCGCGCGTCATCCGCTTTGGTCGGCCTGAATACATCCGCGAGATCATGGTCAAGAACGGCGACGCGCACAAGCCGATCTGGATCAGCGAGCTGAGCTGGAGCTATCCACCGGAAGGGATTCCACCGATCTATGGGCGGGTGCGCGACGAAGCGACGCGCGCCCGTTACGTGGTGGAGGCCTATCAACGCATTGGGGCCGAATGGCCGTGGGTGGGCGTGACATGTTTTTGGTTTTTCAAGCGCGCCACCGATCTGGAACGGGGCGAAGCCTGGTATTATTTTCGGATGGTCGAGCCGGATTTTACGCCGTTGCCCGTGTATGAAGAAATGCGCCGGTACATTGCGTCGCGGGGTGAGTGATGGACATCGGCACGCTGATCGCTCAGGCAAGCGTTTATTTGCCACCACAGGATCTCGATTTGTTACGCCGTGCCTATGCGCGGGTCGAGCAGGTATGTGCCAATCTGACGCCCGTCGAGCAGGGGCGTGCCAATCCAGCATATGCCGGCACGGCGCACGCCGTGCCGGCGCACGAAGCGGGTAAGGCCCACATCCAGCATTGTCTGAACGTGGCCGCCATTTTGGTTGAACTCAACCTCGATGCGGCGACCGTCGCCGCCGGTTTGCTGCACGATGTGGTCGAGGATTCGCGTGTTCCGCTCAACGACATCGAGGCCGAATTCGGCCCAGAAGTGCGACAACTGGTCGATGGGATGGCCAGGCTACAAGAGGTCGACGAGAGCGCCGACGAACGTGTCGGCAACCGCAGCGAACGCGAAGCCGAGAACCTGCGCAAAATGATCATTGCCACGGTCAATGACCCGCGGGTGATCTTGATCAAACTGGCCGACCGATTGTACAACATGCGCACCCTGCGTGCCGTTCAAGACCTGGAACGGCGACGACGCATAGCCAAAGAAACGCTCGATGTCTTTGCCCCGCTGGCGGGCCGTTTGGGCATGTATCGCATCAAGTGGGAACTCGAAGACCTGGGGTTTCGCTATCATGATCCCAAGACATATCAAGAGATTGCCCGCGAACTCAAGGCCCAGCGACAAGAGCGCGAACGTGAAATTGCCGTGTTGGTTGACCAGATCAAACGGGCCCTGGACAAGGCCGGCATTCGCAATGCCCAGGTGACCGGTCGGCCCAAGCACATTTATTCGATCTATAAAAAAATGCAGCGCAAAGGGCTGACCTTCAAGTATATTTACGATGTTCGAGCGATACGTATCATTGTCGACACGGTTGCCGACTGCTATCACGCGCTGGGCATCGTTCACAGCCTGTTTCGTCCTGCACCGAGCGGCTTTGACGACTATATTGCCGTGCCCAAAGATAACGGCTATCAGTCTTTGCACACCGATGTGATCCCCGATGACGGTAAATCCCTCGAAGTCCAGATTCGCACCTACGAAATGGATCAGGTGGCCGAATTGGGCATTGCCGCGCACTGGAAGTACAAAGAGGCACGGCGCAGTTATGACGAACAATTTGAAGCCAAGATTCGCTGGCTTCAATCGCTGCTGGCCATGCCGCGCGACGAAGACGCGCAAGAATTTGCCGAGCTGATCAAAACCGACCTCTTTCAAGATCAGGTCTATGTCTTTACGCCCCGTGGCGAGGCGATTGAACTGCCGGTTGGGGCAACACCCATCGATTTTGCATACCTGATCCACACCGAGGTCGGACATCGCTGCCGTGGCGCACGGGTCAACGGGCGGTTGGTGCCGCTCAACTATCAACTTCAGACCGGCGATCGGGTCGAGATTCTGACGACCAAATCGGGTGGCCCGAGTCGTGACTGGCTGAACAAAGAAACCGGCTATGTCAAAACGGCCCGTGCACGTCAAAAGATCCGTCAGTGGTTTCGCCGTCAGGCGCGCGAGCAAAACATCGAGCGCGGCATTGAACTGATCGAAAAGGAACTGCGACGTCTCAGCCTCGATCTCAAGCCGGATGAGGTTGCCGACCTGTTCATGCGCGACAACCATGACGAGTTTTTTGCCCGCGTGGGCACCGGCGATATGCAATTGACCACCGTGATCACCCGACTGGCCGAGCTGATGGCCTCCAGGCAGGAAGAGGAATGGCCGCTGCCACCGGCGCAGCCACAACGACAGCCTACCCTGGGAACCGGCGTGCGGGTCAAAGATGTCGGTGACTTGTTGACTACAATGGCACGTTGCTGCAATCCGGTGCCCGGCGAAGAAATTGTCGGCTATGTCACCCGTGGGCGTGGGGTGACCATCCATCGTAAGGATTGTCCGAACATTTTACGGTCGCGCGAACCAGAACGGTTGATCCAGGTGAGTTGGGGACAAGACGTGCAAACCTTTCCGGTGCGGGTCAAAATTCGCGCCTATGATCGCGCTCGTTTGCTGCGCGATATCGGTGATGTGTTGGGCAATGAGGATGTTTCGATGGTCAGCGGTGACATTGTGACCCAAAAGGAAAAAAACCTGGCGACTTTTACCATTGTCCTTCAGGTGACCGACATTGTCCAGTTTAGCCGGGTGCTGGCCCGGATCGAACAGTTGCCTAATGTGTTGGAAGCGCGCCGTATTACAGGATAGCGTTGATGAACCCAAGGAGCAAGTTGAACCGAATGCATAAACAGCGTATAGCTTTACGCCTTTTGACAACCGTTCTTTTGATTGCTATTCTCGTGTCGGGGATGGTCAAATCCGGCCAATGGTCACAGGCACAAGAGGGAGATGGCGACCAGACGGATAAGGCGGTCGAGCGGCTGATGGCCAAAATGACGGTCGCCGAAAAGGTCGGCCAACTCTTTATGGTCACCTTTGAAGGCCGTACCCCTGACGAGCAATCGGACATCGCCCGCCTGATCGTTGACTACAAGGTGGGCGGCGTGCTCTTGTCGGCGGCCAACCAGAACTGGGTCAACAATACCGAAACGGTCACCGCAGTGCTGACCCTCACCCATCAACTGCAAATGTGGGCTGCCATTGATGCCTTTCCACCTCCACCGGCTGCGGCCCCCGAAATAACGGCAACGTTGACGCCCACCGAAACACTTGCGGTCACCTCGACCGAACAGCCCGGCCCGGAAGCGACCCTTTCGCCGGTTTTGACGCCGACTGCGACGGCCGTAGTGGCCACGCCGACGCCGCGTCAACGCTTTGTGCCCCTTTTCATCGCCATCGAACAAGAAGGCGATGCTTATCCCTATGCCGGCCTGCGCGCCGGCCTGACCGCCCTGCCCAGCAACATGGCCATCGGCGCGACCTGGAATGCCGAAAATGCGCTACGGGTCGGGCAGACGATGGGCCGCGAATTGAGCGCCCTCGGCTTTAATATGCTGATCGGCCCGTCCCTGGATGTGCTCGATCCGCCGCGCGCCGACCGTCCGAATGACCTCCATGTGCGCAGCTTTGGCGGCGACCCGTATTGGGTAGGGGTGATGGGGCAGGCCTACGTGCATGGTGTGCATGTGGGCAGCGCAGGCAAGATGGCCACGGTGGTCAAGCATTTCCCGGGCCTGGGCAGCAGTGACCGACGAATCAACCAGGAGGTTTCAACGGTTCAAAAATCGGTCGAAGAATTGGTGCGCGGTGAACTGGTGCCCTTTTTCCGGGTGGCCCAATCGTCCAAAGACCCTCAAGAAGTCACCGATGGGATGATGACCGCCCACATCAGCTTTCGTTTTGTCCGTCCGGCCAACAAGCCGGTCAGTTTCGATGCCGCCACCATGCACACCCTGTTGAGCGTTGAGCCGCTGGCCCGTTGGCGTGCCCAGGGGGGGGTGATGGTTAGCGGCCCGCTGGGCGCACCCGCCGTGCGCAAGTATTATGACCCCAACCTCAAGAGTTTTAACCATCGTTATGTTGCCCGCGAAGCTTTTATCGCCGGCAACGATTTGCTCCTGTTGGCTCAGTTTGCGCTGGACAACGATTGGAAAACCCAATACAACAACATTGTCGACACCATCCTTTTTTTTCAAGAACAATACCGCAATGAACCCGACTTTCAGACCCGCGTCGATGAGGCCGTACGACGTATTTTGACGCTCAAATATCGTCTTTATCCAGAATTTACCCTGGAATCAACCCGGCCTCAACTGGAGCCGGCACACCTGGCTCAGGGTGATGCCGAAGTGGTGCAAATGGCCCGCGAGGCGGTTACGCTGCTTTATCCCGAATCGGCAGACCGGCTGCCGGCACCCCCGCTGCCCGGCGAAGAAATCGTCATTTTTGTCGATACCCGCCAGGGCCGGGACTGTCCGACTTGCGATGCTGAATATCTGATCGCACCGGACGAGTTTGAGCGCACGCTGGTGCGTTTGTATGGGCCGGAAGCAAGTGGTCGTGTCGTTTCTGAACGAATTTATACATATAGTTTTGTAGATTTACAACGTTTCCTCTTTGAGCGTAGCCGCTATCCCGATCTGGTTGCCTCACTCGAAGCGCATTTCCAGAGTGCCGATTGGATTTTGTTTGCCATGTTGGATGTCGATGTCGAGCGATATGCCGCGTCGACGGCGCTCAAATCGTTTCTCTCCGAGCGCGAAGACCTGATCAAAGGAAAAAAAATTGTCGTATGGGCGTGCAATGCGCCCTATTTTCTGGACACCACCGAGGTGAGCAAGCTCACCGCTTATTATGGCATTTACAGCAAAATACCTGCTTTTATCCGTGCGGCCGTGCGTGCCTTGTTTCAAGAATTTCCGCCCCTGGGCCATTCGCCGGTGACGGTTTCCGGAATCAACTATGACTTGCGCACACGTCTCGAAATCGCACCCCGTCAGGTGATCCAGGTCTTTCGGATCGGTCAGTCGCAGTCCAACGGCGAAGGAGGAAGCACATCAACGCTGTTGGAGGTCAAAAAAGGAGACAAATTGCGGTTGGAAACCTCCCCCATTTTGGACCGTAACGGGAATCTCGTTCCCGACGGCACGTGGGTCGAATTTCGTTTTTATTATCCGGCCGAAAAGCTGGAGACTCGGCAGCCTGCGCAAACGGTAAACGGCGTTGCCGCCACCGAGTACACCCTTGACCGGGTGGGCAATCTGGAAATTTCCATCGTCGGCTCGGAATACAAGTTGCTGGCCCTGGTGCCGGAAGAAGAAACGGTGCGTTTTCAGACCGTTGTCCCGACCGCGACGCCGACCTGGACGCCGACCTGGACGCCGACCGCAACGCCGACCGCAACGCCGACCGTAACACCGACGCCCACGCCCACCTGGACGCCAACGTTCACGCCGACGGTTACGCCCACACCGACGCCGGTGCCGGTCAAACTGGTCAAAGGGGTGACGCTGTCGGTGGCTTTGTTGATGGTGTTTGTCTTGGGCGGGGCGGTTTTTGCGGCGGTTTTGGGGATGGGGTACGGTCCCAGCCGGGCAATTCGCTGGGGGTTGTTGTGCATTTTGGGCGGGTTGGTGGGGTATGATATGTATGCGATGGGCGTGCCCGGTGCGCTGCGTGCGCGACAATGGTCGCCAGAATGGGGCGCGCTGATCACCACTGCTTTGGGGGTCCTGCTGGCCCTGCTGATCGGTTTGCTGGTAGTGACGCTGGTGCGTTACCGGCAGCAACGACGGGGTTGAATCAAAGTGGAGGCAGACTCGGCGAAAGGATGGTGGCAACCAGGGCGACGACGAACAGGATCAGGGCCAACAGCATGTAAACCACGTTTTCGCGGAGTGCCTGCTGCCAGTGGTGAGTCTTCCGGAAGGTGATTTCGTTGGCGATCACGTCGAGTGGCTGCGATGAAAAGAGTTCGCTGCGCAGATCGGCGATACAGCTTGGGCGTTCATCGGGGTGCATGGCGATGGCGTGCATGATGGCGCGTTCGACGCGCGGTGAGATCGACGGGTTTAATGCGCTTGGCGGCTTGAAAAGGTGCGGTTGCAGATAGCGCGTTTTGGCGTCGAGCGGGGGATGGTTGGTAAGCAGGTGGTACAGGGTGGCTCCCAACGAATAGATGTCTGAGCGCACGTCGGTGTGTCCGGTGTCACCACCGTATTGTTCCAAAGGGGTGTATTGGGCGGTGCCCCGCCCCTGTAAAACGGTGATCGTGCGGTCCTCGTCGGGGGTCATCAGTTTGACCAGGCCAAAGTCGACCAGCTTGATCGTGCCGGAAGGAGTCAACTTGATGTTGGCCGGTTTGATGTCGCGGTGTAGCACCGGTGGGTCCTGGCTGTGCAGGTATTCAAGCGCGTCGAGGATTTGTTTGGCCCAGGCCAGGACTTGTTTTTCGGCCAAGATTTCACCGCGCGTGCGCGCTTCATCCATCAATTGCTTGAGGTCCTGACCGGGCACAAAATCCATCACCAAATAATCGCGGTTGTCCTGGTCAAAATAATCGGAGACTTTGGGCAGGTTGATGTGATCGAGGCGGGCCAGGATGCTTGCTTCGCGGTGAAACTGGGCCTGTACCTGACGGATGTCCTCGCCGGTGGCGTTGACATCGATCCACATCTCTTTGACCGCACACAACCGCCCTTCCAGGCGCAGGTCTTCGGCCTTGTAGATGGCGCCCATGCCACCTTGACTGATGAATTCGAGGATTTTATACCGGGAACGCAACACTACTCCCGGCGACAACAGCGCAGGCACAGAATTTCTTCTCCTCACCGTCGACAGATATGACAGACTGCCTGGGCAAAGGCAGTCTCAAATGCGGTGCAGTTTGATGTGATTATACTAGAGTCGGGTGCTTTTGGCAAAAAAGGAGCTTGAAAAATGACTGCGATCTCGGATCAGGCCTTTTTGGTCGTTGAAGAAGGTGAACTGATCGGTATGCGGATTGCCCTTGACGGTCCTTCGGTCACGTTGGGACGTGCCGGGGTGGAGGAAATGAGCGATGTAACCTTTCCGGAACGACAAATCTCGCGCCGACATGCCGAGATTTTTTGGCAAAATGGGCATCATTACCTGCGCGATTTGGGCAGCAAAAACGGCACCTATTTGAACGGACAGCCGGTGCGCGAGGCGGTGCCCTTGCAAGACAACGACATCATCAACCTGGCGCTGTGTGTGCGATTGCGTTATGTGGGCGCCGACGCTACGTTGCCGTTGGAAGAGATCCGGGTGAGCAAGCGGCTGCGCCTTGATCCGGAGGCCCGGCGGGTCTGGGTTGGGCAACGGGAGCTGACTCCGCCTCTTTCACCGGCCCAGTATCAGTTGTTGGAGCTGCTGTACAGCGAGCCGGAGCGGGTGTACAGCCGCGATGAGGTCGTGGCGACGGTGTGGGGCGAGGACGAAAAGATCGGGGTAACCGAACAGGCTATCGATGCGCTGGTGCGACGGTTACGTGAACGGCTGGCCGAGATCGAACCGGATGGACAGTATATTGTCACCGTGCGCGGCTATGGTTTTCGTCTCGACCCCGATGGCGGGTTCCGTTGAATCGCATCGCTTGCATGCAGCCGGTCCCCCAATGCCTGGCAGGGGGACCGGTTTTGTGTGGCGGGCGTAGGGTCGCCCCTCAGGCCAGGCCGACGATCAACTGGGCCTGGGCGGCGATTTGGATGAGTTTTTCGCTCAATTCAGGGCGTTGACGCTCTTGCATGTTGGCCGCCAGGGTTTTCATCATTTCGATCAGGTTGGCGTTGACGCGGGTCGGGTTGTCGCGCAGCATTTGGCGCGTTTCGTCTGGATATTGGGCATTGAGCAGCTTTTGGATGAACTGCACTTCGGGGGGCAGGCCCTCCATGATGACCTCATAGACGAGATCACGGACCGCTTGCAACTGCTCGAGAACCTGGTCTTGTCCACTTTGGGCGGCTTCTTGCATGTTCAGGCTGAGCACCGACATAAAGGCATCGTCGATCTCGTCGGCATGGGTGCGGATGACCTGGCGCGGATCCGGGCTTTGGAGTATTTCGCCAAGCAAATCGGCCCGCGATTCCATCATTTCACGCGCATGGGCGTCCAGTTCCTGAGTCAGGTCGAGGATTTTGCGCCGCAGCGTTTTGATCCGTTCGACAAAATCGCGGTCGCCGGCCTGTTCGGCTTTGTCCATCCGCTCGGTCATCAATTGGAAAAAGCGGTAGTCGATCAGTGGACGCGTCAGGCCGATCAAAACGCCCAAAATTCCGTCGGCCATTTCGCCTTTGAGGGTCAAGATGCGATCGAGCAATTGTTCTTGGGTCAATGTTTCGTCAATCCCTTCAAGGGCCTGACGCACCTGTGCTTGCTGCGCAGCGATGCTTTGTCCGGTCGGTGTCCGTTCGAACAATTTTTCCAGCAAGACGTTGAGCCGTTCGGCCATTTCCTTTTGCCCGGCTCGCTGGTTGGTCAGTACACTGTCGGACAACAGGGCGAAAAATTCGTCATCGAACATAGCCTGGTTGTCGGCGATCAGCCTGGACAGGGCTATCTCGTCGCCGACCGCGTCGACCATTTGCTTGATCAGGCGAATTTTGCGCTCTTGCGCTTCGAGCATAGCTTTGGTGATCCCATCCCCTTCCAGGATCGCTTCGATCATCGACTGGAGGGTGAGAAAGATGCGCGGGCGGAGCAGATAGCCTTTGCGCGCTTCTTGGGGCAGGCTGTTCATCACCGCACGCGACATTTCGCCGATCACCCGCTGGCGTTCCGACTCGTTGAGCTGCAATTCTTGAGGAATCAGGCAAAACAAAAATTCTTTTTCTGCGTCATGGTAGGCGATCGGTACACTCATCATACCGGTTGTGCCACACTGTGGGCATGTACCTATGTTCAGACGCCCTTGTAGCAGCAACGTTTTGTGCATTGGATTTCTTTGGACATCGATAATAGAAACAACCGGTGCGCTGTAAGTCGTTCGGCAGGCGGGACAGCGAACACTGGCAAGTCTGGGCGCGTTTGTGGACATTGAAAATCACCTTTCTGTGGGCATGGATATGTTGTCGGCCGATCTTTGGTTCGTTTTTAATAGGACACGGATTTACAAGCCGTCCTATTATAGCACGATTTAGCCACTTTACCAACAAGTCGATGGGTGGGGGCAAAATAGAAGCGATTTGGGCTACGCCGATGCTGCTTTTCCTGTCTGGAATCGAAGCTGCAGTCGGTTTGAGCCACGTTTGCGTCGGCTAAAGTCTCGACTTTCCGACGTAGATTCGCCAGAGTCCAGATGTCAATTCCGGCCTGGCCGGGTTAGGAGCTGAAAAATGAACATTACCGTTCTTGGCGCTGGCCTGGTTGGCAGCGCGATTGTGCGTGATCTGTCCACCGAATTTGCCGTCACGGCCGTTGATCTCGACCAACATGCGTTGGATCGGTTGGCACAGCAGGCCGTTCAAACGGTGCAGGCCGATTTGTGCGCGTCGGGCGTGGTTGCTGATGTTGTCCAAAATGCAAACCTGGTTATCTGTGCCGTGCCCGGTTGGATGGGCTTTGACACCCTGCGCCAAGTTATCCAGGCGGGCAAAAATGTGGTTGACATTTCCTTTTTTCCGCAAGACGCCTTTGCACTCGACGAGTTGGCCCGCGTCAACAACGTGACCGCTGTGGTCGATTGTGGCGTGGCGCCAGGGCTGAGCAATATCATCGCCGGCTATGTTGAGGGTCAACTTGATTGTCTTGATCGCTATCTGTGCTATGTCGGCGGGCTGCCGCAGGTGCGCGTGTGGCCCTATGAATACAAGGCCGTCTTTTCGCCGGCCGATGTGATCGAAGAATACACCCGTCCGGCACGATATGTCGAACATGGCGAAATGGTGGTGCGCCCGGCCTTGTCTGACGTGGAACTGATCGATCTGCCGGGGGTGGGTACGCTGGAGGCGTTCAACACCGATGGCTTGCGCACGTTGGCTCACACCCTCAATGCACCCTGGATGAAAGAAAAGACATTGCGCTACCCCGGTCACGCTAACCTGATGCGCATCCTGCGCGAAAGTGGCTTTTTCGACCCGACGCCGATTCAAGTGGACGGCGTTTCTGTACGTCCGTTATCATTAACTTCTAAATTGTTGTTCAAACAGTGGAAGTTGCAGGCCGGTGAGGCCGACCTGACCGTGATGCGGGTGATCGTCGAAGGAGAAAAGAGCGGGCAGCATCTGCGTTACACCTTTGATCTGCTTGACCGCTACGACGCAGCCACGCAAACCCATTCGATGGCGCGCACCACCGGTTATACCTGCACACTGGTTGCCCGACAGGTGCTCAAGGGGCTTTTTCGACGGCGTGGCATTTGCCCGCCGGAATACGTGGGGCGCACGCCCGGCTGTTGGCCCGATTTGCTTGCCGGATACGCCCAACGCGGCATTCATCTGAGCGAGCAGGTGGAGGTGATCGGATGAGCGCGCCGCCTCGGGCATGTCCGCAGTTGACCCTGCTCTTGCCCGCTCAGTTTGAGCATTTTCACCGGGCCGCGCTCGACATATTGTGGTCGGTTGGCCTGCGCGTTGACGCACCCTGGGCGCGTCAGTTATTTCTTCAGGCCGGCGCACGGGTGAACGACGAGCGCGTATACCTTCCGGCGGAGCCGATCGAATGGGCGTTGCGGCAGGCCCCGTCCAAAATCGACTTGTTTGATCGACATGGGATGCCGGCCTTTACCCTGGGCAAGGATATGCCAACCCGTTTTGGCATCGGTGTGACCGCGTTGCGCTACCAGGACCCGTTCGCTGCCCAGGTGATCCCTTTTGCGCGTGCTCATCTGGGGTGCGTGGCACGGTTGGGGCAGGCTCTGCCCGCCTTTGACCTGATCTCGACGCCGGGCATTCTGCACGATTGCCCGCCGCCACTTGCCGATTTGTATGCCACGCTTGAGCTGGTTGCCAACACCATCAAGCCGTTGGTGCTGCTGATTTCGGAAGGGCGGCGTCTGGGTGATATGTTTGATCTGCTTGAAACGCTGCGGGGCAATTTGTCCGCGCGACCTTTTGTGCTGATCTATGTCAATCCGCTGACGCCGTTGGTGTTCGACTGCGGTGTACTGGACAAAATTCGTCTCACTGTTGAACGAAAAATACCGTTGATTTTCTCAAACTATGGAATGATGGGAGCAACTACGCCGATTTCACCCGGCAGCACGCTGGCTTTGCTATTGGCCGAGCTGCTGGCCGGGCTGACGCTGGTGCAGTTGCTGCATCCCGGCGCACCGGTTGTGTTGGGCTGCCTGCCTGCCCAGTTCGATATGCGTGCTTTGCTGCCGACCTATGGTATGACCGCTTATCTGCTTAACCTGGCCTGTGCCGAGTTGATCGCCCATTATGGCCTGCCTCATTGTGGCACGTCGGGCAGTGGGATGGGCTGGGGCGCCGATCCGATCGCTGTCGGAAACCAATGGCTCAACCATCTGACCGCATCCATCGGCAAGGTGGGGTTGGTGCCCTTTGTGGGCAACACGCTGGGAGATCTGGCCTTTTCGCCTGCGCTGATCGTCCTTGCCGACGAGATCATCGCTCTGGCGCGGCGTTTTGCACATGGGTTTGCGCTCGATGTCGAGATGGCGGAAATGGTCGAGGTGGGGCCGGCGGGAAATTTTATGGGTACAGCGAGCACTTGGCGTGGGTATCGTGAGGCATTGGAGGAGAGTGAAATCTGGCCGCGTATGTCGTTGGAAGCGTGGCTTGCCGCAGGGGAACCATCGGCGGAGGAGGCGTTGCATATGCGCACCCGGCAGTTGATCGCGCATGCGGCTCCTCCGGCCGATCATGACGAGGTACTTGCCCTTGGTCAGGCATGGATCGAGCGGTTGGTTGGGACGGAGGCGCAAGACCTTTAGGGTTTTCAAAACCCTTAGGAGTTACGCAGTTGACGGCAGATTGTAAAGCGGTTGAGCCAGATAAGAACGGATGGCCTCTCGGATGATAGATGCTTTCGCTTCAAACCACGAAGTACCGGTTTGAAGGCGATGGAC
>Ga0129299_1000311_pt1 | contig 30414 bp, 29 predicted proteins | sample ConPoolayeCmetaG_FD_94477 | JGI IMG/M metagenome (GOLD analysis project Ga0129299, IMG submission 94477) | Hot spring microbial mat communities from California, USA to study Microbial Dark Matter (Phase II) - Cone Pool mat layer C metaG ...
ACATTGGTCGCACTGTATCAAAATCACACACACCACAGCCAGCACATGCACCGTCAACACAGTCCGGTGTTTCTTCTCCTCGAAATGCCTTCTCTCTCTCCCGAAGGAGGAACTCGCGCGAGACCCCTACCGAAACATACTCGTAGGGAAAGAGAAGATCGAGTGGGCGAGAACCACACTCGACCGCAGGGTCTACGCCGGCACGGGCAAATGCCTCCATCCACAGACCGAAATCGAACCCCTCGTCCCACGTTTGGATGTTCTGCATTTTGTCAGCAACCCACTCTATCGCGGGAGCCACCCGGCGGCCTGCTCGTGAGAGGACCCCCTCGATGCGGCTCACGAAACGGTTGTGCCACGAGAGTTTGAGGTTGCGGCATTTTTTCAGCCCCGCGATGAGCATCCGCTGTTTTCGCTCGATCTCATCGAGCGATGCCATTCCTTCCCACTGGAAGGGTGTGAAAGGCTGCGGTACAAAGGTCGAGAAACTAGCCGTCACCCTTGCACGCCCTCCCCGTCGTTTTGCCCGAAACGAGATCTCGTGGAGCAGGGCTATGCTTTCCTCGATATCGGCCTCTGTCTCGGTTGGCAAACCCACCATGAAGTACAGTTTAAGGTGAAGCCACCCGGCATCAAAAACGCGGTCAACCGATGCGAGGAGATCTTTCGTACTGTTCTGCTTGTTAATCAGACGGCGCAAGCGCTCACTCCCCGACTCCGGCGCGAGGGTGAATCCTCCTTTCCTCAAAGGTGCAAGGGCGCGGACCATTGGCTCGGTCAACGTTTCAGGCCGCAGAGAAGGAAGCGAAAAAGAACACCATTCTCCTGCACAACGGGTTGCAACCAGCAAAATATCTTCTATCCGCCGGTGGTCTCCTGCCGAAAGTGAAAGAAACCCTGCTTCACGGTATCCTCCTTTTGCCATATCGCGTTCAAGCAGTTCGATGACCCGTGCTACGCTCCGTTCCCGATGCGGTCGGTAGACGATACCGGCGAAACAAAAGCGACATCCGCGAGTGCACCCACGCTGAATCTCGACAGTATAGCGGTCATGAACAGTGGGTAGTCCAAAGAGGGGATGGTGGTAGGGTACCAGTGAAAGGTCATCGAGACCCGAGTGGATGGCACGCACTGGCACCACTTCCGCGTGATAGACAGCAATCCGCTCTTCTCGAGAGGAATAGGTGCGCAGAACTTCTACGATACGTCTTGCCTGTGGCTCAACTTCACCGATGTAAACACAATCGAGAAACTCGCGCATTGGTTCAGGGTTCGCCATAACCGGTCCTCCTGCCATAACGATGGGGTCAGAAGACTTCCGGTCAGCCGACCGTAGCGGGATATTGGCAACCGTCAGCATGCGCAGGAAGGTGGGAAACTGCAATGGATACTGGAATGAAACTGCTATGAGATCAAAGGAACGCCAATCGAGTGCCGTAAAGAAACTTTCGAGACGCCCCTTCGCACGGTAGTGGCGTTCCATATCGCTCCGAAAAGCGAAAGAGATATCCACAAATGCCCCGGCACGTCGAAAAAGATGGTAGACGATACGGATTCCTTCATGGCTGCGTGCAATTTCGAAGAGATCGGGGAAAACAACGAGAATACGTGGACTATCGCGTTCTGGATCACCGGTATCAGCACCAATGGAGGGTGTAAGGTAGCGTCCCGGTTTTTCTATCGTCCTGAGAAAAGAGGTGGTCAGTTCCACAGCGACATCTCAACGGCGAAGGTGATGTCAAAGAAGAAAGTATCGTTGGTAAAAAAGTTCCTACCTACACCCGGCTGAATGGCGAATCGCGCCTTTTCGTGCGGAACGATGTAGATTCCGCCACGCAGATTGACTGTGGCATACATCTCTTTCGCAGTCACCCAGAGATACTGTCCGCCGACACCGCCGGTAAAGCCGGTCTTTTCGTTGCCTGCGGTAATGCCTGCTTCACCCCATCCTCCAACCACGAAGAAGGATATCTCCCGGTCAACGAGGTAGAGAGTGTTCATCCGTAGAATGCCTGCTGCCTTCTCGGCATCCAGCCACTGAAATGAAGCACCGAGAGAAAGACCGTGAAAGGCATACCGTGTCCCTGCATAGCCAAAGTTGATGGAGATATACTCATGAACCGGTGCATGGTAGAGGAAGAACTGCCTCTCGATGCCCGCCTCGGCGCATACCGTCGGTCGTCCCGGAGGCGGCACACGGCCATCAAGATGGGCGCTGAGCGGAAGAGCGGCAAAGATAATCCCGCACGCGGCAGAAAACCATTTCACGGCGCACTTCTCCGACGTGCAATTTCGTCGAGTATACCGTCTATAACCCGGTCGAAATAAAAGGAAGCCGAGAGGGTGGTCGTGCACTGAATCACGAGACGATCCCCTGCCCTTCCGATGGTCGAGGATATGCCTGCGTTCTCATGCGACTCGATGAGGTAGTGAAACAATACATTCTCCCGCCGGGGGATTTCCACCAACCGATGCCACGTCACGGACGATGCTCCGCCGCTATCTTACCGCTGAATATCGAGACGGACGAGTCTTAGACGGTTGTCGCCGTCGTGGGCAACTTCCTTCGGATTCGTAATGTTGGCGCGATAGTCCTCTTGGTAAATACCGGTAAGGACCCAGTAGTAGTTGTTCTTGTTTCCTCCCGGAATCCGTACAGTGATGGGATGGCGCACCATGTCGCCCTTTTTCCAGAAAGTAGTTGGATACTCCCCCATTGCCATGGGCTGATCATCTTTGGTGCGCTTGTCTCCCCTGTCTCCCTCATTGTGAACAAAGACGGTGTAGTCACGCTGGATATTGTCACGGAGTGCCCTGAAATAAGCCTCGATACGTACCGTCTCCCCCTCTTTAGGAGTTGTTGAACCCTGCAGGATACGGTACGCGACCAACTCCACAGCATCGTCGAATATCGCGCCGACGCGAATGGCACTTTCGGGGATTTCTTTTATTATGTATTTGTCTTTATTGGGGAATTCCTTCGCTGTGCCGCCGTACACCTTGTAGAGTTGGTTTTGTGGTATCTTGGCGACGACTTCGAACTTCTTGTTGATCCGTTTCATGAGGTTCTCGAACCGGTTCTTGTCGGGATTTTTAACGATGGCATACTGCACACCCGGCCGGTCATAGAAGCGGAGGACTGCCTGCTCCTTATCAGAGGCAAGAAACTGTATCTCATTGAAGGACCAGAACGACAAGGATTTCTCGAGCCATTTGTAGTACTGGGCGATTGGCGCACGCTCAGGACTATCTTTCAGGTACGCATCCCACAGCGGTTTGTAGGAATACCATTCAGCGATCCGCGGCATTGCGTCAGAAAAGAAGTAGATCATGAAAGCGGCAGGGAGTGCAAACACCACACCGAGCGACCACTTTTTGATTTTCTCTGAATAGAGTGAAAGAAAGAGCACCATGCCAAAGAGCACGAAGATAACCGCCATCGTCGGACGAAAAGCCGAGAGTTTTGGACCTGTCCGCTCTTGGTAGAAGGTTACCATGTACATCCACACCATGAACTTGTTCCCTATGTCGCGCGCCACGACTCCGAGAACGAAGATCGCTGTCACCACCTCCAACTTACGGGAGAGCCCCCATCGTGCGTTCCACAATTCGGTAAGGTAGTAGCCCACCATGATAGCCAGGGGCGGCACTACAGGTGCAATGTAGTGATGGAACTTTGTGGAAGAAAAGGCAAAAAAGAAGAAGGGACCCACGAAGGCACTAAAGACGAAGAGGCGCAAGCGGAGCGCAGTTCTTTCGCGATCGCCGCGGAAGAAGCGGTAGATCGCCATTGGGATGAAGGCACACCACGGAAAGAGAGCGTAGCCGAGGACTCGCACGTAAAGCGTCCAGAGATCATTAGGTTTGTGTATCTCCCCCCCTGCCCGCTTGAAATGGTGGTAGACGATGAACTCGTTAATAAAAGGGTACCCGGCGTCAACCCACATATAGACGAACCATGGTCCGGCGACGAGGAGATATACACCGAAACCGATAAGGTGTTTTTTCAAGTTGCGCCACGCAAAGAAAGCGCCGAAATCCCCGGTCAAGAGAAGGTAGATGAAGAAGGCGGTTCCGGGAACAACAATGGAGAGAAGCCCTTTTGCAAGGAATCCCCACCCTGCAAAGAAGTAGAACAGGAAGAGGTAAAAATCACGCCGGGACATCGTAATGCCAATCTTCTTCGAGCCGACCCGAATAGTCTCTCCCTCGGCGAATTCTCCGAAGAAGTAGAGGGCAGCGCACAGAATGGCGAGAATGTTGAGCCCAATGAAAGGGAGGTCCACCATCACTTGCCGTGAGAGTTGGAAGTACATCGGCGACATCATGAGGACGAAGGAACTCACCACCGCCATTTTGCGGGTGAAAAGGCGGGAAAGAAGGAGGTAGGCACCGACGAGGACACCGAGTGAAAAGAGAACGACCGGCAGGCGACAGACGAATTCGGTAATGGGAAACACGGCCAAGAAAGGCATCTGAAGCCAAAACAACAGGGGTGGTTTTGACCAGAAACGGTTGCTCCCTTGGTACCACAAACGAAAGAATGAATCATGTTTGAGCGTTTCCCACGAGACCTGCGAATAGTGATTCTCCCACGGATCAACGAGGAGGTAGTTCAGTTTCACCATGTAGAGAACCGCCCCGACAACTACCAGGGAAACCAAGAGCAATTTGTCGAGTCTATTCAATCTCCCGCCGCGTCGTTCATTCAGCGTTGCAGCATCTTCTCCAAGCCACTCTGTCAACAAACGCATTCCCTTCTCCGCTGAACATTCTCTCACGAAAACTACGACGAAACGGTAGTGCCGCACGGCAAAAAGTCAAGAAAAGGCTTCTTCCGGTACAGGAGAAGGCTTGTTCTTCTGGCGAAAGGGTATTGTTTCACGCCTCTTAGAGAAGCACAGCGTTATTCCCACCACACGAGACAGGAGATGGTGTTTATCTCGGCGCGGTAGCCGTTAGGATCGGTAACAACCGGCACATAGACATCGCCGTCGAGATAGGCTTCGTAGGCAATAGTATTCTCTCCGCTCACGAGGGCGTCTGTCACATCGACAACCCACGGTGCAACATTGAGCCCCGGGCACCAGCCGGCGCGGCCAAAGGGCAACGAGCCATACTGATTGGGCACAACTCCCTCGGTGACCTGCTGGAGGCAGCCATCATCGGTTGGGGTCTGTTTTTGTCTGTTTTGGGGGTCGGAGTATTTTTAGATGGCGGTGCACTGCTTCGACACACGTTTGTTCGGGAAGATGGTAGACGTCTCGATTCGCCAGACGCAAAAAATTGTCAACCGGTATTCCTTGGTTTATAGTGTCGTCGAGAGGCAGTCTGTAGAGGGAGCACCATCATGAAACGCGCTGATTTCATGGCACAGATCGATCATCTGCTCAAGACACATCCCAAGGTCGAGGTTAATGTATCGCGCGAAGAACTCATCTTTCATGCGGTTACACGCGGGAAGGCACTTATCACAGTCAACGGAACGCTCGCGACCTGGACGCCAGTCGAATCAACCGGCCGGAGCCCCAAGGACACCCTCATCGTACGGCGTCCCGAGAGTGAGATGAAAATTGACTGGACGAGTCCTGCCTGCAATCCCTGCACCCCCGAGACCTTCGAAATGATATTCAACGATGCCATCGAGTTCCTTTCGAAGAAGCAATCGTTCTATGTCACCGACCGGGTGCTCAGCGCCGATCCTGCTTATGCACTTCCGTGCCGCACCATCACCGATCGCTCGCTCGTCGCGCTCTTCACTGACAACATGTTCCGACCAGTACCGAAGGACATTTCTCAGAGTGTCTTCGCCGACAAAGGGTTTACCATTCTTGTCGTCCCCTACAACAAACTCGATCCAAATAAGTATGTAGGCCGCCTGCGCAAACTCCCGAGCGGCAAGACGAGCGACATGGCGATTGTCATGGATTTCGACAACCGTCTCGGCGTCGTGATCGGCTCCGCCTACCTCGGTACGGTCAAAAAGATGATGTTCACCGTAATGAACTACTACCTTCCCGATGTCGGTATCCTGCCGCTCCACTGTTCTGCGAACGAGGGGAAAAAAGGTGATTGCGCGCTCATGCTCGGTCTTTCGGGCACCGGAAAGACGACCCTCTCTGCCGACCCGGAGCGGGCGCTCATCGGTGACGACGAGCATGGGTGGAGCGATACCGGTATCGCCAATTTCGAGAATGGTTGCTATGCCAAACTCATCAACCTCAACAAAGAGAAAGAGCCTGACATCTACCACGCCGTCTTCCACCAGGCGCACCACCTCAAACACGGAGCCATCATCGAGAATACGATGGTCTTCCCTGACGGCACCTTCGACCTCTTCGACGGGCGCCTCACCGAGAACAGCCGCGCCAGTTTTCCTCTTTCGTTCCTCCCCAACGTCAAAGAGTCGGCGCGGAGTGGCCACCCTTCGACGATACTCTTTCTCACTGCCGATGCAAATGGGGTTCTGCCGCCGGTCGCGAAACTGACAAAAGAACAGGCGATGCTCTGGTACCTCATGGGCTACACCTCGAAACTCGCCGGCACTGAGACGGGAGTCAAGGATCCCGAAAGCACCTTCTCACGCTTCTTCGGCGAGCCCTTCTTCCCGCGCAATCCGAACGACTACATCAATCTCTTCGGCGAGAAACTCGAAAAACATCATGTCAGTGTCTATCTCGTGAATACCGGCTGGTCAGGCGGCCCGTTTGGCAAGGGAAAGCGGATGGACATCACCGTCACGCGGCGTATCGTTTCAGCCGCGCTCAACGGCGAACTGGAACATGTCCCCTACCACGAGGACCCGCTGTTCCATATCATGGTGCCGGAACAGTGCCCCGGCGTCGATCCGAACATCCTCAGTCCCATCAACACCTGGGATGACAAGGATGCCTTCCACTACCGCGCCGAGAAGTTGGCCGAAGAGTTTTCGCGCCACTTCGACCGCGCCTATGGACTCCGTAACATCAACCCTGCCGTCGTGAGACAGTGCCCGGGGAAATAGAGCAAAAAGGTCAAAAGACCGACCGCCGGTGAAGGAATGCGAGAGAATATGATAGCGATCGACCCCGCCACTTTACCTGAACTGCCGGGAGTCTACTTCTTTGTCGGGAAAAGCAACGAGATACTTTACATCGGCAAAGCAGACAACATCCGTTCCCGTGTCCGCCAGTACCTTGCCGGTCACGACAACCGGCCGCTTATACCGCACCTCCTGCGAGAAATGGAGTCGGTGCGATTCATCGTGGTTCAGGATGCTCGGGAGGCGCTCCTGTTGGAAAACAGTCTCATCAAAAAACACCAGCCGCGTTACAATCTCGATCTCAAAGACGACAAGAGTTATCCCTATCTTGCTCTTAGCGACGGCTCTTACCCTTCGCTCACCATTGTACGGCGCCCTCGCGGGCAGTTCCGCTACCTGCGGGGACCGTTCCCTAGTGCAAAACTACTCCGGGTGTTCCGTGAGGCGCTCCTTGCGGTGTATCCGCTCCGCCGCTGCCGCACGATGGGAAGAAAGGCGTGCGTAAACCACCAGATGGGGCTGTGTCCGGCGCCCTGCGAAGGGAGAATCTCTTCTGATGCGTACGAATCGTGTGTCGCAGAGATTGTTTCTCTCCTCGAAGGACGCACGTGGCAGAGATTCGAAAAGAGACTCTATGAAATGCTTTCTCACGCCGTCACGAACCTCCGTTTCGAGAAGGCGGCACAGTACCGAGATCTCTTACGGATTCTTCCAGAAGTCAGACGCCGTCTTGGCATCACTTCTCGGACGAAAGGGGTACTTGATGCCTTCTACCTTTCGCACGACGGAAAAACCCTCTTTATGACGGTCGGTCGCTACGAAGGAGGTAACCTGCTCGATATCTACCACCTCCACCAGCCACTCACCGAAGAGCCGGCTGCCGCGGCGCCCCGCGCCATCGCCTCATTCTATGACTTTCAAACACCTCCTGAAACACTCTCTCTCTTTCCGGAAACACTCGCTGACCCAGCGCTTGTTACGGCGCTCCTCGATCCTCCCCCGCGTACCGTCCCCATGGAGCCTCCTGTGCGGACAATCCTTGCACGCAACCAGAGTCACCACCGCCGGCAGATCGAGCAGGCACGTGGCGGCGACGAAACAGCACTCGACGACTTGGAGCAGATTGTAGGTAGAGAAGTAACACGTATCCTTTGCCTCGATGTTTCTACCTTGCAGGGTGCCCACACGCGGGCAGGGGCTGTGTGGTGGGAAGCAGGAAGTTTCGTGACACGGAACTACCGCCTTTTTACGATGAAATCGGCACGCGGACACGATGACTTCGCGGCGCTCGCCGAGACCGCAGCGCGGCTTTGTGCTCACTGGGACGCAGGCGAGTGGCCGATCCCCGATCTTCTGCTCGTGGATGGCGGCATCCTTCAACTGAACGCTGTGTTGTCAGTTGTCGGCGACCGCGTTACGCTACTCGGCATCGTCAAGGACAGGCGCAGCAAGCACGGCTGCGAGAAACTCGTAACCTCCGACGGAGGAGAGATGCCCCTCGGCAACGATTCATGTGGACTTCTCCTCAAGCGCATCCGCGACGAGGCTCACCGCTTCGTCGTCACCGCGCACCGGAGGGCACGGCGACGGGATATCTCCTCGCTCTTTGCTGATATACCGGGAATCGGGAGGGCGCGTGAGAAATCGCTCCTTGCTCACTTCGGCACATTCGCAGCAATCCAGAGTGCAACACCGGAGGAGCTGGCGGCCGTCCCCGGCATGACCTCGCGCGTCGCGGAAGCGCTCTGGCGGCGCCTTCACGAGAGCGATGCGCAAAAAGGTTGACAAGAAGCACTCTCCCGCTATTATGCGCTCGTTTTCGAGAAGGCGATGGGCCGGTAGCTCAGTAGGTAGAGCACCTGACTTTTAATTAGGTGGTCCTGGGTTCGATCCCCGGCCGGCCTACCACTTTTCGGAAGGCGACCCCATCGTCTAGCGGTTAGGACGCCGGCCTTTCACGCCGGTAGCACCGGTTCAAATCCGGTTGGGGTCGCCACTTTTTTCTGTTGACTCCACCCGCCACCCAGCGCTAGTATCGTTGCGAAAAACAATCGGATGAGGCAACCATGCGAAGCGTTGTCAATCAGCGCTACCGCGGCGATATCTGCAACGCGGTGAAAGCGGTGAAAAAGCCTCTCAAAGGCGGTGCGAAGGAATGATTCCTGTATCCTGCACCCTCTATGCCGTCACAGGACGACCGGTGCTCCACAGCAAAAGCCCGCTCCTCTTCCAACCGCTGTTCGATGCGGTTTCGCACACCTTCTACCTGCGGCTTGCCGCCCGCACGGCTGCCGAGGCTATCTCCGCCGCCCAACGCATCGGCATCAGCGGACTCAATGTCACTGCCCCCTTCAAAGAGGAGATGTTGCGATTCGCCGCTCATACCGACCCGGCGGCACGCAACATCGGCGCGGCAAATGTGATACTTCTCTCCACCGATGGTTCCGTGACCGCCTCGAACACCGATCATGCAGGAGTCATTGGCGCGCTCACCGCGGCGGGGTGCAACCCGGCCGGAAAACGGGCGATCGTGCTTGGCGCGGGCGGTGCGGCACGTGCAGCGGTTTACGGCCTAGTGCGGCACGGGGCGCAGGTCACTATCGTCAATCGCACCTTCGAAAAAGGGAAAAATCTCGCCGCGTACTTTTCGTGCGACGCTCGACCGCTTGAAGAACTGGCAGGGATTATTACCGAGACCAACATCCTCGTCACGACGATCCCCAATCCCGGAGCAGTGTTTACCAATGCGCACCTCCACGCAGGGCTCATAGTGCTCGATGCCGATTACCGAGGATCAACTCTCATGCGGCTCTGCGAGGAATGTGGCGCCCGCTACCTCTCGGGACGTGAATGGCTTTTCCATCAGGCGTCCCCTTCCTACCGCCTCTTTATCGGCGCCGATCCAGATACGGCGGTGATGCGTATGGGACTCAACCTCCCGTGGCCACCGGCAGACCGGCCGCTTGCGCTCATCGGCTTCATGGGGAGCGGCAAAACGACGGTGGGGCGGCTTCTCGCCGCACGTACCGGCCGCTCTTTCATAGACACCGACGCTATAATTGAGCACGCCACCGGGACAACCATCTCCGCGCTTTTCACGGAAAGAGGGGAGTCCTTCTTCCGCGAACGGGAAAAAGAGGCGCTCGCCGCCGCACTGAAAGAGAAGCATGCCGTCATCGCCTGCGGCGGCGGCGTGGTGACCGACGCGGAGAACCGCCGCCATCTGCGCGAACAGGCGCTCGTCTTCTGGCTTTTCACCGACGGCGCAACAGCGAGGCGCCGTATCGGGACCGACTCGACGCGGCCGCTTTTTGGCCCCGATGCCGACACCATCCTCGCGACACGAAAACCGTTCTATGCCGAAACCGCCCACCTCGTCGTGGATACGACTCCCCTCGCCCCCGGCGAAACAGCCGATCTCATTGCCGAAGAGTTAAGGAGGTTGCCATGATTCTGCGCACCGTCGTTTTTCTTTTCATCGTCGCACTTGCCGCGTTGCTTTTCCCGGCGTGGCGCCCTATCCTGCCGCCGTTTGCGGCGATCGGGCTCGCCTTCCTCACGCGGCGGGTCGTCGCGGCGCTCTTCTGCGGCATCTGGGTGGGCGCTGCGCTCGTCGTTCTGCGAGACGGAGGGTCTCTTCCCGCCGGCATCGGGGGCGGCTTCTTCCGCGTCGCCGACACATGGGTCATCACGGGGCTCAACGACCCATCGCACCTCCTCATCGTCGTCTTCTCGACCCTCATCGGTGGGATGACCGGTATCCTCGCCGCATCGGGCGGCATCCACGCCTTCGTGGCAATCATCGCCCGCACCGCGAAGAACCGCGTCGGAGCACAACTCGCCGCGTACATGACCGGCGTGCTCATGTTCTTCGACGACTACTCCTCGACCATCGTCACCGGCTCGGCCTTCCGGCCGCTCACCGATCGCTGGCGCGTGAGCCGCGAGAAGCTTTCCTTCATTACCGACTCGACGAGCGCACCGATTGCCTCGGTCTCGATACTCTCCACGTGGATCGGCTACGAACTGGGGCTCATCGCCGACGCTTTCAAGCAGAACGACATTACAGTGGACGCCTACAGCGCCTTCCTTGCCTCGATCCCCTACCGTTTCTATGCGCTCCTGCTTCTCGTGATGGTCCCCTTTTCTATACTCATGCGGCGCGAGTTCGGCCCGATGTACCGCGCCGAGATGCGGACACTCACGACCGGCGTCCCGTATGAACCGGGCGGCGATCTGGCTGCAAACAGCGATGAGTCGCACCTCCCGCCGATCGAGAAACGCCGCTGGTACGATGCCGTCTTGCCTATCATCACGATGGTAGGTGCAGTGATTGGCGGACTTATCGTCAGTGGTTGGTCGGCGCTTACCACAAAAGGGGAAACCGTCTTCCCCCTCCGCGAGATCATCGCGGCAGCCGATGCCTTCGTGGTCCTCATGTGGGCAGCACTCCTCGCAACGCTCGTTGCCGGCGGATTGGTACTTGTCCGCCGCACGCTCACGGTCGACTGCCTCGCTGCAGCATGGCTCAAAGGACTCCAGATGATGCTCCCTGCCATCATGATTCTCACACTTGCGTGGACGCTCGGCGCGGTAACCAAGGAACTTGGCACGGCGCAGTTCATCGCACAGGGGCTCTCGGGGGTGCTTTCGGCTGCTTTTCTTCCCGCTGCTGTCTTTGTTGCCGCCGCTCTCACATCGTTCGCGACTGGCACCTCGTGGGGAACGATGGCAATCCTCTTCCCGACCGTAATTCCGCTCGCCGCCGGCATCGCCGCCGCACAGGGGATGGACACCGCGGCACTCAATGATCTCGCAATTCTCACCGTCGGTGCGGTACTTACCGGCGCCATCTTCGGCGATCACTGCTCCCCCGTCTCCGATACTACCGTCATGTCGGCAATGTATTCGGGACTACCGCTCATGGACCATGTCCGGACGCAACTCCCCTATGCTCTCCTCTATGGCATCATTGCACTCCTCTTCGGCTACATTCCTGCCGGCTTCGGAGTGAACCCGCTTGCCTGTGTCGTGGTCCAAGTGGGGGTGGCGCTTGTTGTTCTGCGTTTTACTGGACGACTGCTCGAGGCGCTGCCTCCAACGTCAAGTTGACAGTCTCGCACAATAGCGCTACAGTCATCTCCATGAAAAGGAACGTGCGCAACATCTTTGTCCGATACTGGCTTCCCATCGCCATTTTTGCTTCCGCGCTTCTCGTCGCCAACGGGTGGTTCGCGCTCCGCGATGACTCCGTCTTCTCGTTCCATGCCTTATGTCCCTTTTCTCCGGTCTGCTTCTTTTTCACCCTGCCGCATCATGGCGTCGTGTGGCCATGGGGCTTCTTTTTTTTCGGCGCGCTCCTCATTGCAGCGCTTTTTGTGCGGCGTCTCTTCTGCGGATGGCTTTGTCCGATCGGTGTAGTACAGGACATTCTCTCTCTGATCCGGAGATTCTCACCCGGTACCTCCGAACGGCCGGCAAGTTCTCTCCGCCGTGCTACCTCGTACGCAACGCGTCTCATGGTACTCGCTGCGACGTTCACAGTTCCTTTCGGTACCGGCGTAATCTTTTTCACCCGCTTCTGTCCCATGATACGGATAGGTGACGTGGTGTACCGTACCGATATAACAGGAGGTCTTGCCACCCTTGTTCTCTTTGGCGTTCTCTCGATCGCCATGAATCGCTTCTTTTGTCGTTTCATTTGTCCCCTCGGTCTCGTTCTCGGCTGGATGGGACGACTCGGTGCACGCTTTCTTCCAACGATCACGGTGCACCGAACCTGTCACGCAGGGGAGAAATGCGCCCGATGCAGTGCCGTCTGTCCCATGAAGATAGACCTCTGTGCTGCCGGTACACAAATAGACGACACCGAGTGCATCCTCTGTCTGCGCTGCCTCAAGACGTGTTGTTGCTATACGCTGAGAGGAACCGAATGATCTCGATCCCCCGCATGCTCCTCATCGGTGCCGCTACGAAGAATGCTGGTAAGACGACGCTCTCCTGTCGCATCATCGAGCAGTTCCGTGAACATGCCATCGTCGCGCTCAAAGCGACGATCCACCGTGATGACATACGTGGGCAGTGGTCTGTCACCCGCGAGTACGGCGCTCATCCGGAGAAGGACACGGGACGGCTCCTTGCCGCAGGAGCAGAGGCAGTGTGGTGGCTTCGCTGTGACGAGGATTGCGTTACGCGAGTGATTGCCGAACTTCTTGCACAGGTACCAGAAGAGGCACCTCTTTTGTGCGAGTCGAACACTCTGCGTCGGTTCGTGGCTCCGGGTCTTTTTCTTATGGTTCAGCGCGAGGATGATGAAACCGTAAAGCCATCGGCACAAGCGGTGTGGGATAGCGCCGATCGCCTGATCCGGTTAAGATTCATTGCCGGCAGTGTGGTCTTCGACCCGGACATCGTTCCCCTTCTCCGCTTTGAAAAGGAGACATGGAGCATCGAGTCATGATACGCTTCGACAAGGCGCTCGACACCGTACTCGCGGCGGCGCGGCCGCTCGCATCCACGGAAGAGACGACACTCGATGCCTGCGTGGGCCGAGTTCTCGCCCGCGCAGTCAGCGCCGACCGTCCGCTCCCGCCTTACGACCGCGTCGCAGTTGACGGCTATGCCTGCCGCCGGAGCGATCTATCGGAACCCCTGAAAGTGATAGGGGCCGTTGCCGCCGGTGCCCCCCCTCAGAGGGACATCGAGCCAGGCACTGCCATCCGGGTGATGACGGGAGGCGTACTGCCGGCTGGCGCCGATACGGTTGTCATGGTCGAGCATACCGTCGAGGAAGAAAGCGGCACCGTGAGAGTGACGCAGCACAATTCTCACGACAACATTGCCCGCACTGGTGAGGATGCCGCACAAGGGGAAGTGCTCATCCCTGCCGGCGTCCGCCTTGCAGAAAGGCATATCGCGACGCTCGCAGCCGTCGGCGCCGTGCGTCCCATGGTATGGAAACGCCCCCGTGTTGCACTCATCTCCAGCGGCGACGAGGTTATCCCCCCTGACGAAAAGCCGCTCCCACATCAGATACGCAATAGCAATGGCCCGATGCTCGCGGCGCTTTGCCGCCGTGCCGGGGGAGAGGTTTCGTTCACTGCGCTCGTCCCTGACCGTCTCGATGATATTGCCTCGACAATCGCGATAGCCATTGCAAAAAGCGACGTCGTCCTCGTTTCAGGAGGTGTCTCCAAAGGGGACTTCGACCTCGTCCCTGCGTCGGTACACCGTCTCGGCGGACGGATACTCTTCGATGGAGTCGCCATAAAGCCGGGTAAACCAACCACCGCCGCACTCATCAATGAAACGTTACTTCTCTGCCTTCCGGGAAATCCCGTTTCGGTTTTCGTCACCTTCGAACTCTTTGCGCGTCCTGTCATTGACAAGGCAGGTGGTGTAACACAACCACCGATCGAACACCTCTTCCCGCTGGGGAACTGCTACGAACGGCGCTCCGCCGATCGCGACGAGTGGATACCGTCTCTGCTCCGCGGCGGGAAAGCATACCCGCTTCGCTACCACGGATCGGGACACTTCGTCTCTCTCGTGAACGCCGACTGTCTCGTTCGGATTCCGGCAGGGGTTACCGCCATTGCATCGGGGGAATCAGTCCATGCGCGACTCGTATGATCGCGAGATCACCTACCTACGCATCTCGGTTACCGACCGTTGCAATCTGCGTTGCCGCTACTGTATGCCCGAAGAAGGCGTCCGCTGGATACCGCACGAGGAGATACTCTCGTTCGAAGAAATCACCAACTTTGTCCGCACTGCCGTTTCTCTCGGCATCCACAAGGTACGTCTTACCGGTGGAGAACCACTCGTCCGCAAGGGCATCGTGACGCTCGTCGCAATGCTTGCCGCAATACCGGATATTACTGATCTCGCCATGACGACCAACGGTGTTCTGCTTGCCTCTTATGCCCGGGATCTCAAAGCAGCAGGGCTCATGCGGCTCAACATAAGTCTCGACACGGTCGACCGCGCCCGTTTCCAAGAAATCACCCGCCGCGACCGGCTCAACGAGGTGTTGGACGGCATTGCCGCGGCGCACGCGGAAGGTCTCCCGATCAAGATAAACACCGTCATTGAGCAGTCGCCCGATGAGCCGAACGCAATGGAAGTTTCCGCATGGGCGGCGCGGGAAGGGATTCCCGTCCGTTTCATTCCCCGCATGAATCTCGCACAGGGTATCTTCTTCGGCGTCATGGGAGGAAGCGGCGGAGATTGCCCGCGGTGCAACCGCATACGACTGCTTGCCGATGGCACCGTCAAGCCCTGTCTCTTTTCCGAAATCGGGTTTTCGGTCAGAGCACTCGGCGTCGAAGAGGCGATCCGAGGCGCAGTTGCGGCAAAACCATCTCGAGGTACCTGTAATACCGTTCAGTCATTTTATACCATCGGAGGATGACACGATGTCAGCAAAAAAGAAAATCAAACCACGGCGAATGAGACAGAAAGGCGCGCCGCATCCTCGTCCCCTCACTTTTACCCCCATCGATCAGCATGGGAAGGCACGTATGGTGGATGTCGGTGACAAAGAGGTTGTCCGGCGCACTGCCACTGCGCAAGGGTTCATCAGACTTGCCAAAGAAACAATCGCGCTCATCCGCGAGAACGGTCTCAAAAAAGGCGATGTTCTCGCTGTTGCACAGATCGCCGGTATTCAGGGTGCGAAACTCACTCCTCAGATTGTTCCACTCTGTCACCCGCTCGAACTTACCCAGATAACTGTGATCCCCACACTGACTACGGAAGGGGTGGAGGTAACCGCCACCGTCCGCAGTATCGCACGAACGGGTGTCGAGATGGAGGCACTTACAGCAGTGACAACGGCGCTTCTGTCGATTTACGATATGTGCAAAAAGGTAGATCGCCGCATGGTGCTAGAGCGGATCGCCCTCGTCGAAAAAACAAAGGAACCACTATGAGCGGGCGCGTCATCGGGATTCACATATCGGAGCAAAAAGGAACTATCAAGCGGCCGGTTCTCACCGTCGAGATAACGCCGCTAGGTCTCGCCGGCGACGCCCATGCGGGGCGGTGGCATCGGCAGGTAAGCCTGCTCGATGCAGAGGCAGTAGAGCAGTTCACGGCAAAAACAGGGACACCAGTTGCCCCGGGTGAGTTCGCGGAAAACATCCTCCTCGAAGGTGTTCCCCTCTCACAGGCAGCGCCGCTCGACCGTCTTACCGTTGGTTCAGTGGAACTGGAGATCACCCAGATCGGCAAAGAGTGTCACGGCCCCGGCTGCAGTGTATCTCAGCGTGTTGGCACCTGCCTCATGCCGCAGGAAGGCATTTTCGCACGTGTCGTAAAGCCGGGGTTTGTGCGAGTCGGAGACAGCGCTATACTCACCGAACGGCCGCTCACTATCCATGTCGTGACGCTGTCGGACCGTGCAGCAGCGGGAGAATACGAAGACCAATCGGGCCCTCGCATCGTCGAACTCGTGCGGAGACATTTCGCCGGAACCCGCTGGCACCTTACCATCGAGCGAACCGTACTCCCCGATGAACCGGAAATGTTCCACAAACTCCTCATTGCCGACAAAAACGCCCTCGTAGATGTCGTTATCACCACGGGAGGCACCGGTCTCGGACCGCGCGACATCACCCCCGATGTTATCCGTAATCTCGCCGACTGCGAAATCCCCGGCATCATGGAACATGTCCGACTCACCTACGGTGCCAGAAATCCAGCGGCGCTCCTCTCGCGCAGCACTGCCGCCATCATTGGGAACACTCTCGTTTTTGCTCTCCCTGGAAATGTCCGTGCCGTCGAGGAGTACTGCACCGAGATCCTCACAGTTCTCGAACATGCCATCCTCATGCGCCATGGACTAGGACACTGAGCAGAAAATCCCTTTTGACTTTGTCTCGCACACCCTCTATGATGGGTGTACAGGAGAGTCTATCGAAAAAGGGAGGAGCCAATGGCACACGAACTATTCCACGAGATTTCACCGAAGGAGATGACCGACAACCTGTTCGCCGCATTCGGCGACGAATGGGCACTCCTTACGGCAGGCACCGAGAAAAAGGCGAACATGATGACCATCGGCTGGGCAACGGCCGGCATTCTCTGGAAGCGTCCGATTGTTACCGTCTTTGTGCGCCCGCATCGCTATACCTACCAGTTCATGGAGAAGTCATTGCGTTTCTCGGTTGCCTTTCTCGAGAAACGCCACCGCGGTACGCTCAACTTCTGCGGCTCGACGTCGGGGAAAGACCGGGACAAAGTAAAAGACTCGGGACTCACGCTTCTTCACGAGGAGGGCGTTCCCTACTTCGCCGAATCGCGTCTTGTCCTTTTCTGCCGCAAGATCTACCTGCACGACATAGACCCCAAGAACTTCCTCGACCCGACAATAGAAGAAAACTACCCGGCAAAAGACTACCACCGGATGTATGTTGGCCACATAGAAAAGGTTTTCACCAAGCGTTGAGGAGCACTCGACTTTTTCGGAAAACTGCCTTCCACAAAAAGCGCTTTACTTCGCCCTGTTTTTCCCTATAGTTGCGTAAGAGCGTAAGAGAGGAAAGAGGAGCATTGGAAATGACTCTCTGTGTAATCAAAACAGTTGGCGCCCCTGTTCTCCGGGAAAAGGCAGCACCGATAACCGTCGTGACTCCGGAAATACGCTCTCTTGCTGCCGATATGATCGAGACGCTCAAGGCAGCGAACGGTCTCGGTCTCGCCGCACCGCAGGTCGGCGAATCGGTGCGTCTTATCGTGCTCGACCGCGGCTATCTCGCTTGGGACACCCTCCCCGAAGAGGAGCGCACGCAGTCGACCTGCCGCTACGAGCCGGATGTGCTCGTGAATCCGGAGATTGTGTACCACGAAGGATCCTACGAAATGGAAGAAGGCTGCCTCTCGGTTCCGGGATACCGGGCGCCGGTTACCCGCTCCGCCCGTATCACTTACCGCTGGCAAACCCTCGACGGGGAGGAGAGAGAGCGAACGGCAGAGAGGCTGGAGGCGGTGGCTGTGCAACACGAAATAGACCATCTCGACGGCATCTTGTTCATAGATCGTCTATCACGTGTCAAGCGGAACATTGCCATCGGCAAGGTAAAAAAATTCATCGCCGGACTCGACGAGGAGGAGAATGAGACCGCGCGTCGTCTTTATGGGAAGCCCTGAGTGCGCCGTCCCCTTTCTCGAGTTCTGCCATCGCAAAACAGCAGACATCATCGTCTTCACCCGCCCCGACAAGGTACGGTGCCGTGGAACCCGTCCCTCAGAAACACCGGTCAAGAAAAAGAGCCTCGCTCTGGGACTCCCGGTGTACGACACCCCGATGAAAAGCGACGAGTCCTACCGCGTCCTTACCGAATTCTGCCCCGACCTCTACCTCGTCGTCGCCTACGGACAGATGCTTCCCGAACGGGTTCTTGCGATCCCGCGTATCGCGCCGCTCAACGTTCACTTCTCGCTCCTACCGAAGTACCGTGGTGCGACACCGGTACAGACAGCCATTCTGAACGGCGACACCGTCACCGGCACCACGCTGATAGTGATGGATAAAGGACTCGACACCGGCGACATCGTGGCACAGGCGGAGATTTCCATCGCTCCTGACGAAACAACCGCGTCGCTCTTTGGACGGCTCATCACCTGCTCAATCGAACTTCTCGAAGAGCATTGGGAAGCGCTCTGCACCGGTTCATTCGAACGTCGCCCACAGACAGGCGAGGCATCATATACGCGGATCATCACCAAGGAAGACCTCCTCATAGACTGGACACAGAGCGCCCGCAACATCTATAATCTGGTTCGTGCCTATGGATTTGCCCCTGGTGTCCGCGCTCGTTTCCGAGACAAACTGCTCCTCATCGGCGAGACCCGTCTCTGCCCCGAGATTCGAGGAAACCCCGGCGAGATCATTGCAGTGGGCAAACACGCATTCACTGTCGCCTGTGGTGACGGAGGCCTCATGCTCACTATGGTTCAACCCGAGTGCAAGACATACATGTCGGCCGCTTCGTTCATTGCCGGATACCGACCACAACCGGGAGAACGGCTATGCTGATCGGAGAACGGGCACAGAACCCCAAAGCCGCTGCCGCCTCGCTCACGCGCAAAGTGCTCGAACGATCCCTCTTTGTCAATGAACTGCTCAACAATACGCTCGACGCATTCCCTCTCGAACAACGCCGCTTCATCACCGAATTGACCTATGGCACGATCCGCCACCTTGCGCATCTCGATTTCTGGATTCAGGAGGCCTCACGAAAACCAATCGATCGCATTGACCGTGAAACACTTTCGCACCTCCGTATAGCACTCTACCAGATGCTCTTCATGGACAACCGAACCTCGCCGCAGATTGTCAATGAAGCGGTAGAGATTATCAAAGGGTCATCCCACCGTGAAGCAGCCGGTTTTGCCAATTTCGTCCTCCGAGAAGTGTTGCGTATCGGGCCGTCCCGATCAAAAATGTTTCGCCTGCTCGGCTATGATAAAGAACGGTTTTACCTCACGTGGTACTCATTTCCTAAATGGATCGCCGACATTATCCGAGGACTAGTTGGCGAGCGTTACCACCACAAATACCTTGGTCTGGCGAATAAGCCCCTGGGCATCACTCTCCGGGTAGAAGGAGATGCCAAGCGACGGGACGCCGCCATAACCTTCCTCCGCAGCAACAACGTCTCTGCCGAACCAACGGCCATAAGTCAGTATGGTATCTACACCGATCGCGCCGTCACCTGGCGCATGATCGCCGACATGAATGACGTATATATCCAGGATGAGTCGAGCCAACTGGCGGTGCTCGATATGGCACCCAAACCGGGTGACCGGATTCTCGACCTCTGTGCCGCACCGGGGGGCAAGGCGCTGTTCGCTTCATGGCTCGTCGGACCCACCGGCCATATCACAGCGGCAGATGTGAGCCCTTACAAACTCAAGAACATCGCCGACGCCTTCCTGCGTGCCGGGCGTCGCAACGTCGAGATCCGTCTCCATGACAGTGCCGAACATAACCCTGCGTGGGACAACGCCTTTGACGCGGTGCTCCTCGACGCCCCCTGCTCGGCACTCGGCACGATACGACGCCATCCCGAAGTAAAGTGGCTCAAGCAACAAACCGACGGTGCACAGATGGCGCGGTTGGTAGCGCGAATGCTCGAGAACGCTGCACGCTATCCCCGTGTCGGAGGCATTCTTCTCTACTCCGTTTGCACCTTCACGAGGGAAGAGACCACCGAACAAGTGCAGGCATTCATTATCAAACACCCCGAGTTCAAAGTCGAGAAAGCCTACTATACCGTCTCCTCGCTCCTCGACAACCGCGATGTCTTCTTCATCGCGCGGATGAGACGGATGGCATGAACTACCAACGATCTACTTGTCCCCGGGAGATTCCTCCGGGGAAGCATCCAATCCTTTTCCCTTCTCTTTCCGTGTCTGCTCGTTCGCTTGTGCCTCTCTGACCAACTCCTCATAGACGGCAAGCGGGATCTCTACCCTGCACCACGAGTCGTACACGCTCCTGCCATCACGGCGCCACTTTTCGGTGTAGAGTTGGTGCTCATAGTCACGGATCGTTATCTCGGCACCCCGCTCGATGGTAACATCCTTGACTACTGATGCCTCGTGGCCAAGCACCACCTCCGTATAGTTGTCGGTACCGTAGCGCACCCGCACAAATATCTGTTTAGAGATGTTCGAAAGAGCGTTGCTATACGCCTTTGCTCGTGATTCGTCCCAATCAGGGGAAGTCGCGTACCCGAAAAAGTAGTGCATCCCTGCCGTCGCATCGAAGACGTGGGTGTAGAGCGTTTTTCTCCATGCCGGCACCTCATCGGCATACCGTTCGAGAAGAACACCCGGAGCCACTGGTTCTTGCCGAATATAGGTTTGTTCCGCCGCTCCTGTTGCCGGACACGACTGGGACGAGGCACAGCCCAACACACAAACAACGAAGAGAAGTGTTATCGCGATTCGAAGTACCATACGATATCTCCTGTGATAATTTTTATACCTTTCACCACGGTTTCTCGAACGACTCTTTCGTAAACCTCCCGCCCGTGACTCGCCAATAGGTATCTCGCTTCTTGAGAAAGTGGTCCGCCGTCGCGCGGTTGAACAGGCGGTAGATAAATGCGAGCGGCGTCAGGAAGAGGTAGAATATCAGGGTCAAGATAATGCGCGACATGAGCGTGCCAAGCAGTGCAGAGAATTTCAGCCATCCCTTCGTAATAAGTGTCGCGAGCGGGTTGGGAAACACCGTAAGTGCAAGGAGTATTACTGTGACGTAAAGAAGCAACGCCTGCCCCAGCCAGAGGTGGAACAGGAGCGCTGCGAGGGCGAGCACTGCGAGTGTTTCGAGAACCCTCTTTCGTTCCACTGCCGCCTCCTAGAAGAGCGTATAGATGAATGGGGCCACCGCCGACCCACTCGAGAGAACGACAAGAAGACCAATCAAGAGGAGCACCAGAATCATGGGGAGAAGCCACCACTTCTTCCGTTCCTTCAGAAAACCCCAGAGGTCCTTCAAGAACTCCATCGCTGCCTCCTAGTCGGGTGCAAAGGTGCGCCGCCACTTTTCACGATTGTTCCAGTCAGGCTGCTCCTCCTTGATGAAGAGGAGGTTGCCAATGACCAGCGTATCTATCTCGGTCGCCATGAAGCAGGCGAACGAATCCTCCGGTGTACAGACAATCGGCTCGCCGCGGACATTGAAACTGGTGTTGACGATGACACCATAGCCGGTCTTCTCTTTGAAGCACTCTATGAGCCGATGGTAGCGCGGGTTGGTCTCCCGGTGCACCGTCTGTATCCGCGCCGAGAAATCGAGGTGGGTGACCGCCTGAATGTCGCTCCGCGGGGTGTAGAGTTTCTCGAAGAGCGGCCGCTCATGGTAGTCCGCAGGAAGTTCCCGACGCCGCTCCTTCACCACATCGGCGATGAGGAGCATGTAAGGAGACGGGCGGCCGAGTTCGAAAAAGGAACGGGCGTCCTCGATGAGCACTGAGGGGGCGAAAGGACGAAATCCCTCGCGGTATTTTATTTTGAGGTTGAGTTTTTTCTGCATCTCGGGGTTGCGTGCATCACCGAGGATCGAACGGTTACCAAGCGCCCGCGGCCCCCACTCCATCCGCCCTTGGTGCCACCCCACTACCTTCCCCGCGGCAAGATGGTCGGTCACAACATCGGTGAGCGCATCGAAATCCTCGTAGCGGTGGTAAACTGCCCGGTACCTGCGCGCCATGCGTTCGGCATCGAGATCGGAGTACTCGGGACCGAGGTATGCCCCCTGCATCGCATCGTGTACACCGTCCGTCTCACGCACTGCACCGAAGTACTGGTAGTGCGCCGCAAGTGCCGCACCGAGTGCCCCCCCTGCATCGCCGGCCGCCGGCTGTATCCAGATCCCATCAAAGAGACCGCTTCCCAGCAGTTTCCCGTTCGACACACAGTTGAGCGCCGAGCCGCCTGCAAGACACAGGTACCGCGCACCGGTGAGTTTTTTCGCTTCAGCCGCCATCTTGAGGACGATCTCGTCATGGAGTTGCTGGATGACAAAAGCGAGGTCGCAGTGGTGCTGTTCGATATGGCTCTCCGGCGACCGCGTCGGAAAGCCAAAGAGCGCCTCCCACTTTCGCTCGTCTATCATCCTGAGACCGGTTGTGTAGGTAAAATACTCGGGGCTCAGCCAGATTGATCCGTCGTCGCGGATATCGAGGAGATGGGTGAGTATCTTCTCGCGGTACTCTGCCACCTTGGGCGCATGTGGGTTGCCGTAGGGAGCCATCCCCATCAGTTTGTACTCGCCTGAATTGACTTTGAAGCCAAGGAAGTAGGTGAAGGCAGAGTACAAGAGCCCCAAAGAATGCGGGAAGCGCAGCTCCTTGAGCGGTCGTATCTCATTTCCCTTCCCGTGCATGATGGTGGCGGTTGCCCACTCGCCAACCCCGTCTATCGTGAGAATCGCCGCCTCTTCGTAGGGTGAAGGGAAGAAGGCAGAGGCAGCGTGCGAGAGATGGTGTTCAGGAAAAAGCAGTTTCACCGTGTCTGGATGACAGGAGGGATCGATCTCTCTGAGGGCATCGCGGATAAGTTTCTTGAGAAAGAGTTTCTCCTTGAGCCACACTGGTACAAATGAAAGAAACTGGGCACGGCCGCGCGGCGCAAACGCGTAGTAGGTTTCAAGCAGGCGCTCGAACTTGAGAAGCGGCTTATCGTAGAAGACAACCGCCGCAAGGTCGTCAACCGACACGCCGGCATAGGAGAGACAGAAGCGCACCGCGTTGCGCGGGAAGCGTGCATCCTGTTTAACCCGGGTGAAGCGCTCCTCTTGCGCTGCGGCAACAATGCGACCGTCGGCAATGAGCGCTGCTGCCGAGTCGTGGTAGAATGCCGAAATGCCGAGGATATTGCGCGTCATATCGGTTTCCTCATGACCACCACGACTATATCGCTCTCTGACCGCCGGAGCAAGAAAAAGGTTGCGTGCGGGAAGAGGACATTTTCCATTTGATACCACATTCTGTCATCGTTTTGTTGAAAAAAAGACTTTTTTTCCTATGATGAACTCGCACGATCATGGCAAGGACCGAGTGATGCGAATTGCGACCTTTTTCACGATAGCGATGGTAACAATCGGGCTATTCCTCGTATGGCAGGCATGTGTCCCAACCGAGGAGGAAACGGGACCAAGCCAAGGGGCATCTTGCGAACCGGCAAACGGTGATGCCGACTGTAACTATGCCGAGTACTGTGCTGAGGTCGAGATAAAAGATGACAACGGATTCCCTACCGGTGAGGTAGTATATCAGTGCACTCTGCGCGATCGGTGTGACCCTGAAAAGCAGGATTGCCCTATCGGTTGGTACTGCGAGACAACCGGCTACTGTTTCAAGGGAACAGCACCGAAGCCAGACAACGATACTGCGGTACCAGATGAGGATGCCGGGCTCTCTGATACAGTACCACCAGATAGCGGAAACGATACGGGATTGCCTGATGAGGGCACATCTCTTCCTGATTTCGACACAGGAGGACCAGATCCCGATACCTCTCCCGACACCGACACGGTTACTCCCGACACCGATACCAGCACGGTGCTCGATCTTACCGAGGACTTCGAGAGCGGGACGGGCAACTGGACACTTTCGGGCGACTGGCAGATCGGCACGCCGACAGCGGGACCCCTTGCAGCGCACAGCGGCGCCAACTGTGCGGCGACCAACCTGAATGGAAACTACTCGAGCGGTGCCAACGCAATGATGACGTTCAACAAACAACTCGCCATCCCCGGCGGCGCGGCAGAGCCAGTGATAGAGTTTTACGCCTATGTGGATACCGAAGGGACGAGTGCCTACATGCAGGATTACGTCGAACTCCTCGTCAAAAAGCAGAACGACACATGGGAGAGCGCCGCCAAAGCCGTTTTCAGCACAGGGCCGAGCAACCTTCTCGACAGTACGACCAAGACCAAGATCGGCGGAAAGAGCGAAACATGGAACCTTTTCGGCGCCTCACTGACTCCCTTCAAGGGACAGACAGTCCAGATCGCCTTCCGTTTCCGTTCGGACAGCGATACTGTGGCGACCGGCATTTACATTGATGACATTCGTGTCCACTAACTAGATGACATACTGAGGAACTTTTTTGTTATTTTCCTCGTCTCATCTACGTGTAGCGCTTTCCTATCCAAACGTAAAAAAGGAGGAAAATCATGAAAAGTCTTATTCTTTTGGCAACAGTGTCCCTTCTGGCGGTTGCACTTTCCGCCTGCAGCGAATCGAAGAAGTCGGTAAACGACTTCGACGAGTACACATCTGACAGTGACACGATTGGGTACGATGAAGACTATGCTGGCGACAAGGACGATCTCTTTGCCGAAGGACCTTTGTCAGATGACAGTCCAATGCTGACGGACACTGTCGTCCCGACCGACGGTGACAACCTCATTGGTAGCGATGAGACAACAACCGATGAAGTGGGGACCGATGAAACAATTACAGATGAAGCACTCACAGACGAAATGCAGGATGAAGACACTGTTATTACCCCTGACACCCCCTCTGCCGACGTTGACATCGTTCCGGGCACCTGCCCAGAAAACACTTTCCGGCTCACTGCCTCGGTCTTCTATCGGGTAGGCAATCAAAACATCACGGGCGGCGGAACTATTACCTTCGACCCGGCAGGTACTGCCGATTCGAATGGAAACCTTGCCTGCTACGCACCGAACACAACGGTGACGATGACGCTCACGGTGGATGAGGGACAAACCTTCATCGGATGGCGGGGACCTGACGCAGGCGACGTGCAGGGCGATTTCCCGACATTTACCATCGTCATGAATGCCGACAAAACAGTACGCGCACAGGTGACACCGCCGGAAAACGCCGACGTGGACATCGTGATCCCTGATGCTGATGTAGTGCCTGAAACCTGTTCTTCCGGATACTACAAACTGGCACCCTATGTCTATTACCAGCAGGGACCGCAACAGATCATCGACGGCGGAGAAATTACACGGAATCCGGTTGGTTCTCCCAGTTCTGCGGGGAATTTGGTATGCTATGCGCCAAACACCACAGTAAACATGACTGTAACAGTTTACGAAGGTTACACGTGGGACCAGTGGCGTGGTGCTGATCGTCAGGATGTTCAAGGCACTTTCCCCAATTTCTGGATCGTCGTTGATGCCGATAAGGATATACGTGCCCGTGTAACGGCGAACTGACACTTTTCCTCGCCCCCCTAACCGCCGGCGACGGTGTGGGGGTCCCCGCCACGAGACCGTTGCTCCCTAGATATGAGTCATTAGGCGTAGGTTGGCGTGCACCTCTCTTTCTTCACGCCGTAACTGACACTGGAGTTCAAAAAACAGCGCTAATTTCTTGACGATGCTTCTTGTTTTGCTATGATTCCCTTGTTTTTTAAACGGCGTGCAAGAGATTCATTATGAGAATAGAACTTATCACTCTCCTGTGCGTTTCCGCACTTTTTTCTGTATCTCTTTTTGCATCACCTTCGCGCGAACTCATTGGGTCATCCGATGGAACAAACCCTTTCAGCGGCCGTGCGCTCCCGAATGGGACAGCAACTGCATATTTCAATCCAGCACTTCTTCTCGAGGTAAAGAACTCGGTTTCTCTTTCCTTCACGTATCTCTATCAAGGGCTGGATATCTCTCTTTTCGATCGGCCAGAGGGGAGCGACATTCTGGGCGACATGAATGCAAACAGCGGATTCGGTTCAGGTATCTATACTGCGCGGGTTGTTCGTGAGGGTTTGCCTCAACGTTCTCTGCCCTTCAAAGCGCAACCGACCGCAATGCTCCCCGAGCGGGGATCCGACAGCCCCATAGCACATGGCTTCTTCACTACCGTCGGAGCGGCTGGAGCATTGATAGAAAAGTGGCTTGCCCTCGGCTTCCATATGATCATGCCGCTCAACGAACTGCAGGGACAACGATCTTTCTTCGTTGACGAGCGAGAAGCGAACTTCTCGAACTCTCTCCATTTCGAACTCTATGGAGACAGGCTCCAAGGCTTCTCCATCACCTTCGGCCTTGGCGGCCGCCTCTACTGGGAGTGGTTGACAGCAGGAGTCGGTGTCTCGCTCGTCACTGACACATCCATTTCGGCGAAGGCATACATCCCCGATGCAGCACGCAGCGAGAAGGATGTCCTTGCTACCTCCTCGATAGCGCTCCGTCCGATGCCTCACGTCGCGCTCGCGGCGCGTCCATGGGAAAATCTGCTAGTTACGGCGACTCTTCATCTCTCGTCGAACGATACCATAGACTCGAATATAGATATGAACTTCTGGCGAATGCAGGGGACGACCGAACGATCGGTCGGCGAGAGCGCATTTTCCATTATTCATGCCTACCTACCGCTTACCTTTTCTCTCGCCTTTGCTTTCGGGCGCTTCGACGTAGGAAACGGGCTAGGGCTTACTGCGACATGCACCGGTTCATACGAGCGTTGGAGCGCCTATGTCAATCGGCAGAACGCGCGCCCGCAAGACAACTGGTACTGGGATTATGACCTCGAAACGATCTATGATGCAGGAACCCCGGAAGAAGTGACGGTCTACGGTGGCTTTGTGAAGGAAACCATACCAGGGTTTGCGTGGAAGGACATCATCAAGGGGTCCGCCGGCGTTGCAATGGACTATGGAGCAAACCGCTGGGGGCTCGATATCGCCTTTACGCCAAGTCCCGTCCCCGAACAGAGTGGACGAACCAACTACGTTGACAACCACCGCCTCTCGTTCGGCGGCGGCTTTGTCCGGTCGTGGGAGATTGGCGGCTACATTTTCGACACTGGTATTGGAGCACAGGTGCACTACCTTTTCGATCGTGCGCAACGTAAACGGGAGGGGGTACCGGCGACCGCCACCAATCCCAAGACAGGAACCGGCAAGAGCGGAACGGTGGTGGACGAGTTTCCTGAATCGGTGAGCGACTATGACGGTAGCCATCTCGTCGAGTCCGACGGCTTTCAGACGAACAATCCCGGCTATCCCGGCTACCGAAGCGGTGGAGTATTCGTTGGAGCAGGTGTATGGTTCACATTCTACCTCGATAAAGAGAAAGAAAACGATACCACTACCAACGGCAGAAGGGAGAATAAGTTATGAAGCACGGTTTACTGGGTTGGGTGTTCCTTGTCCTCTTCATCGGTGCCTGCGGCGGAGAGAGTACCGTTCGGAACGATACGAACCCGGGCGCTGATGAGTCGGCAACGACAGACGAGTCGGCAACGGCGGATGACAAGACAACGGTTGACGAAGATGGAACCGTTTCGGACGAAACGAGCGACATAGATCAGTTCGTACAGCCCGATTCAGGTGACCAAACGGGTCTTCCCGATGGCGAGGCGAGTGACGAGATGCTTTCCGACGAAGACACGGAAGTCTATTTCCCTGACGAGGATAGTAGCGATCCCGACTGCCAACCGGGTGCGTACATCAACACCTGCGGGGTATGGGCACAGAAAATGATCTTCACTGCGACGGCAAAGGTTGCCGGCTTCGATGCTGCGACCGCCGAGATACGCACCCTTTTCCGACTCACTCACCGGCAGCAGGGAGGCCACATCTGGGCCGATTCGAAGATCTGTCACATCGTCATAGAGAACAAGACGCCGCTCAATCCCATCAATATCCTCATGCCGCAGTCATTCGCCGATGCACTCATCATGTTGCACAAAGAGGCCGATATAGACCTCCAGGGGAATTACTACCAACCGCCCTACTGGGAATTGCGTTCTGTCGACCAATCATCCATCGGTCCAGACCCCTCGCAGTACGTGCTTCCAACCGATCCCAACGATCCGCGGGTCGAGGATTGGGACCATGACAACGAACCGGGGCTGCGGGTAAATGTCAATGCTGGACTCGCAAGCGGTGTGACCCACATTGTCGAGAAATCATCATCGGAGCTCTGGGGAACAGTGAGTGGTACAGGAGAGCAGATGGTCATCGGCGGAACGGTCTACTGGACCGACGAACAGAAGGTACTCAAGACTGACAATATGCTCTTCAAGGGCGGCGCCCAGAATGTCATCGATCAAACCAGGACCAACGCGTGGCGGCAGGTACGCATCCCTGACGGCTGGACATGTGCGGAGGTCATCGCAAACGCCGATGCGCTTTTCCCCGATTTCTAGTGCTTTTCCTTCCTAAAGTCTCAGGTGACCTTTACCCGATCGCGGAAGGCATTCTCTATTGTCTTGCGGTCGAGGTACTCGATTTTTGTGTTTGTGGGAAGACCCCGCGCGATACGGCTCACCGTAACGCCGGTCGGTGCCAGAAGTTCACGCAGGTAGTGGACTGTCGCCTCGCCCTCTATCGTGGCGGGAAGCGCAAGGATAACCTCTTCGACCCCGCTTGATTGGATGCGCCGCAGGAGAGCATCACCCGAAAGATCTTCCGGCAGGACCCCCTCGAGCGGCGCAATGAGACCACCGAGTATATGGAATGTGCCGCTGAATTCACCGGTGCGTGCAATGCCGAGAAGGTCGGAGAAGCCTTCGACGACGCAGATAGTGTGCTGGTCGCGGGCACAGTTCTCGCAAGATCTCCCCTCTTCGGTGAACCATCCACAGATAGGGCAGAGCCCTGCACGGGAGAGTGTTTCGCGTATCTCGTTAATCACGCTCTTGAGCGACGAATCCTGTAAGAGTGCAAACGCAATGCGTTCAGCCGACCGCTGGGAAACGCCGGGTAATCGTCGGAGCGATTCGACAAGCCTTCGAATGATGCCGTAATCCATACTGGTTATTCCTGTATGCCGGTTCCCGGCTTCACCTCGACCGGGTACCACTGGAAGTTATCGAGGATCACCTCAGAATCCAGAATGTTGTCCTTGGTGTCCCAGATGGCGAAGCGGAGCGTGATCTCTTCTCCCGGTACCACATTCCCGCGTGTAACGAGCCAGCCAGTTGCCCCGTTCTTGTCGTTATTGTCATAGAGGCCGGTTCCCGCGAGTTCGTCGGGCCCCAAAGTACAGAACTGGGCATAGTTGTTCATCGGATCATAACCACACGCTATAAGCCCGGCGTTGCAACAAACGCGGAAGAGCCCTGCCTTGGCAAGGTTGATGCCAACGGGATTGCCCTTCTCATCTTTTGCAAGATTCTTGTCAGGCGGGTTCTGTAGGTTGGGATCATTCGAAGAAAACGTTGAATCGAGGAGCGCAACGAAGAAATCGTTGTATTGGCACACCCATTCGGGGAACTCACGGCTGAAAAAGTAGATATCAACGCTGAATGAGCGTGCGTTTCGGGGAACTTTTACTTTGACTTTCAGCATCACGGGATCGTTCACCGGCTCGGTGCCGGGCTCGCCGCCGCTCAGTCCACTGCAACTGGGAGAACTGGGGAACTTGCTACCATTTGCCTGGTACCAGTCGGTGGGAGCGTTCGAGCGAGTACACATGAACTCGGTCGGGAGGCCGTCGGGGGTCGCCTCCTGCGGTGGTATCGGATCATCGGCAATGCCGGTCGCCATCATGAAAAAGGCTGTCCCCTCGTGTGGTTTGATAACGTTGCCAAACTTTGTAAGGATAGCGTATGATTCTGGCCGCGGGGGGACAGCCGGGCAGTCTATTGTCACGGGATTCCCGTTCGCATCTTGCGACTGTACTTGGAATGGCTGACTCTGCGTCGTTCCGTCAGGAAAGAGGATTTCAGCGCTCACGAGGCCATAGTCTTGCCCTTTAACCGGGGGGCAAATGCCAATAGCCTTCGCCATGTCAATGGGGTCGGTCGAGTCCTTCGAAAGACCGCTGTCGCAGGTGATTACCTCGTCCACTGTGCCGTCGCAGTTGTCGTCAACCGCGTTGCCGGGGAAATCGTAGGCGCTCGGGTTGACGAGTTCTGGATGAAGGCACTCGGAGGTGAACTCGCAGC
>Ga0129299_1000313_pt1 | contig 30239 bp, 26 predicted proteins | sample ConPoolayeCmetaG_FD_94477 | JGI IMG/M metagenome (GOLD analysis project Ga0129299, IMG submission 94477) | Hot spring microbial mat communities from California, USA to study Microbial Dark Matter (Phase II) - Cone Pool mat layer C metaG ...
ATTTAAAGAAATAAACTTTCCTTTAAAAGTTAATTGTATATTAGATTCATCACTAGAAAATGCATTTAGAACAATACTTTCAAATTTGTTTAAAAAATTTTCATCCTCAATAAAGTTAAAAAAATTTATTAACTGATCAAAATTTAAAAATGAAAGGGTAAATTCGGTATATTTTTCTTTATCAATTTTAAAAGAAATAAGAGTTGGTTCTGGAGTAGCAGATTTTAAAGAAGAGGTTAATAAATTATAGTAAGGTAAAAATTTAGCATCTTCATTTAAAAATTCAGAGAATGTTTGATATTTATTTTGAAAAAGATTAATTTTAGCTTCTTCATTAATAAAATTATTTAAATCTTTAATTAGTTCTCTTTTTTTAGAAGACAATTCATTAAATTTTTTTTTATAAAAAACGACATTAAAATTTACTATAACAAAAATTGTTATAAAAAAAATTATCAAAAAAAAAGTTAGATAACGAATATAAACAAAATTTTTTTCAATCTTTTCATATTCATAACGATTTTGTAAAAGATTTATTCTTTTTTTATTCATTCTATTTGACCACCAAATGTAGTAACAAAATAAGATAAACTATTTTTATAATAGTCTACTTGAGGACTTGGTTTTAAAATCTCATAGGGATTTAAGAAGTTTACTTTTGAATTTATTTTTTTTGAAATAATGTTAGCTAAAGAAGGGAAGCGAGGTAAATCTCCAATTAAAACCAACTCCATATCTGGTAAAACTATTTTTTTTATTTCGAAAATAAATTGATTAATAAAAGGTGAGATAATTGATTCAATGTCAACAGGATTTTTAGCATTTATTTGATAAGATAATAGTAGTTGATTTATTTTTTCATTATCAAGAGAGGTATTTATTTGGATTTCTTTTATAAAAAGACCATAACCTAAATTGAAATTATGGATTTTATTTATTACAGATAATTTTTTGTCAAATATATATATAGAGGTACTGTTTAATCCAAGATTAATGAATGCAATTTTTTCCGAAGGATTATTTTTAAAAAGAGAAAGAGAAAATTTATCTAAAAAACGGGCAAAAGATGTTAATTGATTTTCTAGAAAGTTAGGAATTAAACCAGAAAATTGAATTGCTTCTTCAATTTTCTCAACAAATTTTTTTGAAGTGGTAACAATAAGAATTAATTGATTTTTTTCTTTTTCGTTTTTATAAATAATATCTAAATCTAAATTAACTTCATCAATTGGTAAAGGAATAAACTGATCTGCTTGATACTTGATTGCTGAAATTAATTCTTTTTCATTGAGAATAGGCATCGATAAAATTTGACTATAAGTAAGAATATCTGGGATAATTAGATTAACTTTTTTTTTATTTATTTTTAAGTTAGCCAATGTTTTTTTAATCGTTTCACTTAGTTGATTAGAAATATCTGAGTTTTTATTATCAAGTGGGGAAAAAGGTAAATCAATATAATTTAAATTTTTTACCTCAATTTGTTGATTTATAATTTGACCATCAAAAATTTTTAATGATTTTTCCCCAATTTCTAAAGTAAAAAAATTAGTGTTGCTCATAAAAATTAATATATATTTTTTGTTAGAAAATTACAACCAAAAATTAATAACTTCTTAATTTAACTTTTGTTTGGTAGTTTAAAGAAGCGTTTTCTTCTACTCGTAAAAAAGAAGTGTTGTAGCTAATAGTAAAATTTATATTTATTACTGGGGGTGAATAAAGACTAGTGCGATAACATTGGATGGTAAAATTGTCAATTTTTGTTTGGGATGAAGTTAAGTCAATCAATCCTACTATCGACGACTGAGAAGCAATTTTATTATTATTATTATTTAAATAAAAACGAAACCAATTGTTGAATTTGTCTTTAAAATATATGGCTTCTTGTTGGTTTTTTGATTGACAAATTTTATTGGTATCATTGGGTGGAGTGGCCGAGTGAACGCTTTCGCTATAGTTTCTAATAGTATTTTCCATTAGATTTAAGACGTTATCCCCTTCTCTTTTAATGATCGAAAGTCGTTGAATTTTTATTTGCTGCTGAAGAATAGCAAAAATTATTGTAAAAAGAGCTGGTAACACTAAGCTAATGGTAGCAATCACAACAATAATCTCAATCAAAGTAAAAGTTTTATATAATTTTTGACTTTTTTTTATTCCCATATAGTAAAAACATTATTTAAAGGAATTTGATAATTTTGACCTATTTCTTCCCAAGAAACTTTAATTGATAAATTTATTTGATATGGTGGATTTCCTTGAGGGGTAAGAGTTACCTCTCTTTTATATAATTCATTTAAAAAACTGTTAGTTGAACAGTTGCCAGGAGTGGGCCAATTAGTTATAGATGAAGAATTGAAACAATAAGTGCCACGATAAGTAGTAAACTGATTCCAGTCAGCTTCTTTTTCCCCTTTTAACCATTCTAAAAGTTCTTGCGCATATCTTGTGGCTAAAATCTTATGTTCTTGAATTTTTAAATTACGCAAAGATACGATTGTTACGCCGGCTGCGGCTACAAAAAACAATGATAGAATACTCACAAAAATTAAAACTTCAATTAGTGTAAAACTTTTTTTATTTTTTATCATTAAATTAATTTTAACAAGATGAAAAATTATTGGAAATAGTGATTATTCCAAAAGAAGAAATATTAATATCAAGACATTTTGCAATACTTAAATTTTTTATAGTAATTATTTGATTATTTTGAGAATTATTTTGTGTTTCTACTTTTCCACTTAACTTAAGAAAATAATAATTATTGGCGCCATTTATTATAGAAATATTCGCTGGAAAACTATAAGAAAAAATTAATGGTAAAACAGGATTACCTCCACATCTTAGTTGTAAAGAATAACTAGAATTTGTTACATTAACTTGATAGCTATTAAATCCTCCATTACAAACTCTACCACTTAAATCTCCACTAACTGCCTTTTTTCTTGCTATTTCTAAGATATTAGCTAATTTTGATGCCTCATTTCTTAAACTTTTTTCTTGGGTAAAATTATTATAATAAGCTAAAGATAAAGCACCAAAAGTTAAGATAAAAGATGTTGTTATTAAAAGTTCAATTAGAGTGAAAGATATTATTTTCACTAAGATTTTAACTGAAACTTATAAAGGTAAGTAAAAAATTATCCATTTATTCTATAATTATGATTTAGCTATATAACTTATAGTGCATCAAAATATTTAATTTTTTATTTATTTTTACATGATTATTAAGATAGATAAGTAAAAAATATTAATCTATTAAATAATAAATTATTAAATAAGATTAATAAAATAATATTATAAATAATAAAATATAAAATTAAATCAATTAAAGTTATTTTAAAATTTTTTTATTTTTTTTATATTTTATTTTTGACCATAAGGACCTAAACAATAGTTACAAGATTTCTTGGTGCCACAACTATTTTCGGTAATAGGTGGTACTGGATTATTACAACTTGAATTTGTTTCTAATTGAGCTGCTAAAGTGTATCCTATACCAGCATCACTTCGATAAAAATAAGTATAATCAGGATACACTGGATCTTTTGGAATCCTTTGAATATATTTATTATTAACTAAAATTGATAAAGTATCTATTCCATTTCCTATAGGATATTTTCCATCATTACTATTACTTCTGTACATCTCAAGCGCTGCTCTTATTTGTTCTAAATCGGTTTTTCTTTTAGCATCACGAGCGTTTATGTTAAGCTGAGTATAAACTACTGCCCCGCCCCCAGCTAAAAGAGCAATAATTGTGGCAACGACTAATATTTCGATTAAAGTAAATGATTTTTTCATAGTTTTAAGTTTAATTATTGTTGATTAGACACACAGCATTCATTCCCATTAGTACAATTTTGAGTTTCTAGACGATAAGATCCATTTACTTGAGGTGAACAAATGGTGTACTGATTAAAGTCACAGGTTCCATTACAAGAATAATTTGGTCCTAATGGGTCTTTTGGCATTTTAAAAATAGTAACATTTGAAGATAAGTTAGGACAATTGGTAGTTGTTGCCACAAGGTCAGAGTTTCCAGAAGGAACAGAGTTGGGATACTTGTAATTACAAATAGAATAGTATTGTTCAAAAGCGTTTTGAATTGCTTTTAAATCTTGTTTTCTTTTTGCGTCACGAGATTTTTTTTGAGCAGTAGAATATGAAACAGCACCCATTCCAACCAATACGCCAATAATTCCAATTACCACTAACATTTCCAAAAGAGTAAAGCCTAGTTTTTTGAATAATTTTTTTTTCATGGTTCTACAACGATATAATTTTTAGTAATACCACTTGGACAAGTATTAGAACAATTACCTGCGGTTGCTTCAGGATCAGCTTTATTTTCGATACATGCGCAAAGAGTATAAGTTAGATTAGTGTTATTAGGTAGATAATAATAAGGTGTTGGGCCAAGAGGATCACAAGGTATTTTATTCATATAAATAGTAGTTGAACCAAACTGCCCTCCACAAATACCAAAGCGACTAGTAGTTGCGGTTGGATAAGCAGGTGGATTTTGATCTTGGCGATACATTTCTAAAGCTTTTTGAATCTGTTTTAAATCCGATTTTCTTTGGGCGTCTCTTGCTCTTTCCCGCGCTCCCATAAAATTGGGCACTAATAGCGCCGAAAGCATCCCAATAATTCCAATTACTACCAAAAGTTCAATTAAAGTAAACCCTTTTTTATTCATTTATATTCTCATTATAACATTTATGAATAAAAATCAATAGATTATCTAAAGTTGTTTGTGGATTAAGATTATTTTTTTCTAAAAGAAAAAGATACTTAACCGCCTTTTTTAAAATTACGAAATATCTTGGTTCATTTAATAATCGGTTTTTAAAAATTAAAATAATTGACATAATGGTTTTTTTTGCTTCTTCTGTATTTTTAATATTGATAAAATTTAAACTTCCACTTTTAAATTTACTAATAAAATTATCAATATTTTTATCAATTAAATCTAAATTTTTAAACTGATTTTTTAAATTAACTATTTTTGCTCTTGAAGTTATTGTTGTTATAATTGAATAAATATTTTTTGTTGTTAAAATAAAAGTAACATTTTTTGGTGGTTCTTCAAAAATTTTTAAAAAAGCGTTTTGTGCTTCTAAAGAAGAATGATCAAATTCATAAAAAACATATATACGTTTTTTTTGATTAAAATACTTAACTTCCTTCTTAAGATTACGAATTTGATCGATACTATATTCAGATTTTTCTGGATAGAGATATATTATTATATTTTCATCAGTAAAATTTTTTTTAAGAAATTCTTCGACTTGTTTTTTTTCATCAGATAAAAGAATAATTGACTGCATAAAAAAAATATAACAAATTTTTTATTTTTTAATCTTGAATTTTATTTTAAATATTTTTATATTTAAATTATGAATATTATTCCAAAACAGTTATTAAATCAATTAGTAAAAAACAAGGTTATTAACCAAGATCAAGCTGATCAATATGAGATCAATTCAATAAAAAAAAATTTAACTATCGAGAATTTTTTATTTAATTTTACTGAAATAAAAAGAGAAGAAATTATTAAAGCTATTGCAGAAATCTTTAATATTCCTTATATTGTTTTAGACTCAGTTGCTAATGATCCGCAAGCAACTACTTTAATATCTGAATCAATCGCTAGACGATTTCAAATTCTTCCATATAAATTTGATTTAGAAAAAAATATTTTATATGTAGCTAGTTTTGATCCTTTTAACACTTTTGTTTCTGATTTTTTAGAAAAAAAAACTGGCAAAAGGATTGTTTTTGTTTTTGCTGATCCACTGGAGATAAAAAAAAATATTGAGATAGTATATCAACAAGGACTAACGCCTGAAGTAAAAGAAGCATTAAAAGAATATCAACCAAAAAAAGAAAATATTTTAGAAGAAACAAAAATAAAAGAAGCACCAATTGCTAAAATTGTTTCTACTATTGTTGAGTTTTCTATCAAAGGTCGTGCTTCAGATATTCATATTGAACCACAAGAAAAAAGTGTTCGGGTAAGATATCGTATTGATGGTATTTTACATGAGAAGTTGGTCTTACCAAAGGTTATACAAGATGGAGTAATTTCAAGAGTAAAAATTCTTTCCGGAATGAAAATAGATGAAAAAAGAATTCCTCAAGATGGTCGGTTTTCGTATAAATTAAATGATGAAGAAGTTGATCTTCGTGTTTCTACCTTGCCAACTGTATATGGAGAAAAAGTGGTTATGCGTCTTTTAAAAAAAACTGGCGGTATTCCCCAACTTCATGAATTGGGTTTTCGAGGACTTCAGTTTAGAGATTTAGAAGAGTCTATATCAAAACCATACGGAATAATTTTAGTCACCGGCCCAACAGGATCAGGAAAAACAACAACTTTATACTCAGTCCTTTCTCGTTTAAACACACCAAAAGTTAATATTATGACTTTAGAAGACCCAGTGGAATACCAGATTCCTGGTATTAATCAGGTACAAATTAACCCTCAGGCTGGTTTAACATTTGCTTCTGGTCTTCGTGCTTTTTTACGACAGGATCCTAATATTATCTTAGTTGGTGAGATTCGTGATAAAGAAACAACTCAGTTGGCAATTCAGGCAGCTCTAACTGGTCATTTAGTTTTTTCTACACTCCATACTAATGATTCTGCAACTGCGATACCCCGCTTAATTGATTTAGGCGCAGAATCATTTTTAATTGCTTCGGTTTTAAATGCGGTTGTTGCTCAAAGAATTTGTCGTCGAATTTGTCCATTTTGCAAAAAAGAATATGAACCAGATGATGCTTTAAAAAAAAATATTTTTGATGTTTTAGGTGATCTTATTCCTAAACCTTACAAAGAAGGAAAAAAAATTATTTTAGCTAAAGGTGAAGGCTGTCAAGAATGTAATGGAACTGGTTATCTAGGTCGGATTGCCATCTTTGAATTATTAAAAGTTTCAAGTAATATTACTAAATTAATTTTAAAGCAAGAGTCTGCAAAAGAAATAGAAAATCAGGCAAAGAATGAAGGATTAATTACTATGAAACAAGATGGATATCTTAAAGTTTTAGATGGAATAACTACTGTTGAAGAAGTTTTACGAGTAGCAGAAGTTTGATAAATAATGTAATTGAGGCAAAATCTGTGTGAAAATTTTTTAGATAAAAAATTAAAAAAATAAAGATTAATCTATTTTTAGTTATTTATTATTTAAAAATATGTTAAATGAATTTTTTAAATTAGCGATTGAAAAAAATGCTTCAGATTTACACTTAATTCCCATGTATCACTTAGCATTAAGAATTAATGGTGATATACATTTTTTTCCAAATTATCCATTATTAGAATCATCTCAAATTGAATCAGCGATTTTTTCTATATTAAACGAAGAGCAAAAACAAATTTTAGTAAATAATAAAGAGATTGATTTGTCTTTAGATTATGAAAGTTATCGTTTTCGGGCTAATATTTATTATTCAATAAATGGAATGGCGGGCTCATTTAGATTAATTCCTAAAAAAATAAGAACATTAGAAGAATTAAATTTACCAAATTACTTATACAGAATTTGCGATTTTAAGCAAGGATTAGTTTTAGTAACTGGGCCAACTGGTTCTGGAAAATCAACTATAATTGCATCTTTAATTAATAATATTAACCTAAAATATTTATATCATATTTTAACTATTGAAGATCCAATTGAATATGTTTATCCGCGAGGACTATCAATTATTAGTCAACGCGAACTTTATTCTCATACTTACTCTTGGAATAAAGCTCTAAAATCAGCTTTAAGAGAGGATCCTAACGTTATACTTATTGGTGAAATGCGAGATTATGAAACGATTAGCTTGTCTTTGACAGCAGCAGAAACAGGTCATTTAGTTTTTTCTACTTTGCATACTAACTCTGCTTCGGAAACAATAGATCGTATAATTGATGCTTTTCCGTCAAATAGTCAAAATCAAGTTAGAATTCAACTATCTTCAGTTTTAAAAACAATTATTACTCAAAGACTTATTCCTAAAAAAGACAGTCTTGGCCGCATTCCTGCATTAGAAATTCTAATGAATACCTCATCCGTTTCTAATCTAATTCGTGAGAAAAAAACACATCTTTTAAATGGTGTTTTAGAAACAGAGGAAAAAGAAGGATCAATCTTGTTTGAAAAATATTTAGCTAATCTTTATCGACAGGGATTAATCAGCAAAAATGATGCTTTTTCTTATGCAATAAGACCGAGAGAATTAGAAAAATTTATTCTTAAATAAAATTATGAAATTTTTTTATAAAGCTTTAAAAGGAGATAAAATAATAAACGGCACTATTCAAGCAGAAAAAGAAGAAGAAGTTAATATTTTTTTAAAAAATAAAGGTCTTTTTTTAATTGAGATAAAAAAAAATCAAGAAAGCATTAGTCAAATATATAATATTTTGTTTGATAGGATAAATTTTTCTGATATTGTAAATTTTACTCGTCAAATAGCAATTATGATTAATGCAGGTTTGACTTTAATTGAGTCTTTAGATATTATAAAAAAACAAACAAAAAAAGAGAGTTTAAGAAAAATGATTATTGATATTGATCAAGAAATTAAAGCAGGAAATTCTTTTTCAGAAGCTTTAAAAAAACATCCAAATAATTTTAGTCACCTTTATATTTCTTTAGTTCGATCTGGCGAAGCTTCAGGTAAGTTAGATGAAATTCTTTTAAAATTAGCAGAAAATCTAGAGAAAGAAAGAGAGTTTAAGAGTAAAATTAAAGGAGCTTTAATTTATCCAATAATAATTATTATTGCAATGCTTGGAGTAATGTTTATTATGATTACTTTTGTTTTACCAAGGTTACTTAGTTTATATAAAGATTTTAATATTGACTTACCAGAAACAACTAAATTTTTGATTTTTATTTCTTCTTTTATGACTAAATTTTGGCCAGTAGTTTTAGGTGGTTTTTTTTTATCTATGATAATTATAAAAAACTTTTTAAAAACTAAGGAAGGAAAATTATTTTATGACTCTACTCTCTTAAAGTTACCAGTAATAGGTAACGTAATAAAAATTTCTAGTTTAGTTAATATTACAAGAACTTTATCAATTCTTATTAGTGCTGGTGTTTCGATATTAGAAACTTTAAGCATTGTTCAAGAAACAAGTGATAATCTAATTTATCAAAAAGGATTTGAGAATATTTATAAAAAAGTTGAAAAAGGAGTATCTTTAGGATCAGCAATGGATGAAGAAGAAATATTTCCACCAATTTTGGTTCAAATGGCTCAGGTTGGTGAACAAACTGGAAATCTAGATGATACTTTAGGAAGAATTTCTCGTTATTTTGAAATGGAATCAGAGTTGGCAGTTAAAGCGATGACGACCTTAATTGAACCGGCAATTTTGGTATTTTTGGGACTAGGAGTAGGATTTTTGGTTATGTCAGTAATTACCCCAATTTATAATTTAACTTCTTCATTTAAATAAAAAGATAAATATTTATATTTTTATATTTAACATTTTTATAAAAAATAGATAAATTTTAATTTATCTATTACTTTTTTTATTAAATTATATTTAATCTCTTGTAATTTGTTTTACTTGATATTTTTCAATTCTTTTTAATAACAAAGGAAATTGTGAAAGTTGATAATGATTAATAAAATAATCAACAGCTTTTTTTGTTTGATTAATCAGCTGATAATCATTAAAAGAAGCTATTTTTAAATCAATAAATCCATGCTGTTTTTCACCATAAACTTCACCTGGACCGCGAATTTTTAAGTCATACTCAGCTAGTTTTATACCTAAGTTATTTTTTGCAAAAAAATTTAGTCTTTCAAATACTTTAACTGATTGACTATTGGTAAAAAGAAAACAGAAAGATTGTTTATTAGAGCGACCAACTCGACCACGAAGTTGATGAAGTTGAGCTAATCCAAATCTTTCTGCTCCTTCAATAATAATAATTGTTGCTTGAGGAATATCAATTCCTACTTCTACTACTGTTGTTGTTACTAAAATCTTTATTTTATCTTTTTGAAAATCTTCTAAAATTTTATTTTTTTCTTCAATTTTTAATTTACCATGAAGTAATCCAAGTTTAAATTCAGAAAAAATTTTTTTTAAATTTTCAAACTCTTTTTTTGCCGCTTTGATTGATTTCATTGTTTCAAATTTTGATTCTTCAATTAAAGGACAAACTATATAAACAGATGAGTTTTTTTCTCGAATTTGTTTTTTAATCCATAAATAAGCATTATTTCTTTTTTCTACAGGAATAAGAAATGTTTTTATTGGTAATCGACCCTGCGGCATTTCATCAAGATAAGAAATATCCAATTCACCATATAAAACTAAAGCCACAGTTCTGGGAATAGGAGTAGCTGTCATTGTTAGAAGATGCGGATTAAATCCCTTTTCTTTAATAATTGCTCGTTGACGAACCCCAAAGCGATGTTGTTCATCAATAATCACTAAACCAACTCTGTTAAATTTTAATTTTTTATTTAAAAGAGCATGAGTGCCAACAATAATATTAAAATCTGAAATTAATTTATTGTTTTTTTGTTTATTTATTTTTTCGGTTCGTGTTTGTAAACCAATTTTTAAAGGATAATCCTTAAAAAGAATTGATAAGGTTTTGAAATGCTGTTTTGCTAAAATTTCAGTTGGAGCCATAAAAAGAGATTGATAACCATTAAGATAAGCTAAGTAGCAAGAAATTGCCGCAACAACTGTTTTTCCCGAACCAACATCACCTTGCAAAAAACGATTCATTGGTTTGTTTTTTTCTAAATCATCTAAAATTTCTTTTATACTGCGATTTTGAGCTGAAGTTAATTTAAAGGGAAGTTTGTTAATAAAATCATTAATTTTTAATTTATCAATTTTAAATTTATGACCAACTTTTTCTTTTTCCCATTCTTTTCTTATTAAATTAGCTGATAGTTGAATAACAAAGAGTTCATCAAATGCTAATCTTTTTTTTGCTTCTTCAGCTAAAATTTTATCTTTTGGAAAATGAATGCTGTAATATGCCAAAAATTGGTCAATTAAATTATTATATGTTATAATTTCTTTAGGTAAAATATCCAAAATTTTATCTTTATTTAATTGAGAAAAAATCCAAAAAATTTTTTCTCTAATTACACGAGAAGAGAGACCTTTTTTTTCTGGATAAATTGGCACTAATCTTCCAGTGTGAATATTGGTTTCAATCTCCCATTCATTTGGAGTCATTATTAAATTGTTTCTAGAAAACTCAGCTTTTCCTGCGAAACTTACTATTTTATTAGTTTTTAAAGTTTTTATTAAATAGGGCTGATTGTAAAAAATAATTTCCATTTTTCCGCTACCATCATATAAAATAAATTTTTGTATTTTAAGACCTCGTTTTGTAAATTGTTGTTTAATGTTAATAATTTTACCTTTAACAGTAATTTTTTCACCTGGTTTAGCATTCCCAATAGGACAGATTAATGAGTAATTTTCATAACGGTTTGGAAAATAATTAATAAGATCAAAAAAAGTTTTAATATTGTTTTTTTTAAAATTTTTTATTGTTAGAGAGCTAGTTGATGGTAAATTTTTTATATCTTTTTCAAGCATATTTTATCTTATCAAAAAAAAAGGAGCAAGTGATGATAGTATTAATATAATCAAAGAAGCAAAAATAAGAATCTTTAAGAGTATTTCTTTTTTTATTTTTTTAATTTTCATAGAAAAATTATAACAAAATAATAATTTCTTGTTATAATATTTTTATGATAACAAGAAAAGAAAGAATTAAAAAAAAATATCAAAAACAAAAATTAATTATTAAATTAATTTTTATTTTTACTATTATTTTTATTCTTGGTTTTATTTTTTCTTTAGCAATTTTTGGTTGGTATGCAAAAGATTTACCTTCACCAGGTAAACTTTCAGTTTCTTCCAGTAATTCAACAATATTTTACGATCGTAATGGAAGAATTTTATATGAGATGTATAAAGATAAAAATCGTGTTCCAGTATCTTTTTCTGAAATTTCTGATTATTTAAAAAAAGCTACTATAGCTATAGAAGATAAAAATTTTTATAAGCACCAGGGAATTTCACAGACAGGAATTATTCGTGCTTTTTTATCAATTATTTTTAAAAGAAGATTAGAGGGTGGTTCAACTATCACTCAACAGTTAATTAAAAACGTTTTATTAACTAACGAAAGAACTTTTTCTCGAAAAATAAAAGAGATGATTTTGGCAATTGAAGTTGAAAGACGATATACTAAAGATGAAATTTTAGAAATGTATTTAAATGAAGCTCCTTATGGTGGTAATCTTTGGGGTGTTGCTTCAGCTTCAATGTCGTATTTTGATAAGCAACCAAAAGACTTAGATTTAGTTGAATCAGCTATTCTTGCTGGTCTTCCTCAAAGTCCAACATACTATTCACCTTTTATTGGCAAGAAAGATGCTTGGCGTATTCGTGCTAAGAATGTTCTTCGTCGAATGCGTGAAGATGGTTATATAAGTAAAAATGAAGAAAAGAAAGCTTTAAAGAAACTAGATAGCATTAAATTTAATGACCAAAAAATTAATATTTATGCACCTCATTTTGTTTTTTATGTAAAAGATCAAATTGAAAAAAAATTTGGACCAAAATTTTTAGAAAAAGGCTTAAAAATAAAAACAACTCTTTCTTTAGATATTCAACAAAAAGCTGAAAAAATTATTAAACAAGAAATCAAAAAATTAAAAGTATACAATGCAACTAACGCTTCGGCGGTTGTTTTAGATGTAAAAACTGGTGATATTTTAGCGATGGTTGGATCATATAATTTTTATGATGAAAAATTTGGAAAATTTAATGTTGCCGCTCAAGGTTTACGTCAACCTGGCTCAACAGTCAAACCAATTGCCTACGCTTTAGCTTTTGAAAAAGGATACACGCCTTCCAGTATTATTATGGATGTAAAAACAGTTTTTCCTAATCAAGGAGATAAAAACTACATTCCTGAAAATTATGATGGAAAATTTCGTGGGCCAATTCAGCTTCGTTTTGCTTTAGGTAATTCAATTAATATTCCAGCTGTAAAAATTTTAGCTATAGTTGGAATTAGGTCTTTTTTACAAAAAGCATATGAAATGGGTATTAACAATTTTTTTCCAAATGAAAAAAATCTTAATAGATTTGGTTTATCAATTTCTCTTGGTGGTGGAGAAACAACTCTTTTAGATTTAACATCTGCTTTTTCTGTTTTTGCTCGTGGTGGTATAAAAAAAGACTATCAAAGTATTTTAAAAATTACTGATTTTAAAGGAAAAAAAATTTATCAGCCCAGCTCTTCAATAGAAAAACAAGTTTTAAGTAAAGAAGTATCTTTTTTAATTTCTCATATTTTATCTGATAATAATGCTCGGATTGATGTTTTTGGACCAAATTCTTTTTTAAGAATTCCTGGGAAAACAGTCGCGGTTAAAACAGGAACAACTGATGATAAAAGAGATAACTGGACTATTGGTTATACTAAATCTGTTGCTGTTGGTGTTTGGGTAGGAAATAATGATAACTCACCAATGAATCCTAAAATTGCTTCTGGTGTAACAGGGGCTTCACCTATCTGGTATTATTTAGTAAGTGAAATTTTAAAGAAATATTCTGATGGTATTATTGATAAACCACAGAGAATAAAAGCACTCCAAATAGATGCTTTTTTAGGTGGTTTACCAAAAGATGGATATCCAAGTCGTGCTGAATACTTTATTGAAGGAACTGAACCAAAAGAAGTTTCTCAATTTTATAAACGAATAAATGATAAAGATTATGTAATTATTAAAGAAACTGATCCAATCTCAACCGATAGTATTAATCGTTGGCAACAAGGAATTGATGAGTGGATAAAATCACAAAATGATGAAATATACCATCCTCCAGAAATCACTGAGACTCAAACTCCAGAACCAACAACTATACAAGAAATTCAACCAACCAATACACCTTATTTTCTGTCACCTACTTTACAACCTACTTTAACGGAAATTTTAATTCCAACTGAAACACCATCACCATAAAATTAAAAATTAATTTATCTTATAAAAATTTCATTCCTAACTGAAATCATAAATTTATTAAAATTATTCTTTACTTTTTAATAAAAATAAAATTATATCCCTTGCAAAATTAAGAATATTAAAATAAAAATAATGATATGAGGTAATTTTTATCTTTTCTGTTTTAGCCTTTATATATTAGCTTCTATTAAAAGCAATTTAATGTGTTAATAAAATAAAGTTATCTAAAATTTGTTAAAATTATTGATAATTATTAAATAAGTTTTAACTCTTCTTTTGCTTCATCTTCAGTGATATTTTTTTGAGATGAGGAAAAATAAAAACGAAGGGTAAGTTTGTTTTTAAAAAGGGAAACAATCTCGATTTTTTTTAATAGTTTTGATTTTTTTGCTTTTTTAACAATTTCTTTATAAGTTAATTGTTCTGACAGTTCAAAGGTTTTATCAAGCTTAATGATCGAATAAGGATTTATTGGTTGATATTTTGGTAAAATCTGTGATTTTTCAATCAACCCGATAAGATCAATTTCACCAAAAAAATATTCATCCTTTTCAACAAAGTTAACCTTTTCAATGTATTCTTGATTAATATTTAATTCAATAAATAAACTTTCAAAAATTCCTTTAAGATCAAAATAATCAGTATTGACACCAACTGCCAGACGATATATTTCATCAGGTAACTCATTTTTTTTTGGTAGATAAACTTTAGCAATTTCAAAAAACTTAAGAATTTCTTTTTTTCCTTTATTCTCAACTAAATTTTTATAAATCGAAGGCATTAAGGTTTGCCTCATATACTCAATTTCATTTGAGATAGTATTTTTTAATTTTAGATGATTTTCGGGTTTAAGACTCCAGTTTTCAATCATCTCAACAGAGATCATTGAATAGTTGATCACCTCATTTAGCCCAAGATGTTTAAGAAAAGTTTTTATTTTACTTATGATTTTAAAAAGTTTCTCAAATTCAGGAGGTTGAGTGATATAGACAGCCGGTGGTAAATTTTCTGTTATTTTATGATAACCATAAACTCGAGCCACTTCTTCAATTAGATCTTCGGGAATTGAAATATCATATTTTCGATATGAAGGCACTTTACTTATGATTTTATTTTTTTTTATCTCTGTTTTAAAACCAAGATTTTTAAGAATACTAGCAATTGTCTTTTTTTCTACTTCAATACCAATAATCTTATTAAAAAAATCTAAATCAGCAGTAACGGTTTTTTCTTGATATTTTTTTGGATAGATGTCATAAATTTTTGACGAAGGTACTGCTTGAGCATATTTTTCCAAAAGTTCAACTCCAAAACATAAAGTTGGTTCAACTCTTTCTTCATCTAGTCCTTTTTCAAAATATGTTGCGGCAACAGTCCGTACACCAGTTGTCATCGTTGTTTTTCTGATTTTTTGTTTATTATAAGTCTGAACAAATAAAATCACCCGTTTTGTTTTTTCAGTGATACATGAATTAAATCCGCCCATTACTCCACAAAGGTCAATTAAATCACCATTTACTCCCTCAATAACAATATCACCACCAGGCAAAACAACCGTAAGTTTATCAAGAGTGGTTATTTTTTCTCCTTTTTTTGAGGTTCGCATTTTCATCAAGGCAATATTATTTTTGGTAATTCTGTCAAAATCAAAGACATGGGTTGGCTGGCCAAAACTAAGCATCAGATAGTTTGAAATATCAACAACATTGTTAATCACTTTTATTCCAGAGGCAGTTAGTCTTTCTTGAATAAATTTTGGTGAAGGCCCAATTTTTATATCATCCAAAACAATTGCGGCAAATCGACTGCAAAGATCATTTTCTTCAATTTTTGGGTTAATAAAATATTTTTCTTGATTAATTTTTATTTTGGAAAAGTTATGTTTTTCAAAAATATTTGTTTTCAGTTTTGCCTTTTTTTCATATAAAGGTAAGATTGCTTGTGATTCTTGAGCAATACCATAAACTGAAGCTGTATCGATTCGATTTGAGATAATCTCAATATCAAAAACATAGTCATCTTCGATTTTCTCTACTCTTTCAATTGATGGCCCAGATAAAGAAAGATACTTTTGGATCTCAAACGGTGAGGAGTTGGTTTCTAAATATTCCAAAAGCCAGTTATAGGTAATTTTTATATTCATAGGTTAAAATTGTTCTAAAAATCTGATATCTCCATTATATAAAACTCTAATATCATCAATTTTCATTTCTTCTCTCATCATCATACATCGCTCTGGACCAAAACCAAAAGCAAAACCAGCATATTCATTTGGATTGATACCACCAGCTTTTAAAACATTTGGGTGGACCATCCCAGCACCAGCCAACTCAAGCCAGCCAGATTTACAGACCCGACATTTTTTTCCATTAACTTCTCCTTTACCACCACAAACACCACAAGAAACATCAATCTCAAATGATGGTTCGGTAAATTGAAAATGAGCCGGACGAAGTCTAATTACTCGATTTTCACCAAAAAATTTCTTGACAAAGTAGCTGATTGTTCCTCTAAGGTGAGTGATGTTGATATTTTTATCAATACAAAGACCTTCAAATTGGTGAAACATTGGCGTATGAGTTATATCCCAGTTAGGCCGATAAGTTTTGGCGATATTAATCATTCTAATTGGCGGTTTAGTTCGCCTCATTTCTCGGTTTTGGCCAGATGAGGTATGAGGTGACAAAACCATTTTTCCAAATTCCTTATTTTCCGAAAAATCCATAAAAAAAGTTTCAAAGTCATCTCTCGCTGGGTGGCCTTTTGGCATATTTAAGGCTTCAAATGAAAAATACTCCCACTCAACCTCAGGATAAGAAACACGGATAAAGCCAAGAGAAGAAAAAATTGAGGCAATTTCATCAATAATATAAGTTAAAGGATGAAGAGTGCCTTTTGGATATTTTTTCCCAGGTAAAGACTTATCAAAAAATTTTGTCGTTTTATTTTTCTCTAATTCTTTTTGTTTTTTATCAATTGCTTTCTCTATTTCTTTTTTTAAAAGATTGATTTTTTGCCCATACTCTTTTTTTTGCTCTAATGGGATTTCTTTTATTTTTAAAAACATTTGATTGATTAAACCATTTCTTCCCAAGTATTTTATTTTTACCTCTTCAAGTTCTTTTAGGTTTTGACATTTTTCAATATCAGTTTTATATTTATTTAAATCCATAAAAAAATTATATCATAAAGTTTTTTTAGAACAGTATTATAGTCACTTTAAAGATTTTTTAGACAAGAGATAAAATTTAATTTATTTTTCAATACTTATTACTTTCTCAAAAATTTTTTTGAAGACTTTAGGATGTTCAAGAGCGATTTTTGAAAGAATTTTACGATCAACTTCAATTTTTTTTTCTTTTAAAGCTTGAATAAATTTAGAATATTTTCCACCAAGTTCTTTTACTGCGGTATTAAGTCGAATAATCCAAAGTCGTCGAAAATTTCGTTTTTTTCTTTTCCTTCCAGCAAAAGCATATTCTCCAGCGTGTAAAACTGCCTCTTTAGCTTTTTTGAACTGTTTGTGGCGAGTCATCCAATAGCCTTTAGCTAATTTTAAAACTTTACGATGCTTTTTTTTTGTTAAAATTCCTGATTTAACTCTAACCATATTTTTAAAAAGAATAATAGTTAAACTTATATAGTCAACAATATTTATATAATTTTCACTTTCTTCCTAACATTTTTAATACTTTATCTTTATATTCACCTACTAGTTGTTTTAATTTTTTTTTCCTTCTTAACCAACTCTTATTTTTTTTTGAAATAAGATGTCTTATACCTTGTTGTCGATGTAACACTTTACCGCTTTTTGTAACTTTAAATCTTTTAGCGACTGATTTTTTTGTTTTTTGTTTTTGTTTCATGAAATTAAAAATTTTAAAATTAATTTATTTCTAATTATACTTTATTTATTTTTTTCTTGCAATCACTACTCTTATTACTCTTCCCTCTAATCGTGGTGGCTTTGATAAATTAATTTCACCCAAATGAGAAATAAAATTATTGATCAAATTAAATCCCATTTGTTTTTTAACAATTTCACGTCCTTTTAAAGTTAAACTAATTCTTAGTTGATTTCCTTGCTCTAAAAACTCTTTTCCTTTTTTAATTAATCTATCTAAATCAGCTGATCCAATAAATAATGATAACTGAATATCCTTTACTACTCCTTTTTTTATTCCTTTTTTTGCTTCTTTTGCTTTTTTTTCTTCTTGATAAAGAAATTTTTTAAAATCAATAATTTTAGCAACAGGCGGATTAGCTTTTGAAGCAATTAAAACTAAATCAAGTCCTTGATCTTGAGCTTTTTTTAAAGCTTCATCTTTTGTTAAAATTCCAATTTGTTCACCCTTTTCATTAATTACTCTTAGAGTTGATGCATTAATTCGATAGTTGATATCGTAATACTTTTTCTGCTGAAAATTGTTTTTTTGTTTATAAAAATTTCTCAATTTGAGATTTTAAACTGTCAATAAACTTATTAACTTCTAATTGCCCAAGATCTTTTCCTTGACGGGTTCTAACACTGATTTTTTTATCTTTGATTTCCCTTTCTCCTATTATAATCATATACGGAATTTTTTGCAAGGTGGCTTCTCTTATTTTTTTTCCAAGTGGTTTATTGTCAGTATCAATTTCAACTCGTAAGTTATTTTTAATAAAGAGTTCTTTTAGTTTTATTGAATAATCAGTAAATTTTTCCGAGACCGGTAAAATTTTTAGTTGAACTGGAGCAAGCCATAAAGGAAAAGCACCAGCATAATGTTCAATTAAAATAGCAATAAAGCGCTCGAGTGATCCTAAAGGTGCTCGATGAATTACCGCTGGTCTTTTGGTTTTTCCATCTTCATCAACATACTCAAGACCAAATCGCTCCGGTAACATAAAGTCTATCTGAATTGTCCCACACTGCCATTCTCTTCCTAAAGCATCTTTGATAACAATATCAAGCTTTGGCCCATAAAAAGCTGCATCACCTTCACTTTTGATAAAATCAATTTTCTTTTTTTCAATAGCTTTAGTTATTTCTTTTTCTGCCTTTTGCCAAACTTCATCATTACCAAGATATTTTTCTTTTGGTGAACGAAGACCAAGTCGAAGATAGTAGTTTTTTAGTCCAAAAATATTTAAAAGATAAATCATATAATCAAAAACCCCTAAAAATTCATCAACAACTTGATCTTCTCGACAAAAAATATGAGAGTCATCTTGGGTAATGTGTCTAACACGAAGCATTCCAGAAAGCTCACCAGCTTTTTCATAGCGATAAACAGTAGCAATTTCAGCAATTCTTATTGGTAATTCTCGATAACTTCGAAGATGTGATTTATAAATCATCATATGAAAAGGACAGTTCATTGGTTTGATTAAGTATTCATCATTATCTATTTTCATTGTTGAATACATTTTATCTCGATATAAATCCCAATGACCACTGGTCTGCCAAAGTGATTTTTTGCCAATATGAGGAGTATAAACATGCTGATAGCCTCGATTTGTTTGCTCTTTGATTATGAGTTCTTCAATTTTTCTTCGTATAATAGCTCCTTTTGGACTCCAGATCAAAAGACCACTACCAACATCAGTAGTTAATAAAAAAAGATGAAGTTCTTTACCTATTTTTTTGTGATCCCTTTTTTTTGCCTCTTCAATCTGCCAGAGATATTTTTCTAATTCTTCTTTAGTTTCAAAAATAGTACCATAAATTCTTGTTAACATCTTGTTTTTCTCATTTCCACGCCAATAAGCTCCAGCAATTGATAGAAGTTTAAAATACTTTATTTCTTTTGATGGATTATTTACGTGTCCTCCTCGACAAAGATCAATAAAATCACCCGATTTATAGATAGTAATTTTTTCACCTCGTGATTTTATTTCTTCAATAAGCTCTAATTTATATTGATTATCTTTAAATAGTTTTAAAGCTTGGTGATAATCAATTTCTTTTCCTTCTACTTTTTTCCATTCTTTTACTAGTTGTTTCATTTTATTTTCTATTTTTGGTAGATCTTCTTCAGATATTTTTTCATCACCAAAGTCAATATCATAATAAAAACCACTTTCAATAGGTGGACCTAAGGTTATTTTTGCTTTTGGATAAAATTCCAAAACAGCAGCAGCTAAAAGGTGAGCAGTGGTATGCCGTAAATTTTCTAATTTGTCATTTTTCATAATTTTTTAAGACACGGTCTTTTAATAGTGGTCGCGAGAGGACTTGAACCTCTGACCTTTTCAATGTCAATGAAACGCTCTAGCCAACTGAGCTACGCGACCAATCTAAAATTTTATTATTTTTAAAAAAATGTGGGCAAGGGGAGACTTGAACTCCCACGCCAAAAAGGCACAGCCTCCTCAAGACTGCGCGTCTACCAATTCCGCCACTCGCCCAAATAAAAATTAGAAAATTTAAATAAAATTTAAAATAATTAATGTAATTGTCTTTCTTAATTCGATAGGAAATCTATAAAATTTTAAACTCTTTTTACGCAATATTTACACAATATATTTTATTATATCATTTTTTTACCCAAATGTCTGAGGGCTTTATCTGTTAAAACCCGTCCACGACTAGTTTTTTTTATTAAACCAACTTGTAAAAGATAAGGTTCAACATATTCTTCAATTGTTTTTTTATCTTCTGATAAAGAAGAGGCAATTGTTTCAACGCCAACTGGTTGATTATTAAATTTTTCAGCTAAAACATTAAGATATTTTAAATCAATATTTGTTAATCCTAAAGAATCAATTTCTAGGATATTAAACAAATCATATAAAATTTTTTCATTAATAATTTGATAATTATTAATTTCAAAAATGTCTTTTACCCGTTTTAATATTCGATTAGCTAAACGAGGAATTTTTCGACTACGATCACTAATTAATTTAACCGCTTCTTTTGTTAATGGTATATTTAAAATTTTGCTAGAGCGCCAGATAATTTCTTCCATTTCTGATGGTTGATAATAATCAAGTCTCAAAATTAATCCAAATCGGTCTCTTAAAGGTGTTGATAAAAGAGCGATTCTTGTTGTTGCAGCGATGATGGTAATTCTTGGTATAGGTAAACGAACAATTCTTGCTGCTGCTCCTTGACCAACAACAATATCTAAAGTAAAATCTTCTAAAACTGGATACAAGATTTCTTCAACCATTTTTGGTAATCTATGAATTTCATCAATAAATAAAACATCATTATCTTTTAAATTTGTTAAAATTGCTGCTAAGTCAGCTGCTTTTTGCAAGACTGGACCGGAACTAATTTTTAACTCTCCTCCTAGTTCTTTGGCAATAACATAAGATAATGTTGTTTTTCCAATACCAGCAGGTCCATATAAAAGTAGATGTTCTTGTGGTTTACCTCTTTTTTTTACTCCTTGTAAAAATAAATTTAATGTTTGAATAATTTTTTTCTGGCCAATAAAATCCTTTAATTTTTGAGGTCTTAAGTTATTTTCCATACTCATTATTATATCTTATTTATTCTTCAACGCCCATTTTATTTTTTCTTCAAAAGAAAGATTTTTTGGTATTTTTATAAAAATATTTTTTGCCTCATTAGTTTTATAGCCTAAAGCAACTAAAGTATCAATTATAATTTGATCATCCTCAGAAAGATATAAATTGGAAAAACTAAACTCTTTTTTTAATTTTTGAGAAAGCTCTAAGATTATTTTAGCAGCAGTTTTTTTTCCTAACCTCGGAACTACCAATAAGGCATTAATATTATTTTGAGTTATTGCATTTACAATATCTTTAATAGTTAAAAAAGAGATTATTGAAAAAGCAGTTTTTGCTCCAACACCAGAGACAGTTAACAAATCTTTAAAAATTTGATATTCATCTTTTGTTATAAAACCATATAAATTTAGCGAATCTTCTTTAACCTCTAAATAAGTATAAATTTCAACTAACGAATTTAAAGGAAACGATTTTATTAATCGAGGTGAGAGATATACTTGATAAGAAACTCCATTTTGAGTTTCGATTAAACCAATATTATTTTCAACTTCTACTAACTTTCCTTTAATTTTACCAATCATTTTATATTAAATAAGTTAATCTCTAATAATAATTCATAAAATTAAAGATTAATGAGTTTTAAAACTTTTGATAAATTTAATTTTACTTTTTGTTATTTTATTTTTAAATATTTAAACAATTTTTTTTATATTACTTAAAATTTTTTTTACAAAATTTTTAAATAATTTTACTACACTTATCAAAATTCATATTTCTTTCAATTTCCCATAATCGATTATATTTTGCTACTCTTTCTCCTCTTGCTGGAGCACCAAATTTTACCATTTCTGATTGTAAAGCAACAGATAGATCAGAAATAAAATCATCATTAGTTTCATTAGCACAATGAGAAACAATATAAGTTAAATGATTTTTTCTAGCAATTTCAACTAAAAGAAATGTCTCATAAATAGTGCCAATTTCACTTGGTTTAATTACTAAACCTGAAGCTGCTTTTTTATCAATAACCATTAAAAGTCGATCTTTATTACCGGAGACTAAATCATCAGCTATTAAATAAACTTCTTTTGGTAAATTAGAAGATAAGTATTGCCAATAAGAAAGATCATTAAAGTCTCCTGGATCTTCTAAAAGAAGAATAGGATAATTTTTAATTAAAAATTGTAAAAAAGAAAAAAAATCTTCTTTTTTTAATGGTTTTGTTCTATCTTTAATAATAAAATGATCATTTTTATAAAAATAAGAGGCAGCTAAATCAATAGCAAAAAAAATATCAAAACCTAAAGTAAGTTTCTTTTGTCTAACAGTTTCTTTTAAAATTTCTAATGCATCAATATTGCTTGATAAAAGTGGTGCGAAACCTCCTTCCAGGCCAGCTGATGGAATCGCGCCTTTACTAATAATTATCTTTTTTAGCGTATGATAAAACTCAACTCCTAGTTGTAAACTTTGAGAAAAGCTAAAACGAGACGAAGGGATAATCTCAAATTCTTGAAAGTCTAAAGAATTTTCTCCATGTTTTCCACCGCTTAAAAGATTAAAAATAGGCGTTGGTATTCTTTCAATTTTTATTTTTTCTTTAGTTAACTCAGTGTATAATTTATTCAAATATATATAAAGAGGTAATTGATTAGATTTAGCAGCTGCTTTAGCTACTAATTGAGAAACAAGAAGAGTTGTATTGGCGCCCAATTTATTTTTGTTTTTTGTTCCATCAGCTTTTATCAACCAATTATCAATTGCTAGATTTTTACTTAAATCAACATTAATAAGTTTGGGAGCAATTAAATTATTAATAAAATAAACTGATTGACTAACACCTTTACCAAAAAAACGATTTTTATCATCATCACGTAGATGATAGGCGACATATTTATTAATTAACATTGATGATGGAACCGATGTAGTAACACTAACTCCATTTTCACAAGTTAATTTTCCTGCTAAAGTAGGCCAACCAAAACTATCAATTATTTCATAAGCAATAATCTGTTTAATTTTCCCCATATTAATATTAAAAAATCAAAAATAAATTTTTTAACACAGTCAAGTTTAATTATGAATTTATAAAATTTTAACCTTTTTTAAAGTATTTTATATAGATTTCTATTTTCTCTAATTTAGAGTTCTAGAGTTGTTTAGACTAAATTAAATTTACACTATTTTTTATAGATTTTTTTTCAATCTCGTAAACCATTTCTCTTGTTCTTTTAATAGCATCAATATTAACTGAAAGACTTGTTATACCAGCTTTAACTAAACTTTCAACTATTTGCGGATAATCAGAAGCTGATTGACCACATATTGATGAAGAAACACCAAACTTTTTAGCCGTTTTTATAACTTTAATCATTGTATCAATAACAATTTTATTTCTTTCATCATATAGATAAGAAACAGCATCATTATCGCGATCTACTCCTAAAAGCATCATTGTTAAATCATTACTTCCAATTGAAACTCCATCAACACCAATTTTTAAAAACTCTTCAATCATTAAAGCACAAGACGGTACTTCTACCATAATATATAGTTTAAATTCAGGATAATTTAAAAAACCAAAATCAGTAATTATTTCTTTTATAGCAATTAATTCCCATGGAAGTCTAACAAAAGGAATCATTAAATGTAAATTACGATAACCTCTTTCCCAAACACTGGCTATTGACTTTAATTCTAGCAAAAAAATATCTTTATTAATTAAATAACGCGAAGCTCCACGAAAACCAAGCATTGGATTTTCTTCAACTGGCTCAAACTCTTTTCCCCCAATAAGATTTCTATATTCATTCGTTTTAAAATCTGTTGCCCGATAAATAATGGGTCGAGGTTTAAAAGCATGAGCAAAAATTAAGAGATTATTAGATAGTTGATTAATAAATTTTTTTTCTTTTTTTTCTTTTATTATTTTTTTAGGATGAATACCAATATTAGCAATCATAAATTCGGCTCTTAAAAGACCAACGCCATCAACATCCATTTGACTAACTTTTTCTACCTCATCAGGTTGAGCTAAATTAACATAAATTTTTGTAATTGTATTAATCTTTTTTTTATTAAAAGAAATAGCATTTTTTTTATTTTCAACTGTAGCTATCTTTCCTAAAAAAATTTCTCCAATTTTTCCGTTAACAGTAATAATTTGATCGTTTTTTAATACTTTAGTTGCTTTTTCTGTGCCAACAACAGCAGGAATTCCAAGCTCACGTGAAACAATTGCCGCATGAGAAGTTCGTCCTCCCTTATCAGTAACAATTGCTGCAGCTTTTTTCATGGCAGGAACATAATCAGGATTAGTTTGTGTAGCAACTAAAATATCACCAGATTTTATTTTTTCTATTTCTTTCGGTGAAGTTAAAATTTTTACTGGACCAAAAGCAATTCCAGGTGAAGCAGGTGCTCCAATCAATATTGGAAAAATATTTTTTTTAATTTCTAAATTATTATCCACCTCTTTTTTTTGACCAATTGTTGTCACTGGCCTTGATTGAACAATAAATAATTTTTCTTTTTCAATTGCCCACTCAATATCTTGCGGAAAATAATAGTGTTTTTCAATATCACGAACCAAAAGAGCAATCTTAATAATTTCTTCATCAGTCAGTTTTTGAAGATAACCTTCAGCTTTACTTAAACTAACTTCTTTGTTGTAAACTCTATATTTAACTAATTTTAAAGTTTGACGTTTAATTTCTTTTTTTGTAATAACCAATGTTTTTTTATCAATCTCATAATGATCAGGGGTTACTTTTCCAGAAACAATATACTCACCCAAACCAAAAATTGCTTCAATAATAATTAAATTTTTATCATTATTAACAGGATCGATTGAAAAGGCTATCCCCGATTTTTCTGATTGAATCATCCTTTGAATAACTACAGCTAAACCAACTTTAAAATGATTAAATTTTTTAGTTTGTCGATAAAAAATTGCTCTTTCAGTAAAAAGTGACGCCCAACATTTTTTTATTATTTTAAAAAGATGAGTTTCGCCAGAAATATTTAAATAGGTTTCTTGTTGTCCGGCAAAAGATGCATCAGGTAAATCTTCAGCTGTTGCTGATGATCTAACAGCAACTAATGGTGGACGATAAAGATGATGAATTTTATGAGTTGTTAGATGCCAAAAATTTAAAGGTTTTTTTTCTTCTTTCAATCTTAAATGTTCATAAAAATAAATAATTTTTTTTGATAAATTTTTAGGAATTTCTCCATTTTCGATAATATTTCTTATGTGAGTTGATACTTGATGAAGTTCAGCTGGATTTTCAACATTCAAAGATGACAAAAACGACTTTATTTTTGGCATTAAATGATTAAATTCTAAAAATTCAAAATAAGCATTTGATGTAAGAATAAAACCATAAGGAACTGGAAAAGAATTTTGTATCATTTCGCCTAGATTAGCACCTTTTCCCCCAACTAAAGGAATATCATTTTTATCGACCTCGTCAAACCAAACAACTGATTTTTTTTGAACCATATAAATTTAATATAAATAATTTTTAAAAAAGTATCAAGTTAAATTTTATATAAGTTTATTGTATTGATTAGATAGAATTTTTTTATTAATTAAAAATTATTTTAATTAGTTTAATTTAATTATATTTTTTAACTTTTGACTTTTAGCTTTTAAACTCTTATCATAATTTATATGTATGATTTAATTTCAGTTGGAACAATTAGTATTGATTTATACTTTAAAGGAGAAAGTTTTACTTTTAAAAACAACCGATTTGCTTTAGCTGTTGGTGGCAAATATCTTTCTAATCAATTTGATTTAAAAATTGGTGGTGGAGGAGTTAATGTTGCTATAGGCGTTGCTAATCATGGTTTTAAAACAGCGGTAATTGGTAAAATTGGTAATAATCCATTTAAAAGAATAATTATTGATTATTTAAAAAATCATCATGTTGAAATTAAGTTAATTAATCAAGAAGATAACTATTATAATATTTCAACTATTTTATTAACTGAAAAAGGTGAAAGAACAATTATTCATTATGCTACTCCTCATCAAAATCTTTTTTCAGATAAAAATTCTCTTTTTGGATTAACTAAAACGAAAATGCTTTATTTAGGTAATTTATCAGATGTTTCTTTAGATCAGCGAATAAAATTTTTAAAATTTATTGGTAGTCATAAAATTATCAGAGTTTTAAACTTAGGAGTGGCTGATTGTAGAAAACCTAAAAATCAATTAAAAAAAATTTTAGACGAAACTGAGATTTTAATTATTAATGGTTATGAATTTTCAGAAATCGTAAAAGCACCTCATAAAGATATTAATTTTTATGAAGATGTTATTTCCTGGTATATTCCTTATCTTTTTAAAAAAGTTGTAATTATAACTGAAGGTGAAAAAGGTAGTTTTGGATATTTTAAAGGAAAAGTTTTTTATCAAAAAGCTCTAAAACCAGCCCATATTATTGATACAACAGGAGCTGGTGATGCCTATACAGCTGGTTTTATTAGTAAATTATTAAAATCATATAATATTGAAATAGCAATGAAAAAGGGAGCGATGTATGCCAGTCATATTTTGGGAAAAATTGGCGCAAATTAAATTAATATAATAAAGTATGTTAACAATAATTTGCGGTGAAAATACAATTGAAGCTTACAATTTTTTCTTAAAAAAGAAAAAAGAATTCATTGATAAAAATTATGAAGTCTTAGAAACTGACTTATTAAAAATTGAAGAATTAATTCATTGGCAGTCAAATAATCTTTCTTTATTTGTAAATAAAAAAGTTTTTTTTACTCGAAATCTTAATAAAAAAATTAATAAAAAAAACGAAAAAAATTTAAAAATCATTAATAAAATTATCAATGATAAAAATATTGATCTTTTTGATTTTGAAGAAAACATTGAGAAAAAAAACTTAAAAATTCAAAAAAATGTTTTAATTAAAGAGTTTAAATTACCAATTTCTATTTTTAATTTTTTAGATAATATTTATCCCGGTAATTTAAAAAACGTAATAAAAAATCTCAATATCATTTCAAAAACAACAGCTGTAGAAGTAATTTTTTTTATGATAACTAAAAGAATTCGTCAACTTTTAATGATAAAATTAAATCAAAAAATTGATGGTCTTAAATTATGGCAGTTAAAAAAACTTGATTACCAAACTAAACTTTGGCCAAAAGAAACTATAATAAGATTTTATCAATCTCTTTTTCAATTAGAAATAAAAATAAAAACAAACATTAATCCTTTTGATTTAAAAAAATCGCTTGAATTATTAATTAGTTATTTATTATGATTTAAATCTATGAAAACAATAAATCCTAATATTTTTAAGTCATATGATATTCGTGGTATTTGGCCAAATGATATTAATGAAGAAAATATTGAGTTAATCGCAAAAGCGATAGTAAGTTTTCTTATTAAAAAACTAAATAAAGAAAAAATATCTCTTGTTTTAGGACACGATATGCGTTTTTCATCCCCATTAATTTTTGAAAAATTAAAAAATGTATTTTTATCATATGGAATTAATATCTATAATTTAGGATTAGTTCCTACCCCAACTGTTTACTTTTCAATATTTCGTTTTAATGCTGATATCGGAATTCAAATCTCTGCATCACATAATCCAAAAAACTATAATGGTATTAAAATAGCAATTCGTGAAGGAAAAAAATTAATTAAGATAGGAAAAAATACGGGAATGGATGAAATTAAAAGAATAGCGCTAAAAAATATGTTTATTAATCTTAAAAATTCTTCTAGAGGTAAAATAATAGAAATTAAAGATGCAATTGATAGTGAAATTAACGCTGCTTTTTCTGATTTAAAGATTAATAATTTAAAAAAATTAAAAGTAATTGTTGATCCAGCCAATGCAATGGGAATTTTATATTTTAAAAAACTAAAAAATAAAATTCCCATTGAGATTGAGATGATTAATGATAAATTAGACGGTAATTTTCCATCTCATCAACCTGATCCTTTGCAATTTAATTTATGGAAAGATTTGCAAAAAAAAGTTATTCTTAAAAAAGCAGACTTGGGAATGATGATTGATGGTGATGCTGACAGAATTTTTTTTATTGATGAATGTGGCAAAATTATCCCAGCTACTTTAACAACCTCTATTATTTTAGAAAAAATTTTTGATTTAAAACCAAAAAGTAAAGTTCTAGTAGACATCCGTTATATTTTAAATGTAAAAAAACAAGTAGAAAAATTAGGTGGAAAAATGTCTATTTCTCCAGTAGGTCATGCATTAATAACTCAACAACTTAATGATGAAAAAGCTGTTTTTGCTGGTGAATCATCTGGTCATTATTATTTTGAAGAAATTGGAGGAGGAGAAAGCTCAATTCGTATAATTCTTATAATTTTACAAATTCTTTCAGAAAAAAAGCAGTCAATTTCTAAGTTGATAAAATCAATCCAGTCAGCTTTTGAATCAGGAGAAATTAATTTTATAAGATATGAAAATATTTCTCCAAAAGAAATTTTAAAAAAAATTGCTGATGATTATAATGATGGAGAAATTTCCTGGGTTGACGGTTTATCAGTTTCTTATCCTAATTGGCGTTTTAATATCCGTAGTTCAAATACTGAACCACTTATTCGGCTAAATATTGAATCTTTAAGTAAAAATTTAATTAAAGAAAAAACTAATCTTCTAGTAAAAAGAATGATTTCACTTGGCTTAAAAAAACACTAGAAAAATGATATAATAAAATTATTTATTTATGTCAGAGTCAGAAGAAATTGTTCTATCAAAATATACATTAGCTTTAATCTCTGCTCTTAGATTAATTAAACCAAAACCTAAACCAGACGAACTTTCAAAAATTGAGGTTTCTCAAACTGTTTCTCTTTTTGCTTTAATATATGAAAAAATGCGAAACGCAATAGAATTTCGTGAAGATGATTTAATTCTTCGAGCTGCTATTGAACGTATTCTTAAACGCCTTTTAGCTTTAGAACCGAAAGGTAAAGAACAAGCTGAAAATCTTATTCGTGAACTTCTTTGGGCAAGATATTTTGATAATGGTAGTTTAAGTAAAGAAGATGTTGATAAAGTACAAAAAATAATTGATATTTATTTAGATGTAAGAAACAAAATTATTTTTGGTCGACCTTCGAATTTACAAATATACTTAAATGATTTTATATTTGATTTGTTAACTTCTGAGATTGAAGAAATTTTAATTCCAGAAAAATCTCATAAACAAGCAGCAAAAACATTTTATATTTATCAAGTCTTAAGAAAAAAAATAAAAATAGAAGAACTCAATGAAGCACAAAAAGATGCGGTTTTTTTAGCTGCTTTAGAAAAAGTTTATCGTAAAAGCGATCGGGCTCATCAACGTTATCATCTTTTTATTACTTTTTATCAGCCACTGTGTCTTTATTCTCAAGAAGAGTTAGAAAAATTGATTCCTAAACTACCCGAAATTTTTAAAAAAATAGATAAATTCATTAATAATCCTTATATTGATACTCTATCAAAATTTGTTAAAAAAAATTTACCGCCATTTTTGATTTTATTTAAACTATTGGATAAAAAATTAAATGAAGTAGAAGTAAATTTGAATAATTACAGTAAATTAAAAACAGAAGTTGATTATATATGTCGAGAGAAATACCAAAATCTATCGATAAAAATTCGTAATTTAGCTATTCGAGCATTTATATATATCTTTTTAACCAAGATGTTTTTTGCCTTAATTTTAGAATTTCCATTATCTTATTA
>Ga0129299_1000315_pt1 | contig 29996 bp, 24 predicted proteins | sample ConPoolayeCmetaG_FD_94477 | JGI IMG/M metagenome (GOLD analysis project Ga0129299, IMG submission 94477) | Hot spring microbial mat communities from California, USA to study Microbial Dark Matter (Phase II) - Cone Pool mat layer C metaG ...
ACATTGCGCCCTCTTGAAAGTGATCAGCGATCTGTGCTAAAATAGCAAAGCTTGCCAACTGAACGTTTTAGGATGTGTTGAAAGATTCCTTATGGGGATGACTGATAGGGTGCAAACTGTGATTCACACCTACGACGATTCACGTAGCGATGTGATACAAGAATTGATCGCACGCGCTGATGTCCGGGGCTTCGTGACCTACGAAGACTTGGTCGAGGTGATGTCCGAAGAGTTCGATGAGGTTGCCCTTGAGGCCATACTTGAAGAACTCAGCGAGCTAGGCATTGAAGTCCGTCAGCAAGACGAGGAAGATGAGGAAGCAGAAACCCTCATTGACCTGAGGCTGTCAGAGGCTGATGAAGAGGGTGACGTTGACCTCGAGGATGAGGTTGAGGAAGTCGTTGCCGACATCAATGCCGTCTCAGCCGATGACCCGGTTGGGTTGTATTTCCGTCAGATGGCTCAGGAGCCGCTCCTGACTGCCGAAGAGGAAATCGAGCTGGCCAAGCGCATTGAGCAGGGCAAAAAAGCGCGAAAGATGCTGGAACGCTCCAGTGGGCTGAGTGTAGCCGAACGCGCCGAGATCATTGCCCAGATTGAACAGGGGCAGGCCGCACGCGAGCATCTAGGCCGTGCCAACACACGCCTCGTAGTCAGTATTGCCAAGCGGTACATGGGGCAGGGCCTGCCCTTCCCTGACCTGATTCAGGAAGGGAATGTCGGGCTGATGCGGGCCGTAGATAAGTACGATTACACGCGCGGCAACCGCTTCAGCACGTATGCCACCTGGTGGATCAGGCAGGCGATCACCCGTGCTCTAGCTCAGAAGACACGCACGATCCGCATACCCTTGCACATGACCGAGCGCATCCGGCAGATGTACCGCACTGCCCAGATTCTGGAGCAGGAACTAGGGCGGCGGCCTACGCCGGAAGAGATCGCCGAGGAGATGAACCTGCCGGCTGAGAGCGTGCGGGGTATGATGGATGCCAGCCAGCATGCCATCGCGCTGGAGCGGCCTGTCGGTGATGACGGCGACAGTGAATTTGGGGACTTCATCGAAGATCAGGACACACCCGAACCAGCAGAGGCGGCGGCACATCATTTGCTACAGGAAACAATAGAAGAGGTACTCTCTGAGCTGACACCGCGTCAGGCTCATATTCTGCGGTTGCGCTTCGGGCTGGGCGGCGGCGAACAGCACACGCTGGAAGAGATCGCCAACAAGTTTGGCCTGTCGCGTGAGCGTATTCGCCAGCTTGAAAAAGAGGCTCTACGGCGTCTGCGCCATCCGCGTCTGGCACACAATCTGCGCGACTACCTCTCGTAGCTTTTGCATCAAAGAGGCATGGCTTGATTCAGGTCATGCCTCTTTGATTCCTAGCTGTGACTTTCGCGCCCTGAAGGTTACTGGTCATGTGGCCAGGGTAAAGACTCCCCAGAAGCCGGACGTAATATCTGATGTGCCGGCCTATCCTTAAAATAAAAATATAGCTGAGTGTGTGGCAAAAGACATAAGAGTGATATTTAGTGGTTAAGAGAGTGCGCGTCTTATTAGCTGATGATCAGGTACACGTTCGCTCGGCCCTGCGGCTTTTGTTGGAAAACGAACCTCAGATAGAGGTAGTTGGAGAGGCCGCAGAGACAGCAAGCTTGCTGGCCCAGATCAACACTCTGCATCCTGATCTGGTGTTGCTGGACTGGGAATTGCCAGGACAGCAGGGCAGTGATCTGCTGGCTACTCTCCGCCTTCAGCACCCCCAGTTGCTGGTTGTAGCCCTGAGCGGGCGCTCTGAAGCATATAACCGGGCGACGCAGGCCGGCGTAGATGCTTTCATCAGCAAGGGCGACCCGCCTTCGTGTGTCCTTTCGGTACTTCGCGGGCTTAACATCAGAAACAAGGAATAAGGGGGGCATTTTCCCCAATTCATATACCTTTCTCTAGCGCCTAATCCCCTCAGGCGCTAAACTACTGGGTATGACACAGATAGCCGACCTACTCATTTATCATGCCAGTCAAGTTTGTGTTGTGCCGGCACAAGAGGGCGGCCCCCAGCGCGGAGAGGCTCTGGGGAGGCTGGGCCTGATCGAGCAGGGAGCTGTGGCCATCCGGGACGGGCGAATCCTTGCCGTAGGCGAGGAGGAGAGACTGCGGGCTGAATACCAGCCACAGCAGGAACTCGACGCACAGGGAGGCGCAGTCGTGCCGGGCTTTGTTGATCCTCATACCCATCTGGTCTGGGTTGGGGATCGAGCCGCCGAGTTTGAGATGCGTCTGGCTGGGGCCTCCTACATGGAGATTATGGCCTCAGGGGGGGGCATCAATAACACGGTCAGGCGTGTGCGTGCGGCCAGCGTGGATGATCTGGTGTCTGAAACGCTCCCCCGCCTTAACCGGATGTTGCGGCTGGGCACAACCACCGTTGAGATCAAAACAGGCTACGGGCTGGATGTCGAGAACGAACTCAAGCAGATTGAGGCTATTTATCGGCTGAAGGCACTTCAGCCGGTGGACATTGTGCCGACTTTTCTAGGCGCTCATGCTGTGCCGCCGGAGTATGAGGGTCGCACCGATGCTTACGTGGAGCTGGTGATCAACGAGATGATCCCGGCAGTGGCGGCTTTTGCCCAAGAGAACGGACAACCCCTCCCCTTTATTGATGTTTTCTGTGAGCAGGGCGTGTTTGATGTGGCACAGTCGCGCCGCATTCTTGAGGCGGGCATGGCGCAAGGGATGCCTCTCAAGATACATGCGGACGAGTTCGCAGGGCTGGGCGGTACTAAGCTGGCTGTTGAGCTGGGGGCAACCTCTGCTGACCACCTTGTCTTGACGCCTGAGGAAGACATTCAGGCGCTGGGGCAGGGTGAGACGATAGCGGTCGCACTGCCGCCGACTCCGTTCGGGCTGGGGCATCATGAGTACACACCGGCACGGGCTATTCTTGCCGCAGGAGGAGCACTGGCAGTCGCTACCGACTGTAACCCCGGCACTGCGTGGTGCGAGTCAATGCAGTTTGTGATGGCGCTGGCCTGCCGGATGATGCGTCTGACTCCGCCGGAGGCGCTGGCGGCGGCGACATTGAACTCGGCCTTTGCCGTTGGACTGGGGGAGCAAGTAGGCAGTTTGGAAGCCGGCAAGCAGGCCGACGTGCTGATCTTGGATGCGGCTGATTACCGCCATCTGGCCTACCGCTTTGGCGGCAACTTGGTACGGACCGTGATCAAGAAAGGGCAGGTGGTGTGGAGTTCCTGAAGGCCTAGAGTGCCTCAGGGTGTCTCCTGAATACCTTGTTCATTCCATCCTCTTACTTTTGAGCCTGCGGCGCTTGCCAGGGTAAGAGGAGAGGCGGGGCATGTGGTCATATGCCTCGCCTTGTCGTATTCTCAGGGTACAGCATGGTGCACCGCTGGAGTGGCTGACATGAATCCCTTCCGCGATACATTCTGGAACATCCCTCAGTGGGCTGAAGTTCTCCTCTATATCTCTCAGGGGCTGGGGCTGACCATCCTGATCGGTAAGCTGTCCCTGCGGGTTCAACTGTGGCTGAAGGGGCAGGGCAAGCTGAAGGCTGACCGCCTCAGGGAGCGTATAGGGCGGGTCATTCAGTATGCGCTTGCACAGGTGCATATCGCCCGTGAGCGCTATGCAGGAATCTTTCATTTGTCGCTGTCCTTGGCGATGATTGTGCTGTTCATAGGGACCGTGCTGGCGACCATTGACTATGATATTGGTGTGCTGATCTTCAATGTCAAGCTCCTCAGCGGGCCTTTCTACCTGATCTACGAGCTGGTGCTGGACTTCTTCGCTGTGGCCGGCATCTTTGGCCTTGCGTTGGCCATGATCCGGCGGGTCTTCCCGCGCCCTGGTAAGCTGACTTACAGTTTCGGCTTTGCCGTCATGCTGTGGTTGTTCCTGATAGAGCTGATGAGCGGGCTGTTGATCGAGGCATTTCGGCTGGCGGCGGTACAGCCGCCGTGGGGAGCGTGGTCTTTTGCGGGGTATCTGCTCAGTCGGGGCGTCCTTGCGCTGGGGTTGAGTATAGAAACCATCCAGAAGGCGCATTTGGCAACATGGGTGTTTCACTTCTCTCTGACGGGGTTGTTGTATGCTGTGGCGCTTGATCTCCCGATCAGGCATATTCTCTATTCAACGCTTAACGTCTTCTTTGCCCCATTCCGGGAGGCAGGCGCACTGACTCCGCTTGATCTGGAAGACGAAGGCGTAGAGCGGCTAGGGGCGGGACAGATTGTGGACCTGCCTCCCGTCCAGCTTCTGAGCGGCGATGCCTGTACGGAATGCGGGCGTTGTCAGGCGGCGTGTCCGGCCTACATGGCTGGCACGCCTCTCAGCCCCAAACAGATCGTTCTGGATATCCGGCAGGGGCTGGACCGCTATGGGCCGCTCATGTTGAACGGAGATAAGGATGAAGAGATGCCCTTGGTCCGTTCTATTACGCCGGAGGAAGCGCTATGGGCTTGCACAACCTGCCGGGCCTGTGTAGAGCAATGTCCTGTGTTGATTGATCAGGTTGAGCCGATTGTAGATATGCGGCGTTATCTGGTCCTGACAGAAGGCAGGATGCCCAGCCTGCTTGCCAGCGCTATGACACAGGCTGAGCGTGCGGGCAATCCGTGGGGCAATCCAAAGGGAAGCCGTATGGATTGGGCGCAGGGACTAAGCGTGCCGCTGATGTCAGACAAGAAGAAGGCGGATGTGTTGTACTGGGTGGGCTGTGCAGGAGCTTACGATCCCGAAGGGCAGAAGACAGCCCGCGCCATGGTCAAGATATTCGAGGCGGCGGGGATAGACTATGCTGTCCTGGGTGAGGAAGAGCGTTGTAACTGCGAGTGGGCACGCCGCGCAGGCAACGAATATCTTTATCAGCAGGCCGCCCATTCCAATATCGCTGTATTTGATAAGTATGAGTTCAATCTAATCGTCACACACTGCCCCCATTGTTTCAACACTTTCAAGAACGAGTACCCCCAATTTGGCGGCCACTATGAGGTAGAGCATCACAGCACTTATATTGCAAGGCTGATCCGGCATGGATACCTCAGGCTGGGCGGGTTGGCTCCGCGCAGGGCGGCCTACCATGATCCGTGCTATCTGGGGCGGTATAACGGGATATATGATGCCCCGCGCAGTGCCCTGAGGGCTGTACCGGGTATCTCGCCTGTCGAAATGCCTCGCAACCGGGACGATGGATTATGCTGTGGGGGAGGCGGCGCTCAGGTCTGGTTTGAGACCCATCAGAAGAAGCCGGTTAACGTCATCCGTCTGGAGGAAGCAATCCAGACTGGCGCTGATGAGGTTGCGGCGGCCTGTCCCTTCTGTGTGATCATGTTGTCATCAGCGGCACAGAGCATGGGGGCTGGAGATCAAATTGGCATCCGGGATGTGGCTGTGCTGGTAGCAGAAGCGCTTATGCCGGGTGCAGAATAACCGATGAGAGCCTCCTATCCTCACAGCCGCGTTGTTCTAGCATGGCTGGCGGTACTTGCCTTAGCCCTGACTGCCTGTTCAGGCCGCTCTGAAGCACCGCCGCCGCGTCCTACCGTTGTTGTGGTCACGGCTGTCGGCCCCTATTACACCCCTTTCGATGAGGCTGGGGACTGGCTGGTCGGGGAGACTGCCAACAGCCGGGGAAGAGTTGAAGAAGGCCGCTATGTGCTGACTGTCATGCAACCTGAGTATATTGCTTGGACTCACGAACAGCGTGCCTTTGGCGACGGCACCTATGAAGTAGATGCCTCTCTGCTGAGCGGGCCGGAGGCCAGCGGATTCGGGTTGCTTTTGCTCGCGACAAGCGACGTTGGGACATTCTTCTACTGCATGATCACAGGCGATGGCCGCTACGATATTGGCTACTGTCAGGATGGTTGTCGGACACAGCAGTCGTTGATTGGAGGATACACACTGTCCTATGTCATACTGACCGATAACCAGACTAATCGTCTGCGGGTTGATCTTCTTAACGGACAGCTCACCTTCTGGGTCAACGGCTCGCCGGTCAGCCAGATCAGGGGACTCACTTACAGCAGCGGGCTGGTAGGGCTGATCGGAGAAAGTTCCCCTTACGGCGGCTTCGAGGCGGCTTTCGACAACCTGCGCATTGTGGAACAACAGGGGAATTGACTCGCATGGAAAGAGTGCGGGGTGTACACTAGCCCTGTGATCGTCTCTTGCGGATGATAAGTGAGGGGAGAGAGATTCACTATGTTGGATCAGTTGGTCGGCAAGAAACTCGGCAATTATGAGATTACAGAGCTGATCGGCAAAGGCGGTATGGCCGCTGTGTACAAGGCCTACCAGCCTTCGATGAACCGCAATGTTGCCATTAAGGTCTTGACACAGCAATCCAGCGGCGACCGGGCTTCTGTGCAGAGGTTCGAAAATGAGGCGCGGCTGATTGCCCAACTGGAGCATGCCCATATTCTGCCTGTATATGACTTTGGTGAGCAGGAGGGCATCCTGTATATTGTGATGCGTTATCTGCCCGCCGGGACACTCGCCGACCGTATCTCTGAAGGAGGAATGCCTCTCAAAGAGGCGGTGAACTTCTTTGCTCAACTGGCTTCAGCTCTGCATTATGCCCACAGTCGGGGTGTCATCCACCGCGATCTGAAACCAAGCAACGTGCTGATTGACCAGCAAAATAACGTCTTTTTGAGCGACTTTGGTATCGCCAAGTCGCTGGAGGGTACTCAGAACCTGACCGGCACGGGAGGGGTAGTCGGGACTCCAACGTACATGTCGCCTGAACAGGGGCTGGGAGAAACATTGGACGCCCGCAGTGACATCTATGCCCTGGGGGTTATCCTGTATGAGATGCTGACAGGCAGTCCTCCCTACATAGCTGACAACCCCATGGCGGTGATGTTGAAGCACATCAATGATCCTGTGCCTGAGCCGCGCTCAATCAACCCTGACATTCCCCCTGAAGTGGAGGCAATTATCCTCAAGGCACTGGCCAAGGCTCCAGACCAGCGCTACCAGACAGCCAAAGAGATGTCCGATGCACTGGAGCAGGCGGCGGCAGTGGCCTTGGGGATCACCCCCTCGCGTCTCAAGCCTGCCGCTCCAGCCGATGCGGCTACCCTGCCTGCCGTCCCTGTAGGCGGCAAAGCACAGACAGCACCTGCCCCACTGGCCGGCCTGCCGGGAGGTCTAACCGGTGCCGGCTTACAGGCTGTCGTACCGCCTGAAGAAGTTGAGGTGCACCTCAACAGGTTGTCAACGTGGCTGAAGGAACATGCCGTCATCGGGACATGGATACAGTCCATCATGCTCAGCCTTGCTACATTCATCATGTTGCAGAGGCTGACGCAGGATGCTGTCATTGAGACCGCCTTGCTCTCCCTGATCCCCGGTGTGCTGTTGTACGGATTGTTGCGTGCGCCGACAGTAGGGGCGCTGGTCAGCTTTGTGCTGATCCTCGCACCTCTTCTCCCTCGTGTGCCTGGGGTAGCGCTGATCTGGCTGGCGGTGGCAGTCATCGCGGCGGCACGCCTGAACTCACGTGAGATCATGTTGACCCTCGTGACGGTGGTGGCCGCCGGAAGCCCGTTGGGCTGGCTTATCCCGTTGCTGGCCCCATGGTGGCTGAAGACACGCCGGACGGTGCTCCCTGTGGCGCTGGGGGTTCTGCTGGCTATGATGTTCGCCATTACGCTGGGCTGGCGGAATGCCGGCGGGCTGTTGCCTGTCCCTGTTGAGCCGGTCAGACCGGATTCGTTGGAGGCGATACAGCTCAGCCCCTTTGACACGACTTACCTGGGGGTGCTTGACAACCGGTCTATCTGGGAGAATATGGCCCAGCCGGATGCGCTCCTGACCAGCGTCCGGGCGACCTTGGACCTGCTGGGGCAGACCTTGATCCAGATGCGCGGCCTGCCGCTGTTCATTGCGGCAGGGTGGGCGCTGGCCGCCGTACTCTCGACTTCCAACAGCCGGGTACAGACACCTTTGCTGAGGATGTCCGGGCCGGCATTGGGGCTGGCGGCTTTGCTGGCCGTGCATCTATTGCTCCGCCCTGAAGGGCTTGAGGAAGTCCAGCCTGTGGCAGTTGTGCTGACGGTGATCAGCGCGGCGCTTGCGTTTGGGTTAAGCCAGTGGCCAATACAGGCCGATCCGAACGCTGGGAACAAGGCCGGAACGTTGTTACGGTTGCTGGTTCAGGTGCTGGGGGCTGTCTTCATGGCCCTTGGGGCGGGATACTTCATCTCCTCTCTGGGCGGCTCCTCTCTCTACAATGTCCTGTGGCTGGGCGGCACAGTGGGGGTGGTCGCCATGATCACCAATCCGCTGGCCGGCGCCCTGATCGCGTTTGCCTCGCTGGCTGTTGCCTTTGTGCCTGTACAACCTGTCTTGGCAGGTGTCGCAGGCGGGTTGTTGATCCTGTATTTGGGCACTACCCTTCTGTTTGATCGGCGCCGCCCGCGCTACTGGAGTCCTCTTGGCGCAGGGTTTATCATCGGAGCGCCGGGGCTGGCCGGGCTGGGCATTCTGCCGCTTGGCCCCCTCAGCATTGGCGTGCTGGAGCTTCAAGTGCCGGCGGCCATCTTGGCTGTGTTGGGGCATGTGTTGATGATCGCTACCGCCCCTGAGCCGGCTCGTCCGCTTGCGGTGATCGTTCAGGTAGTGACAACACTGGCAGGGGTACTGCTGGTCGAGCGCCTGATGGGGATGGGTCTGCTGGGGCAGTTGGGGCACAAGCTCCGCCGCCTGATCTTCACGGCAGGCACGGCCCTTATCATGGCGTTGCTTTACTATACGCTGGGGCGGGCTGCTCCCGGCGTGTCATTGCTGATGGCGCTTCCATTGAGCGTTGTGTCTGCCATCCTGCTGGTTGCGGCGCTGGGCGACCGGGCTATGTTCTGGAGACGTTTCATTGAGCCGGAGGAGAAAGAAGAAGAGTTTGTCGAGGACGAGGTGATCACCGGGCCATGGTCGAAGTCAAAACAGCCCAAGTAAACTGCTACGGGTCATCTTGCTTCGCACAGTGCTAGTATTTCGCGGATAGTGTCTTCGGGTGTGCGGGCTGTGACGGCGCAGACCCGCACACCCTGATTGCTCAGTTCCGCATCCAGTGCTTCTGCCAACGCAACTAAACCAGCCTGCGTAGCAAGAAAGGCGGCCCGGCCTTGATGGGCTTGGCCCGGCAGGCTGGGCCTGACAAGGAAGACAATCAATCCCCCTCCTTCGTCAGACATCACCCGCCCGGCCAACTGGCCGCACAGAAATGCACCTGTCAGGTTGACCTCCAGAGTCCGTTGCCATTCCCATTCGTCCATTGTCAAGGCTGGAGTACGGGGGTTGACATGGGCGTTCTGAATCAAGATGTCCAGCCTGCCAAACCGATCACGGGTTGCCTCGATCATGGCGGCCACCTGAAACTTGCTGGCAACATCCCCCTGCCAGCCGAAGGCCTGCCCGCTCTCTGCCCTTATCTCTTTTGCCGTGCGTTCGGCCCGATCAGGATTCAGATCATTGACACACACTCTGGCGCCTGCCCTTGCCAGCGCCTTGGCTGTCTCTGCTCCAAGACCGTGCCCGCCACCGGTCACAATGGCTACCCGCTCGTTGATGGCTTCAGCCGGTTTATTCATCTTCTCCCCTCTGCGCTGTCCTGAGCAGACAATATATCCTCGGATGCAGTCCACCCTGAAACACCCTTACTGTGTCCTTGAGTGACCAGAGCGCCGCATAGGTGCTGAGCAGGCTCTCGAACAAGGTCACCTCGTGAGTCAGCATCACGGCTCTCGTGCCCGGCATGGCCACACGAGCCGCCTCAGTCAGCACAGACGGATAGAGGGAGACATTCTGTTCATGCGAGCCGACAAGCTGTCCCCACGGAAGGTCAGCGCACAAGACATCAAAAGAGCAGGATGGGAAGGGCAGTCGGGTTGCATCGGCCTGAAGGAGCTGAATGTCTCCTTCGTATCCGCTTGCCCCGATGTTCTGGCGGGCACATTCCAGCACGCTGGGATCAATGTCACATCCGACTGACAGGCCGGCTGGGCACCGAGCCAGCCGTTCGATCAACAGAGTCCCAGAGCCGCACATGAGGTTGAGAAAACGATCACGGCTCCTGGGCAGAGTCATCTCGATCATGGCGGAGGCTACCGTGGCATTGAGCGCTCCCTCCATATCGCATACCCGCCACGCACGCGCTGATAGGGGGCGGGGGGAGAGCCTCACCAGGACCTCCCACCCTCCCGTCTTGGCGGTTGAAGGGCGTACCCGCAAAAACAGCTCGGCCTCTTCAGGTTCATAGATGAGGCCGGTCTGGCGGCTTATCTCCTCTTTGATGCGGGCAAAAACTGACGAGTCCTGCCCTGCCGCGCTGATCCGGAAAGTGCGGAACGTGCCGGCAGGGTGGAGGTTCTGGACCGCCCGGATTTGTTTGAGCAGTTTCTGGAAATGCTCATGGCCCAGCAGGCCGCGCGGACGCGGCACGGAATACCGCTGGATCAAATAAACAGCCGCCGTCTGACGCAGCTCAAGTAACTCCCGCATGTCCCCGCTGTAGCGGAAGCGGAGCGCATCCGGCTCGATCTGGGGATAGATGGCAACCCGTTGACCGAATCGCCGCCGTAACTCTCCGCAGGCGAAGGACGACAGGCCGTCCAGAACTTCGGCCTCACATTCAACCGGGTTGACGGGGCGGATATTTTTCACGATGCTTCACCGAAGCCTCTTGACTACCCCAGGTTGGGCACTATGTAGCGGAATAAGGCCCACAACGCGAAGAATGGCATCCAGGACAAGGCCGCAAGAGGGAGCCAATCCAAGACAGGCTGTAGCCTCTCACTGCGGAACAGGCGTCCTGCCAACAGCGCCCACCCCCATATTCCCAGGGCAATCAGCCCGCTCAGCGGGATGAGGGCCGGATAGAGGTACCGTCCTTGAAACTGTACAAATGTCAGGTTGTAATACACATATCCCAGCGCAGAGGCCGCCATGACCAGGCCGAGTATCACCATCCCCCCTTGCTGTTCCTGTGCAAGCGCCAATTGGTCCCTGAACGCCGCCGCAAGGATTGCCAGCCCACCAAAGACCCAGATCAGGAACAGACCGATCAGCAGGTAGTCGCGGGGCGGCATAGGTACGCCCATCCAGCCAAACTGTCCCCAGAAGCTGTGATAGGTGACAGTGAAAAACTCCCTCAAGTAGGATGCCAGCCCAAGGCTGGCAATGTGGTCAGCAGTGCGGAGCTGGCCCTCCACAACGGCCACATGCGCCCGCTGGGCAAACAAATCGGGCCAGCCGTACAGGGTGATGTTGCGCACCCACCACCACCCGCCGATCAGAAGTGCCAGCCCCGCCGACCAGCCAATCTGCTCAGCCAGCCAGCGAAGCGAGTGTTTCTCATACCGCCAGCGCAACAGGATCGCCGCCGCTACGATCAAGACGGCTGGCAGGTAGATCGAGAGCTTGGTCAGGAAGGCAATGCCGGTAAGCCCGCCCAGCGCCGCCGCATGGGGACGGCTGGAGATGTCCAGAGGCACGCTCCCGCCTCCGTGCTTCTCTGAGAGCGGGTTGCCCAGATAGGTGATCGCAACCACCGTGATGATTCCCAGCACCAGCTCGGCCAGACTGTCATTGCCTACCCCTGCCATCATGGCAATATGCTGGGGTATGAAGGCTGTAAATGCCGCCGCCGCCAGTGCCAGCGGCTTGCGGTAAGGGCATAGCCGCGCAATTGCAAAGTAAGCGGCCAGCACAACACCTGCCCCAAAGATGACTGACAGCATCCGCAATGCGGTGAGGCTGCCGCCGCTGAACCGGTAGACCAGCGAGGCGGCTAAATAGTACAACGGCGGCTGATGATCCTCGTACTGGATGGCTGACAGGTCAGCTTCTTCTGGAAATTGTTCTTCTTTCAGCTCTTCCAAGTAGGCCGCATCCCAATCCCCGGATGCAATGATCGGGCAACAGCCCTCTTGAACGATCTGGGCGGCGTAGTTGTAATGGGCCGGCTCATCCGGTGTCTGCCACGGCGGAGTATAGACGGCATACAGCCCGCCAAGCCCGACAAACAGAACCACGATCCCGGCCAGAAGACCATAGATCAGCTTGCTGTTACCGCTGGGCATGGTCTACGCTGGCCTCCTGTCTGCAAGCCTTGTCTTCACGAACACCCACGGCGCACCAAGAGCCGCCCACAGGCCGATCAACCCGTAACGGATCAAGCGGAAGAGGATGGCCGGTTCAAGCCCTTCAAACAGCGCTCCCAGGCCAAGACGCAATGCCAGCACCACGGCCAAGCCCAGCATCAGCCGGATGATCCGCTTCCACCATACCCCGTGGGCATCAAAGCGCACCAGACGTACTTCTAAGGCAAATCCTATACCCAGCCCCAAGAAGGAAGCGGCAGGCGTCACTGCTCCAGCCAGCGCGTCCGGTGTGGAAGGGGGGATCAAGCCGGGATGAATGATCAGCAGGAGGGCTGTAGCGGCTACTACTATCCCGATCTGCCCCCACAATCGCTGTTCGGTGATCCATCCGCTGAGCTTTGGCTCCAGCCATGCATACAAGCCCAGGAGAGCCAGCCCGATCACCATACCGCCGATCACGTCCTGCGGGAAGTGTACACCAAGCACAATACGTGAAATGGCAGTCAACAGGACATACAGGATCACCAGAACAGTGACCCACCGCCGTTTGGCCTCCAGTGCGACTGCGCCCCACAGCGTAGCCGCATTCTGGGCGTGGCCGCTGGGGATGCCGTAACTCGTCTCTGTGACGACATTCCTGACCTGAGGGGAAACCTGAAAGGGGCGTGGCCGCCGCCACCATTCTTTCAGCCAGCCGTTGCTCCAGTTAGCCAGCATGAAGAAGATGCCCAGACGCCGCCCGAAGGCCTCGTCAATACACCAGTACACAAGCGGCAACACGAGCAGGAAGAATTCTTCCTGCCCTGCATAGTGGAAGAACAGCGAGATCGCCTCGACTACAGGTGTACGCCACGATTGAAACCAGAGAACAACCTGTAGGCCCCACCCCGTTTCAACGAGTCCCATGTTGTTTTCCTCCTGCTATTTGTCGCCGGCCACGCTTTTGTAGGCTGGAGAGTCCGGCGGAGTCACTGAGATAGGCGTTTCTCTCCCCGCTGAAGAAGTATCCTGCCATTTTCGCACCACGAACCATAGCCCCAGCATGACGGGGATGGTCGCCAGACTTGCCACGTAGGGGAGATCATGGGTTGGCGTCATCTCATACAGGGTACCTGCCGCTTGAGAGGCTAGTGCCATAGCCGCAGTGAATAAAGTCTCTATGAGAGAGAAGGCCATCCCCCGCTGTTGCGGGCCGACGACGCGTGCAATCCCCGCTGTTGCCAGCACACGGGCTGTGAAGATCGTCCCAAGGCAGAAGAAAGCAACAGAGAGTCCTCCCAATGAGGTCAGCCGCCAGATACCTAACAGCGCCGCCCACACGGTGATCATCAGCCCGACAAACCCCCAGCGCGGGCTGACGCGGCCCAGAAGCAGGTTGCCGGCTATTGTCCCCACTGCTGACATGGAGAACAGGAAACCTATCTGTGAGAACGAAAACAGACGTACATCTTGCAGGAAGTTCTGGGCAAGCGGGTAGCCCATATAGAGGGTGAAGGCGGCCAGCGCGTAATAGACGGCCAGTCCTACGAAAACCCGGTTGTTCAGCAGGCTCCCCGCACGTGATTCGGAGGCCATCTCACGGGGCTTGACGTTTTGGGTAGCCACGATGAGCAGGGTTGAGAGCGTATATATCCCAGCCGCTCCCCACAGGCAGGTGCGGATGCCAAAGTGATCAGCGATCAGGCCGCCCAGCGCGGGGGAAATAAGCAGTCCTGCCGGATAAGCCGCATACAGCGTCGAGAGCACCCGCTCGGAGGTCACCGAGGGGTTTTGCCGGGGCATACTCAGCAGGGCATACGAGCTGATCGCCGGCACAGCAAAAGCTGACAGAGCATAGACCAGCAGGCCGGGGATCAGCATCTGCCATGTAGCTGCTGTCAGCATGACCAGAGGCCCTGCTAAGCCCAACAGCCATGAGAAGATCATCACGCGGTGCGGCCCGATCCGGTCACAGACATATCCCGCCGGCAGGAGCAGGGCCGCCCTCCCTGCCGCCTCAATTGCCAGCACCGTCCCGATCTGGCCGGGGGCAGCGCCCAACTCAGCTAAATACAACTGACGCAAGTTGTACCACAGGCCCTCGCCCAGCGCCCACACAAACAAAGAGAGCATGACAAGTCGGTTGTTGCGTCCTAGCTCATTAAACATAGGTATCTCAGATATGTGCCTTGATAAAGTCTGCGGCGGCCTCGAACACGATTTCCCGTTCGACATCCTCAGTGACAACATGGCCGCTTTTTTCCAGTATTAGTTTCTGCTTATCCGGGCTGTTGATCGCGTTGTAGATAGCATCCAGATTTTCAAACGGGACCAGTTCATCTGCCTGCGAGTGGATCAGCAGGGCTGGAGCCGTGAGATGAGGCAGGTCCTTGCGCAGAACCGCCAGCAGGGCTACCAGCTCACGGATGGCGCGAACTGGCCGTACAGGGTAGTTGGGGTGGCCAATTGGCTCCTCTCCTCTTGCCTGTTGCTCAGCCTTGATCAGCTCCTTGAAAGCTGTGTCCTGAGAGGATTCTTCCGTCTTGGGCATGGTCTTGACAAACAGGTTGATAAGGGGGAGGAAAGGCTCTCGCCAGTCTTTGAAATCATAAGGCGATGACATAGCCACTACGCCGTCCACCGGCTCACGGGAGGCCAGCATCAGGCTGAGTGACCCGCCCATTGACAGCCCCAGTGCAAAGACCTTCCGGCAACGCTCACGGAGCATCGCATAGCCGGCCAGGACAGAGATATACCATTCACGCCATGTGGTATGGATCATGTCCTCGATGGTGGTAGTATGCCCCGCCAGACGCGGCCCATGCACGGTGTAGCCCTCCTGTTGATTCAGGTATTGGCCCAGCCAGCGCATTTCATAGGGCGTGCCGGTAAAGCCATGTACAACAAGGCATCCGATCTCGTTACCGGGGAAGTAGAAGGGAGCGGCACCTTTCATGAGTTTGATCGTGTCCATAGTGAGCGGTCCTTATGTAGCGAAGGAAGATAGTATCCAAGCGGGCTGAGTGCGCCCCTGCCTCGGCAGTGTACCACGAGGCGCTGGGAAAGTCTATATGGCGTGACTCGCAGAGGCAGATAAGTGATCTGTCCTCGACCTGACAGGCGCGGTATGGTGTGGTACACTTCGGGCGCATGACAGGAAAACCAGGGTGGAGTCTTCGATGCCTCGTGTAAGTGGAAGCCCGATCGAGCAGACTATCCAAAGCCGCGTGTTGCAGAAGCCAATGCGTCTATTCCTTTACCTGCCGCCTTACTATGGTGAGTTCAAGATGCGGTATCCGGTAGTCTATCTACTGCATCCATGGAATAGGAATGAGCGTTACTTCGAGGAGCGGCTGGGGTTGAAGGAAGTTGCAGACCGCTTAATCTATGCTGGGGTGTTGCCGCCTTTTGTGGCTGTCATGCCGCAAGGGGACAAGAGCTTCTTTATAAATGCCGCTAACCCTGGCGGAGACTTTAGTATGGTGGTTCAGTTTGACCCGAAGTTCTTTGAGGGGGCGCTGGAGGGTTTTGGTGATTACGGGGACTACATCCTCGATGACGTGCTTCCAGCCATCGAGCGGCATTATGAGGTGCGTACTGACCGTGCCGGGCGGGTGATCGCCGGTATCTCTATGGGCGGCGCGGGGGCGGCTGTGCTGGCCTTCACTAACCCTGATCTGTTTGGCGGGGTAGGCATTCACAGCCCGGCATTATTTACATCGCAACGGCTGGGGCCGCCGTGGATTTTCGGCCTAGCGGATGAGGAAGCCTTCGCCCGCCGCGATCCCATCCATCTGGCACAGCATCTGGACCCCCGGAGTGAGCTACGCATTTATCTGGATTGCGGTCAGGAGGACGAGCTGGCAGAGCCAGCCGCGCTTCTTCACCGTGTTCTAGAGGAGCGGGGCATCCAGCACACCTACATCAGCCGGCCAGGCGGCCACAACGGCGAATATTGGCGGGCGCATTTCCCCGAATATCTTGGGTTCTATGCGGCGGGGTGGTAATGAGAGACTCTCGCTTCTCTTCGGCTTGGGGCGGCGTTGGGCGGATAATTGGCATAACAGCGATCCTGCTTTTGTCTGCCTGTAGCGGCACGTCCAACCCTGCAATGCCGACGCCCCTTCCTTCTAACGATCTGCCCGTCATGGTGACTGAGCCATTCGTACCGACGCCCACCCCCTTGCCTGACGGCTTCTACATCCAGCCGGGTGTACCACAGTCCCTGGTTGAGCGCCTGCTTCCAATTTTGAGCGAGGCGGGGTTAGTGGAGACCTCCAGCCCAGAAACGGCTGTCATACGGGTTGTGCTTGACCCGGGGCCGGAGGCAGTCTTGAGGGCGCAATGGGTTTACGCAGTGGCCGCCCCATTCCCGACGATACCGGATGATATTTCATGGGCTGACCTGCAACGGTACTGGCAGGGTGACACAGCCGCGTTGGCCGCCTTGGGGAATCCCCGGCTTGTCGTTGCACCGGATGTCGCCAGCCTGTTGATCGCAAAGCTAGGGAATGTGGCTGGTGAGACGCCCCTGATGATCGCTGAAACAGGGCAGTTAAGTGAGATGATCTGGGCCGCCCGGCCAGCAATCGGCATTCTGCCGTTTGACCAGCTTGAACCGCGCCTCAAAGTGTTAACGCTGGATGGCCAGTCTGTGCTGGATCGGGCCTTGCAGGTCGAGACCTATCCTTTGACGGTGCAGATTGGTCTTACCGCTCAGGGGGAAGGGGGAAGCCGGGTCGCGGCGATGATTGAGCAGAGCGGGGCGTGGCTCTCCACCAACCGTGAGACATCCCGTATGACTGTGGTGGTGCTGACCGGCACGACCGCGCTCGCACGTGCGACCGCCATGGAGATGGAGATCAACGGGCTGGATTTCCCGGCTCGTAATATTCTGCCTTTTCTGGCGGACGCTGACATCCTGCACACCAGCAATGAGTCATCCTTCACGCCGGCCTGCCCTCCGCCGCAGTGGGAAGGTGAACCGAAGTTCTGTTCCCAGCCGAGGTACTTCAGCCTGCTCCAGACTATTGGGCTGGATGTGATCGAATTGACCGGCAACCACAATAACGACTGGGGCACGGATGCCGCGCTGTATTCGCTGGGCCTGTACGAGCAGAATGGGCTTGTGTATTATGGCGGCGGGCGCGATCTGGCCGATGCTGTCGCGCCGCGCATCCTGAGTGCCCCGGACGGAACACGGATCGCATTTGTGGGCTGTAACTCAGCCGGTCCGTACACAGCTTGGGCTACCGAATACTCCGCTGGCGCGGCGCCCTGCGGCGACTGGTCGTCCATCCGCCAGACGATCACAGCGCTGAAGACCGGCGGGCTGGCCGATGTGGTCATCGCTACTTTACAGTATCAGGAGTTACCTCAGTACAACCCCAGCCAACAACAGATTGCAGACTTCGAGGCCCTTGTTGCGGCAGGCGCAGACATTGTAAGCGGCAGTCAGGCCCACCAGCCTCAGGGCTTTGGCCTGCCAGCCGGCGGATTTATTCACTACGGCGTGGGCAACTTGTTCTTCGACCAGATGGACTACATCGAGAACCGTCAGATGTTTGCCGATAAATACATTCTGTATGAGGGGCGGCTGCTCTCAGTCGTCCTGTTTACCGGCATGATGGAGGATTACAGCCAGCCGCGCCCTATGACAGCCGAAGAACGTTCGGCTTTTTTGGGGTTGATCTTTCGGGCAAGCGGATGGTAGGCGCTCTCGTGGGTTGTTTTGGAACAGGTGCTATCGGCTATTGGGGACACAGGTCAGCGCTCTCTATACAGGGACAATTGTTAAAATATGGGAGTGTCTAACAGATATGGATATGAAGGGCTAAAATCGCCCGACCCGTTAACACTATGTCCACCCTTTTGGCCACTCCCCAATCTACCTTTAGCCGTGCCTGATCCCCCGTCTCATCCCCCTGCCTTTTGCCTCAGGGGTTTGTTATACTCATGGCACATCTCAATCGGGAGGGAAAAATATGATAACTGTCTCAATCACCTATTGCGCTGTTTGAAAGTATCTGCCGCGAACCGTCAGTATGACGGAAGAACTCCTCAGAGAATTTGAACCCTACGTGACATCTTGGACGCTCATCCCCAGCGACGGGGGCCGTTTCGAAGTTGAAGTGAACGGGAAACTAGTCTACAGTAAGCTCCAGACTGGGCGTCACGCCGAAGTAGATGAGATCAGGCGGCTGCTCAAAGAAGCGCTAAAATCCAACTGATCACTTTTGTCCTCTTGACTTGAGGTGTGGGGGAAGCTTATGAAAAGGACTTTCGTTCTGGCAATAGGGCTGACTGGCATGGTATTGTTCTCGGCTTGCAATCTGCTACAGCCCTCCGGCCCGCCTGCGACGGCAGAGGCCACTGCCGAAGGTACTTTATTGCCCACCCCTACGGCAGAGTCAGCAGAAGCCCCTTCTTTAACAGAAGAGAGTACACCTGCCCTCACACCTCAACCTCCTGCACTTGCTCTGACTTCCGTTTGGCCGTTGCCCTCCGACCTGTTCTATCTCAACGATACTGGGCAAGTATGGCGGCAACTGCGGGCAGGCGATGAGAGCGCGGCGGCTGTTGTGACCCGCCTTGATCTGACTGTGCTCGATTTTGCGGTCGCGCCCGGCGGGGGATGGCTGTTGTACCGTACTGCCGACATAGTGGCCGTCTCTTCGATGGATGGAACAAGCGGCCAGTTGCTTGCACAGACGAGTGAACCGACGGGCAGGCAAGGGCAGGGTCACACGCTGGCATGGTCGCCGGACGGGATGCGGTTAGCCTACGCCGCCGACGATGGCTTTCAGATTTTCGTCGCCGGCGGCGGCCTTGATTTTGAGCCGCTTATTTACTCTGCCCCGGAAAGCCCGCTGGCCGATCTGAGCTGGTCTCGTGACTCGCAATGGCTGCTAGTTCAGCGCACAGACGGCAGTGCCGCCCTGTACAGTATCGAGCCGGCTCTATCGTTGTGGGTTGAGCTGGGGAAGATCAACGGCTATGTCTGGCTGTCCGATGGGCGGCTGGCCTTTGCCCCTGCCGAGGGAGGACTGGCGCTTCTGTATCCCGCTAATCTGGACTCACGTACTTTCATGGTCCCGCAGGATCGCCAGATCGATCTTCTCTGCCAGCGTCCGGACGGCACAGTGGCTTTCTTTGTCCACCCGGACGGGCTGGCGGGGCCGGGCTATCTAAACACCGGCAACCCTCTAGACATCAGCTTCCGTCAGGAGAGCGCTGTCCCGATTGACACCTCAGGCCTTGTGTGGGATGCAACGGGAGTCTGGCTGATAGGGCAGGGCGAAGAATCCTCCACCGCCCTGGTGATAGACCCGGCTTCAGGGGCAAGGGCGGTCTTTGGGACAGCCGGCACGCCGGTCAGCTTTGTGTGGGCTGAACCGCCGCCGCGAGAAGTAACGGGCGTCTCCCTGCCGGCTGATCTGTACTTCCTCGCACCTCAGGCCGGCATTGTGCAGGTCTGGAGACTGCCGCGTAACGGGGACCCGCCTCAGGCGATCACCAATGCAACCAGTGATGTGACTGCTTACGACATCTCAGATGACGGGACTCAGGTGGTCTACACCAGCGGCGGCGTGATCTATCGGCTGGTCATCGGCACGCTCGATCAGACAGAGATAGCCGCCCTTTCAGGGACGGGATGGTCCTCTACGGGCACGCCAGCTTTCTCGCCCACAGGCCGCCGGATCGCTTATGCTGATGGCGGTATCTGGGTCTACGACTTAGACACTGCCCAGTCGCGCCGTTTGGCGGCTGATACTCTGCCCCAGAACGAAGGCGATAGACAAGTGGTCATCTACGATCAGCCCCGCTGGTCACCTGACGGCGAGCGGCTGCTTGTCACTGTCCGCTTCTACGAGGGTGCTGATCAGGCTCTGCTGTCCACCACCGGCTCACCGCCGCAACCCTTGTTCCTCAATCTGTACAACACACGGGGCAGATGGATAGCCGAGAGGCTGGCCGTAGTCTATAGCGAAGGAGGAGCCTACAGTGCACCGCAGGTCAGTTTGGTCGAGGCGGGCGCAAGCCCGAACCTTACACGGCTGGCTGACCTGCCCATCGTAGATGCACAGACAAGGGGCGACGGGCGGCTTGTCCTATTGCGTGTTCCCAGCCCTTCGCCCATAGGGCCGACCAGCGCCCGCCTGTATAGTGTGCTGTTGGATGGTACAGATTTGCGTCCGGAGGGAGGCGCGTTCGTCCTTGAAGAACCTACCCTCTCGCCGGAGGGGCTGGCAATCGCCGGCCTGACACAAACCAGGCGGAATGAGTTCGGAGTGCTCTCAGGAAGGTTAACGATAGCCGACCCCCTCACAGGCGAAATGGTCGTGATTGCAGGCGTACTGGAGGCCCGCGGCCTGCAATGGGAAGGCCCCTCCGCACAGCCCTGAGCGGAAGCCTGTACTCTGGCTGTTTTTCGGGAGCAGGCCAGCTAAAATGCAGACTGAAACAAAAAACCACCCCCTGCTGTGGACGGCAGGGGGTGGTTCATGGCCAGTATTGTCAGAAGTTAACGATTCCTGCCGATGCCCCCGTCTCCTTGCTGGAAGTGTATCTCTATGTCAAACAGCCCCAGACGGATGTGATCTCGGTCGTGAAGCAGGTGAGGGGTACGCGGCTCAATGCGCTTCCCGTTGAGTAATGTCCCGTTCGTGCTACCCAGATCAATCAAATACAACCTGTCTTCGAGGCGCTGAATGGCGGCATGGAGGCGTGAGACGCCGCGTTCCCACCCTCCCTGCCGGCCCAGATCAACGGTTGGCAATACACTGGTCAGCCCATCCACACGCCCAATTGTGATCTGTTCCCGCTCTCTGATGACGACGACCTGCTGTCTGGCCTCCCCCAGATCAAGCACTAGATGACAGCGGTCAGTGAATGAGGCTGTCCCCGGCTCAAGCGAAGGCATCGGCGGACTTTCGCCCGTCTCTGCAACTGGACGGGTAGGCTTCTTACCATTCTGGTCTGCCGGCAACGAAAAGGCCCGGCTTTCATCAAGAAGATGTGTTCCTCTCTCGTTTCCACCGGGCTTTGAGTTCATCTGCATATCCCTATCTCCACTCAGCTCAAGTTTAGCGGCAGGCTGTTGTCTTCTCACCCCATGGATCACAAACGCGCCTCAGGCCAAGTTACCCTCACCTCTATCTTAAGGGGAGTCTAGATTGAAGGTAATGGGGTAATGTTTCTAAATACTTGGATGATGTGGCAAGATAGCACATATGTGCTATCATCATAGAGAGCTTGCCCGAACCTGCCTACAATCAGGTATAATGCCAGTCCAGAAGGGGGACAAACGGATAAACATGGCATCCGGCACCACTAACCTCAGACAAGTAGCTGTCCTGCACCACCCCAAAATAGAAGCCACACACCTGCTGGCAGATGAGATTTCGGACTGGTTCGGACGGCAGGGGATTGATGTCCGGCTGGCGCTGACATGGGATGAGGATCAGATCAGGCCTCACCTGGCAGAGCTTGATCTGATCCTTGTGCTGGGAGGGGATGGCTCCATCCTGCGGGCGGCGCGGATGGCGGCAGGGTACGATATACCAATCCTGGCTGTCAACATGGGGCGCGTCGGATTTCTGGCCGAACTCAGCCGCACCAACTGGCGCGATCTGTTGCCGCGCGTGGTAGCGGGAGATTACTGGCTTGAACATCGTATGATGCTGAGAGCTGAGATGCGGCGGGACGGGGAACTGCGGGGGGAATATCTAGCGCTGAACGATGTGATCATCAGCCGGGGGTCACTGGCACGTGTCGTGCGCCTGAAGACAGATATAGACGGAGACAGGCTGACTACCTACGTCGCCGACGGCCTGATTGTCGCGACACCAACCGGCTCAACGGCCTATGCACTGGCCGTCGGCGGGCCGATCCTGCCGCCAGAGCTTCGCAATATCTTGATGATCCCTATTGCGCCTCATCTGACCCTCAACCGTGCCATTGTGCTGTCGGAAGGCTCGACGATTGGGGTGAGCATCCACACCGATCATCAAGCCATCCTGACGGTTGACGGGCAGTTCGAGTATGAGCTTAAGGATGGTGACCGCATTGATGTGCGGGCTAGTGAGCACATCAGCCATTTTGTCCGGCTGGGTAAGCGCACCTATTTCTACCACTCCCTGCTGGCACGTCTGGAGCCTCGCATGGCAGAGAATATGGAATAACGGGAAGAGCATCATGGCTGAAACACCTGCCGCCCCCATAGAGGGGGAAGAGTACTGTACTGTTCATCCAACTGTTGAGACCTCCCTGCACTGCAACAAATGCGGCCGCCCGATGTGCACCCGCTGTGCCGTGTTGACACCCGTTGGTTATCGTTGCAGGGAATGCGTGCGGGGTCAGCAATCCGTCTTCTACAACTCGAAGCCCCTTGATCCAGTGATTCAAGCCGCCGTCAGCCTGCCCCTGAGCGCCATAGCCGCCGGCCTGGTGGGATTGATCGGTTTCGGGTTAGGTCTGTGGGGATGGTTTATTGCTGTGGCCGCCAGCTCAGCGGCAGGCGCGCTGATCGCCGATCTGGCCCATCGGGTAGTCAGCAGACGGCGGGGGCGCTTCTCATGGCTGGCTGTAGCAGGGGCGATCATTCTCGGCGCATTGCTGGCCGCCTTACCGCTTTTCGTTGTTTCCGGTTTCTCAATTGCGTGGCTGATCTACGTAGTCGTGGCAACCGGCGCGGCAATGGGGCGACTGCGGATAGGGCGCAACAAAATACTGTGAGAGAGACAAACAGGTAGCAAAAACTTATGCTCAGTGAGATTACAATTAAGGACTTTGCCATCATTGATCACATCACCCTCCAGTTTGCCCCCGGTTTCAACGTTCTGACCGGCGAAACGGGGGCGGGCAAATCCATTATTCTGGACGCTGTTTCGCTCCTGCTGGGGGGGCGGGCCGACAGCGACGTGGTCCGCTCAGGGGCCTCGGTAGCACTGGTTGAGGGTATTTTCGATCTAGGGCGGGGAGCAGTGCAGGAATATGTCAGCGCGAGGCTGGCAGAAGAAGGCCTAGAGGGCGACTCCCCTGATGTGATGGTTGTTACCCGTGAGGTGCGGCGCGGGGGGCGCAGTATCTGCCGGATTAACGGGCGTGTTGTTAACCTAAACATCCTTCAAGAGATCGGGGAACGACTGGTTGATATTCATGGTCAGAGCGAACATCTCTCCCTGCTCAAGCCGGCTTTTCATCTGGAACTGCTTGATCGGTACGGGGGCCTGAGTGCCCAGCGGGCCGCCTTTGGCGAACTGGTCCGGCAGGTAGAGAAGGTTCGCGCCGAGCTACGCAAGCTTATCTACGATGAACAGTTGCTCAGGCAACAGGCAGACTTGCTGTCCTACCGCGTCCAGGAGATCACCAGCCTTAACCTGAAGCCGGGCGAAGATGAGATATTGAGGGAGGAGGCCAAACGGCTGGCTAATGCCGAACAGTTAGCTGAGTTGGCGGGCGAAGCTTACCGCGCTATTTACCAGTCGGCGGAAGGCCAGTTTTCTGCTACTGACCTGCTGAGTCAGTCGGCTGTCGCGCTGGCACGGCTGGTGAAAATAGATCACACCGCCAAGGCGCTCGCCGATCTGGCTGAAACACTTTCGATTCAAGCTGAGGACCTTGCCCGCAGTTTAGCGGACTATCAGGAGAATATTGAGTTTGACCCAGCCCGCTTGAGCGAGGTCGAACTGCGTTTAGATCGGATCAACACCCTCAAGCGCAAATATGGCTGTGAGACCGTCGAGGACCTGCTCGAAGCGGCCAGCAAGGCCAGCCGTGAACTGGAGAGCATTGAACACAGCGGCGAGCGCATTCAGGAGCTGGAGGCGGAAGAGGCCCGCCTGCTGGCCCAGATCGGGGCACAAGGGGCGGCCTTATCAAGCGCACGTGCCGCGGCGGCAGACAGGCTGTCACGGGCGGTAGAGGCTGAACTAGCCGATCTCCGGATGCAGGAGGCACGCTTCGGCGTCTCGATTGAGCAGGTTGATGCGCCCGACGGAGCACCGGTCGGTGATTACCGTGTGGCCTTCGATACGACCGGCATTGACCGCGTTGAATTTCTGATCGCCCCCAATGTTGGAGAACCCCTCAAGCCCATCGCACGTATTGCCTCAGGGGGGGAGACCTCACGGATCATGCTGGCACTTAAAACCGTGCTCTCAAGGGCGGATGAAACCCCCACCCTGATCTTTGACGAGATCGACTCAGGCATAGGGGGGCGTATTGGAGCTGTAGTGGGGCAGAAGCTCTGGGCGCTCTCCGCCGATCATCAGGTGCTGGTCGTGACACACCTGCCTCAGTTGGCCGGCTTTGGCGATGCCCACTTCAAGGTTGAGAAGCACCTAGAGAACAAGCGCACGGTCGCACGGGTGGAAAAGCTCGATTACGAGAGCCGAGTCGAGGAATTGACCGCTATGCTGGGGGCAGAGGCTGAATCCTCACGGCAGGGTGCTCAGGACATCCTGCGTTATGTGGAGCAAGTTAAAGGGCAACGGGGGTAAAGAGGAGGGGGCACGGCAGATGTGCCCCCTTTACTAATCTCATCTGCCCCTGCGGTAAATCAGCAGAAAGACCCCCGCACCCGCCCCAACAGCCACCAGAACAATAGCGGCTACTGCTACCACGATCAGCACTGTGCTCACACGAAAGTTACTGCCGCCAGCAGGGGCGGCTTGCTGATCACCAGACTGGGGGGAGTTTGGGCCTTGGAGGGCGGCGCCGAAGCTTAGACGTATCTCGCCGCTACTGCTAGAGAGCGTAACCGGAATACGTTCCAGACTCGTCAGGTAATAGCCCGGCGGCGGCACAACCGAGACCACATAGTCACCGGCAGTCAGCCCGGTGAAGCAGTAAGGCTCGCTGACCCCATCGGTGGTATACATCCCAGAGACCGGCCCGGAAAGACTGAAAGTCCCCCCCGCCAGCAGGGGTTCGCCCTGCGTCCACAGGCTGTCTTCGTCAAGGTCATCAAACAGGGCCACGCAAATCTGGGCAGTGCCCGCCTGTTGGGCGGGCCGGTCAGGAATACGGGCTGTTCCCATATGGCCGGGCAACCCGCCCCCCGCCATCAAGTACACCAAGCAGACCACTGTTGCGACAAGATAGTGCCGCATCAAGCAACTTCCCTCTGTACGTTACTGTTCGTCATCCTCTTCGTCTTCATCGTCATCTCCCCCGCCGCCTGTCTCCAGATAGTCCAACTGGAGCGGCCGCAGGGAGGAGACTTCCAAAGCTGCGTGGCATTCCGGGCAGGTCACCGGGTCCCACAACTCGACATTATCCTTCAGCCAGATCGGAGCAAGACATTCCGGACACCGGGCCTTCAACCGACCTACATGTTCGCGACCCACACCTTTCCTCTCCTAGACCATGTAATGAGGCGAACGCCATAAGATATAGCACACATTGGTCGGTGGTCAATAGCTTTTCTCTGTCTCCTGTCTCGCTGGGAGGCCGGGGCGATGCAGGGGAGAGGCAGAGTGCCTCCCCCATCACCCCTCAGGGGATTTGGTCTAGCTTTCCCCTGTTGTCCCCAGCAGTGCGGCATCCTCCTCCTGTGCGATACGCCGTCCCTCGCTGACATTGACGCGGGTCAGCAAGGCGATACCAATGAAAAAGAAGGCGATCAGGCTCAAGACTGCCCAGCGGCTGCTACCCAGCAGTAAGCCTGCCGCCGCAAACAGAAGCGGGCCGATGAGAGACGAGAACTTCTCCATGATGGCGAACAAGCCGAAGAACTCGCCGCTCTTGGCCGCCGGCGACATCGCGGCGTACAGACTGCGGCTGAGCGCTTGACTGCCGCCCTGCACGATGGCCACCAGCCACGCCAAGAACCAAAATTCGATTGTTGAGTTCAGGAAGAACCCCCAGATTGCAATCACGGCATAGACTATCAACGCCAGAATGATACTGCGCTTGGTATCCAGCGTGTCTGCCAGACGGGTGAACAGCGCCTTTCCTGCCGCCAAAGCAAACAGCACCCCTGCCAATTCTAGGCCAAAGATCAGGGCAATGATCAACCCCAGATTGCTCTGACGAATGGGCGGCAGGACTTCGATCTGGGCTACGATCATGAGATTGCCACTGCTGGCCGGATTCCGCTCTCCGGTGTTGATCACGCTGAGAGTATGTTCTCCAGGGGCGCTGGCCGTGAACGTCTCACGCTCACCATAACGCACGGTCGGGTTATAGGCATCAATTGTGAGGGGGCGGCCTGTATCTTCGTCAATGAGAGGCTGGCCATCTATCTCAACCGCCCAGATACCTCGATCCGGCCCAGTGCTGTAGATGATGGAAACTTTCTGCCCGTTGAAGGTGAAGTCATACCTGCCGGCGGGGTCCGCACTGACCGCATAGATGACATCCGCATCCCCTCCGATCTCTGAGGCCGGCACCGTGACAGTTTCCCAGTCACCGCTAGTACGCAATGCGGCATCCGTAGCCAGATAGACGCCCTCCCCTACCGCCGTCTCGGTAGCCTGATAGGGGGGGAGCGGGCCGCCTGTGATCTCACCCGGCAACACACGCGCCCCCACAATGCCTCCCAACGGTAGAAGGATGATGTTGAAGATCACAAAAGCGAGAAACGCCGGACGCCGCTTGGTTGTTTTGCTGGGCAACCGCCCAAAGATCAGGCTGAAAGGTATCCCCACAAACTGTACCAGCAGGAGGGCTAGTATCAGCTCAATCGTGCCGAAGCCCAGCTCCGCGCCATAGATGGCCGCTACGCCAATGATCGTACCGATCCCGTCGTTGTAGATCAGGAAGGCAATCAGATATTTGAACAGTTCCCTGTAGCGCCGAATATCTTTCAGCGTAGCCCACAGCCGCCCAAAGCTGGCAGTGATGACGCTTTCGCCGGGAGCTAAGGCCGCCGTTGCGGCGGGCGGTTCCGGCACCCGCAAGAACAAGGGAATGGAGAAGACAGCCCACCAGATCGCCACGCTCAAAAATGAGAGCCGCGCCCCCCATGTGCCGGGCAGGAACTGAATCATAGCCACATTGATCGCCAGCAACAGCCCGCCGCCCAAGTATCCCATTGCATAGCCGCGAGCCGATACATTATCCTGATCTTCGGGTTTTGCAACATGCGGCAGGAGGGCATCATAGAAGGTAATCGAACCGTTGAACCCTACCCGCCCCAGCACAGCCAACACGGAAGCAAGCAGCCAATCGCCAGTAGTCACAAGGACCAGGAGCGCCGTAGAGACAATCCCCAGCCCGGCAAAGACGGCTAAAAAGCGTTTCTTGCCGCGCATCACATCAGAGACAGTGCCGAGAATAGGCGACAGGATTGCCACAATAAAGAGAGAGATGCTCAGCCCCAGGCTCCAGTAGGCCGTCGCTACCGCCTCGCTGGGGAGTGTCGCACCGGCCACCTGACTGTAGTAGACCGGCAACACTGCCGCCAAGATCGTTGTGGCAAAGGCAGAGTTGGCCCAATCATACATTGTCCAGGCGCGAATACGCCGCTTGTATTCTCGTTCATCAATCTGGGCAAAGGAAGCAGAGGCTTGTACTGTGGTCATAGGTCTCCCCTTCGAAGCTGAGTTGGGTCAGGAACAGGATACCCTCTATCATAGGCGACTCGACTGGCAACAAAAATCAGGCGCACGGGGGAAGCCGCACGCCTGTCAGACTCTCAGTCACATCCCTCTAAGCCAGATAGTCACGTAGCTGGCGGGAACGACGAGGATGGCGCAAGCGCCGTAACGCCTTACCTTCGATCTGCCGGATGCGTTCACGGGTCAGGCCAAACTTCTGCCCCACTTCCTCCAAAGTGTAGCTGCGCCCGTTCTGAAGACCAAAACGCAGGCGCAAGATACGTGCCTCGCGCGGGGTCAGCGTGGCGAGCATTTCTTCCACCTTTTCACGTAGCAGGTTGTCCTGAACGCTTTGGGTGGGGGTAGGTGTTGTGTCGTCCTCAATGAATGAGCCTAGCTCGCTGTCCTCTTCCTCACCCACGGGATGCTCCAGCGAAAGGGGCTGCCAGCTCACCTTCAGCATCCATTGGACCTTTCGCGGCTCCAGATCAAGCAGGTCAGCGATCTCCTCAGGGGTAGGCTTACGGCCATTAGCCTGCTCAAGCTGACGAGCCGCCTTGTACAGCCGGCGGATACGGTCGGACATATGAACCGGCACACGGATTGTGCGTCCCTGATCAGCAATGGCACGGGTGATCGTCTGGCGGATCCACCATGTTGCATAGGTGCTGAAGCGATACCCCCGCCGGTAATCGAACTTCTCGACTGCCTTCATCAAACCAAGATTGCCTTCTTGAATGAGGTCAAGGAAGGGAACACCCCGGCCAATATATTTCTTGGCAATACTGACAACCAGCCGGGTATTGGCCTTGATCAGGTGTTCGCGGGCGGCTTTGCCATCCTCCACGACGCTTTGCAGATGCTCGCGCTCCTCCGGAGAAAGGCCGTTCGGGTGACACAACGTCCGAGAGGCAAGAAGCCCCTGTTCCAGACGGCGGGCCAGCTCAACTTCTTCCTCCGTTGAGAGGAGCGGGACCTGCGCCATTTCCTTCAAGTAAAGGCCAACCGTGTCATCTGAGGCTATACCGGAGAGATCAAGATCAAATGCGTCGTCATCTACAGGGAAGTCGGAGAGTTCTGACAGCTCATAGGGTAAATCAGCGCCGTCCTCTTCCTCGTCTATTTCCTCCTCATCGTCCAGCTCTTCCAGTTCCCCGATCAATGCCTTTTTGGCATCTAAAGGAACATCTTCCAAATCTTCGTAGATCGTAATTCCTGCCGCCGCGAGGGCAACCAGAACTTCCTCAGCCTGTTCCATGCCCTCCTCATTTTCGGGCAGTGCGTCAAGGATGTCATCGGTCGTCAGGAAACCCTGCACTTCAGCCTTCTCTAACAGGTTTGCGACTAACTCAAAGTCTCTATTCCCGTCGTAAGCCATAGAGTCTCCAATCCATTCAACACCTATGAAAAACTCCCTCACCCGTTACAGGTGCGGTCTGTACCATTACACTTGTCCAGAATATGACAACACCGACCAGAGGCCGATGTTGTCTTTTTAGTCATCCAGCAAGGCACGGAGAGAGGCAAGACGGGGATCGATGTGCTCCCGCTCACAATTGCAGGTCCCCTCGTTTAAATCCTGCCCGCATGTAGGACATAACCCCTTACAATCTGGTGCACACAGGGGCTGGATGGGCAAGGCCAGGATACCTTCCTCTCTCATGATGGGGGTAAGATCAATAAACCCGCCCTCATCAACCACATAGGGGTTGTAAGGGTCTCTAGCGACAAATGTGTTAGGATCGTAAGTGAACAGGTCAGAGAACGTCACGTCATAGGGGAGTGAAAAAGGGGCTAAACAACGTACGCACTCTGCGGCGGCTTGGGTATGCAGGGTGCCCTGAACTAGAATCCCCTGCGGGGTCCGCGTCAGGCGCAGGGTCCCATGTAACCCTTCAACGGCCACATCCTCAAGGAGCAGGATGCCCGGTTCATCGAAGACAAACTCCCGGCTATAACCAGCCCCCTCTTTGAGAAGGAAGCCCACATTCAGGCGCAGGAGGCGAGTGTCGGAACGGGTCTGGTTACTCACAATACACTACCATTGACAGATGACATGTACCAGCAACAACGAGTGATAACAAATATGACAGGGCGCACTCTCAGAGAAGACGCCCTTACACCAGCCAACAAACTCAGTTGAGGAGCCTCATCCTACAGAGGCAGAACTGACGATAACAGAATTATATCATAACAAAAACTGAGCGGTCAAGGTTGCCCAATGTGGGGGAGTGGCTAAAAAGCTGGAGCCACGAAATCAATGAGGCAGGTAGGATAAGCAGGGAAGCGCTGTTTGTGAAGTTGGCGTTGGTTCCAGCAAAAGACGAAGAGGGAAACAGCAGCCCGCAG
>Ga0129299_1000316_pt1 | contig 29975 bp, 19 predicted proteins | sample ConPoolayeCmetaG_FD_94477 | JGI IMG/M metagenome (GOLD analysis project Ga0129299, IMG submission 94477) | Hot spring microbial mat communities from California, USA to study Microbial Dark Matter (Phase II) - Cone Pool mat layer C metaG ...
CATGACGATCAACCTCAGGCCGCCCTGCACGATGCTGAATCGCTCCGGCAGGTCGCCGACCTCCGGGTTGATCTTGAAATAGGTGCCGTATCCGCCCTTGCTGCCGGTGCGTTCTTCGATGAGGTCCTTCATCTGGCTGATGGGCGTAATCGGTCTGCCGGCCAGTCCGAGTGCCGAGGCCAGATTGGCGTCGGGATCGGCGTCCACGGCGATGACCTCCTTGCCGAGGGTCACCAGGTATCGGGCCAGCAGGGCGGCCAATGTGGTCTTGCCGACGCCGCCCTTACCGGAAATCGCGAGTTTCACGGAACGACCTCTTCGAACCGAGGGCTTGCAACCGGGTTCTGAAATGGGCCAAGTCACCTTGACAAATGCCTTGGACCGGCCCTAAAGACTCTACCAAGTTCCCAGAGGTGGTGCTATAATTGACGTAATTATTTTGGTTGCCGTCGGCAGCGTTTCTTCAGGCGAGTCGTAGAGAATACGGAGCACGTCAGTGACCAGATCTACCGCCAAGAACCGCACGATAGACCCTGCCGCTCAAGCCGTCTTGAAGGCGATCGAAGAAGGCGACCAGGGTGTTGAACTCACCTGGGACCGCTACGATGCCCAACAACCTCAGTGTGGGTTCGGACAGCTCGGTCTTTGTTGCAGACATTGCGTGATGGGTCCTTGCCGGATTGACCCGTTTGGCAGGGGACCCCAGGTGGGGATCTGCGGTGCGTCGGCCGATGTCATCGCCGCGCGGGCGCTGGCGCGGATGATCGCGGCCGGCTCCTCGGCGCATTCCGACCACGGTCGCGATACCGCGCACACACTGCTCAGCGCAGCCGAAGGACAGAGCGACTACAAAGTCAAGGATTCCCAAAAGGTGACGCGGCTTGCGGTCGAGTTGGGCATCCCCACGGACGGGGCCACACCCGATCAATTGGCCAAGCAGATCGCACAGAAGTGTTTCGCGCAGTTCGGTCAGCAGGAAGGGGAGCTGTTGTTCGCCCAGCGGGCACCGGAGGACCAGAAGAAGCGGTGGCGGTCGTTCGGGTGCATGCCCCGCGGGATCGACCGCGAGATCGTCGAGGTCATGCACCGGACCCACATGGGGGTGGACAACGACTACAAGAACATCATCACGGCGGGGATCCGTGCCGCCCTGGCCGACGGATGGGGCGGTTCCATGATCGCCACGGAGCTCAGCGACGTCCTGTTCGGGCGGCCCAGGCCGATCCGTGGAAAGGTCAACCTCGGCGTGATGAAGAAGGACACGGTGAACATCCTGGTTCACGGACACGAACCGACGCTGTCGGAGATGCTCGTGGCGGCCAGTCAGGCCCCTGAAATGATCGACATGGCCAAGTCCAAAGGGGCCACCGGTGGGATCACGCTGGCCGGTCTGTGTTGCACGAGCAACGAAATTCTGATGCGGCACGGGATGGCAGTGGCGGGCAATTTCCTGCAACAGGAGCTGGCGATCGCCACGGGTGCGGTGGACGCCATGGTCGTCGACGTTCAGTGTATCATGCCGTCGCTGCCCGAGATCGCCCGCTACCACCATACGAAGCTCATTTCCACCAGTCCCAAGGCCCGTTTCGACGGCATGCTGCACATCCCATTCAGCGAGAACGATGCGCTGGACATCGCCAAGAAGATCATCCGGACGGCGATCGACAATTTCCCCAACCGCAACCCCGCCCGCGTCGTGATCCCTGAGATCCGCGAGGAGCTGGTGGCCGGATTCTCCGCGGAGAACGTGTTTGAATTCCTCGGGGGGCGCTACCGGCCCAGCTACCGTCCGTTCAACGATGCCGTGATGACGGGCCGGTTCCGTGGGGCGTGTGCGATCGTCGGTTGCAACAACCCGAAGGTTCTGCACGACTATGGTCACGTCACGTTGACCAAGGAGTTGCTGGCCAACGACGTGTTTGTCGTGACGACCGGCTGCACAGCCATTGCGAACGCCAAGAGCGGACTGCTGAGTTCGTGCGGCGCGCTGAGGCACGGTGGGTACGGGATTCGGGAGGTGTGTCGGGCGGTGGGGATTCCCCCCGTCCTGCACCTGGGTTCGTGCGTGGACATCAGCCGAATTCTGATCGTTTTGTCGAACGTGGTTGCGGAGGGCGGTTTGGGCAAGAGTTTCGTGGACCTGCCGGTGGCCGGAGCCGCCCCGGAATGGATGAGCGAAAAGGCCGTTTCAATCGGCTTCTACGTAGCCGCCTCGGGCGTGTTCACCGTCTTGGGTGTGCCGTTCCCCGTCCAGGGAGCCAAGCAGCTTAGGGAATACCTGACACAGGGCATGGAGCAGGAGTACGGCGGCAAGTTCGCGTTCGAGCCGGACCCGGTCAAGGCAAGCCGGTTGATCATCGATCACATCGACAAGAAGCGCCGCGCCCTCGGTTTGCCGCCGCCGATGTACCCGGTACCCTATCTGGGAATATGGCCCGAGAGCCAGAAATCCGAAGAGCGGACCCGAATGGAAATGGAGGCCCAAGCAAAGGCCGATCCCATGATGGCCTTGTCGTAATCGGCTGATCGTTCCATCGTCTGTGTCGGGCGGGCCGACGAGCCTGAAAGCGGAATCGTACACATGGCGTTCGTCATTCGCGTGGACGCGGGACGGTGCACGGGGTGTAAGTCGTGCGAGATCGCCTGCGCGCTGGCCCACAGCCGGAGCAGGGAACTCGTCACCGCGGCGTTGAATGAGCCGGAGGTGCGCCCGCGGATTGGCGTTCGCAAAATGGGCGAGCAGGCGGTTCCGGTCCAGTGCCGGCATTGTCAGGATGCCCCGTGCGCGAAGGCCTGCCCCCACGGTGCCCTCCGTCGCGACGCGTCGGTGCAGGTCGTCTTGTACGATCCGGAGCGGTGTCAGGGTGCGGGCGCCTGCATTCCGGCCTGTCCGTACGGCGTGCTCGAAGAGGACGGTGACGGGCGCGTGCTGACAAAGTGCGACTTGTGCGCGGAAGGGGTTGCCGCGGGCGAGTCGCCCGCATGCGTTGCGGCCTGCCCGACCGGGGCATTGGAGTGGATCGAGTCCGACGGGCCCGTTCCGCATCGGGTGACGTGGCTCGTTGACTTCGCGATCGACAAGGGGGCGTGCAAGGCCTGCGGGCTCTGCAAGAAGGCTTGTCCGGCCGGGGCGGTCTCGGGGCAAACCGGCAAGAACAAGACGCCGCATGAGATCAACCCGGTTGTGTGCGTTCGATGCGGGCGATGCTTCGACGTGTGCCCGTTCGGCGCCGTGGGGATGAGGTGGCACACACACGCAAGACCCTGGGTCGCCGGCTGTTGAAGAAACGGCGGTTCCGCGGTCAAGTCCGGAGTGGGATTCGCGTTTCGGGAGGTTCGTATGTCGCACCAGGTTTTCAGCCAGGTGATTCGAGGTGCCCACGGGTTTGTGGAATGGGCGCACCGCGATCTGGAGGACACCATCGCCCAATACGGGGAGGACCTGCCCGTCGAGTTCCCCGAGACCGCGTACTCGTTGCCGATGACCTACGCCTTGATGGGGTTGGAGGTCAACCGGATCGGTGGAATGCGGCAGATTCTGGCGCACTGCAGGGAGTTGTTGCCGAAGGAACCCAGTCCGCGGTTGTGGTTGCCCTATCTGGGCGACGGTCTGGACGCCGGAGCGGCCACGATGTTGGCGCAGGAGGTCATCGTGGCGCTGCGCTACGCCCGGGCAAAGGCAGCGGGTACGAACACGGTCGTCCCCCCCGGTTGGCAGGGGTTCATCTCGGACACGATCATGCGCGAGCTGGGCATCCAGCTTGTCGACGGCAGGATGCCGGGTTTCGCGGCGATCCTCGGTCCGGCTCCGACGACGGAGGTCGCCGTTCACATCGTCCGCGAGCTCCAGAAACGGGCCATCCTGATCTTCCTGCTAAGTCACCGCAACGGCAAGACGATGCGGGAGCAGATGGTCGAGGCTGACATCGTCAAGGACGACGCCCCGATGAAGGAATGGTGGGACAACTACGTCGTGCCGGTCGGTCCGGAGACGGTGGACGGCATTTACGTGCTCAACTGGGCCATTCGGAGCGCCCTGACGTTCGGCGGACACAAGAAAGGCGAATCTCGCAAGTGCCTGAACTACACCAAGGCCCGCATCCACGCCTTTGGGATCACGTTCGGCCCGATTCCCGACGAGTGGTATGCGCTGGGGGCCGGGGCGATTCTGATGGGGTTCCCCGTGATCAGCGACGCCCCATCGACACCGGAGATTCGCCCGACGGGCGTGACGGTGAATGAGGCCTTGGTCCGCGAACTGGATCCCCAGAAGATCGTTCCGACGTGCATCGTGACCCGTTCCGTCAAGGTCAAGGTGGAGTCCATCAACATTCCCGTAAGCTACGCCCCGGCGTTCGAAGGGGAACGGGTGCGCAAGGACGACATGCACGTGGAGTTCGGCGGCAAGCGGGCCAAGGCCGTCGAATTCCTCAGCATGGTCAAGATGGACGAGATCAACGACGGCGAGATCGAAGTGGTCGGACCGGATTTCGACGGCGTGGAGGTCGGCGGGGCGATGCCGCTGGCCATACGCGTGCTCGTCGCGGGTCGGAAGATGCAGGCCGATTATGAAGGGATCCTGGAACGGCAGTTCCACCGCTGGTTGAACCACGCGTTGGGCTTTATGCACACGGGGCAGCGGGATCAGTTGTGGTGCCGGTTGAGCAAGAAGTCGTTCCAAGCCGGGTTTCGGGCCAGGCACCTCGGCGTGATCCTGCACGCCAAACTGCACGACGAATACGGCGGCATCGTCGACAAGGCGAAGGTGGTCGTCTACACCGAACAGGCGGAGGTCGAGCGGATCATCCTTGAGGCCCGCAAGGCGTACGAGATCCGCGACAATCGTGTCGCCGACATGAAGGACGAGACGACGGAGACGTTCTATACGTGCACCATTTGCCAAAGCTATGCCCCGACGCACGTCTGCATCATCACGCCCGAGCGGCTGGGTCTGTGCGGGGCGTACAACTGGCTCGACGGCAAGGCCGCCTACGAAATCAACCCGACCGGACCGAATCAGCCCGTCCAAAAAGGCCGCCTCATCGACGCGCGGCTGGGTCAATGGGAGAACGTCAACGAACTGGTCAAGCGACACTCTCAGGGGAACGTGGAGCGGTTCAGCGCCTACTCCATGATGATCGACCCGATGACGTCGTGCGGGTGCTTCGAGTGCATTGTGGCGGTCGTGCCGGAGGCCAACGGCGTGATGGTGGTCAACCGCGAATACGCGGGGGAGACCCCGATCGGCATGACATTCAGCACGTTGGCCGGTTCGGTCGGCGGGGGGGCGCAGACCCCCGGGTTCCTGGGCGTGGGTCGGTTGTGGTTGACCAGCCCGAAGTTCATCGCGGCGGACGGTGGGATGGCCCGCATCGTCTGGATGCCCAAGGAACTGAAGGAGGCGGTCCGACCCCGAATGGAGAAACGGGCCAAGCTCATCGGCCTGCCGGACGATTTTGTCGATCGCATCTGCGACAATACCATTGCAACGAACAGTGAGGGGATGATGCAGTACCTGATGGAAAAGGAACATCCGGCTCTGGCGATGGAACCGATGTTCTAGTGCGTCGCCACACTCGTTTCTGCGGGTCGGTTCGCGGGAAGGCGAGCCTCCCGGCGAGCCGGATCGGGGCGGAGTGGGTTCGGCTCGGTGGGAGCCTTGCCCTCCCCACGGCCCCGTTGATTTCACCTGTGTGGAAGCGCGAGCGCGCGTGCGGAATGCTGATGCCCCTTTGGGGGCGGTAACACGCGTCGCGCGCGACGGGGCGACGACGGGTTATTGCGGCACGTACGAGAGGTCGGGCCGCCACGTACGGTCGCTCGGCGGCTCGTGAGCGGACAGGAACAACGTAGAGGAGTCCTCTCCATGCCACTGACGGGTTTGGACATCTTCAAGCAACTTCCCAAGACCAACTGTAAGGACTGCGGACTGCCGACGTGCTTGGCGTTCGCGATGAAGGTGGCGCAGGGCCAGGCCGGCCTCGACCAATGTCCGCACGTCAGCGCCGAGGCCCGGGCCGATCTGGAGGCCGCCAGTGCTCCGCCCCAGAAGTTGGTCGAGGTGGGGGCCGGTGAGCGAGCGTTCCGCGTCGGGCAGGAGACGTCGCTCTTCCGTCACGACGACAAGTTCAACAACCCCACGGGCATCGCCCTGCGGATCGCAGACGACGACCCGGACATCGACGGCCGCTGCGCCGCGGCCAAGGCGTTGTCGTTCGTCCGCATGGGCATGACGCTGAAACCCGATCTCATCGCGCTTCACCATGCCAGCGGCGACAGCCGGAGGTTGGTGGAGGCGGTTGACAGGATCGAGGCGGCTCTCGGTTGGCCTCTGATCCTGTGCGGGGCGAACCCCGATGCGCTCAAGCCCGCGGCGGAAAGGTTGAAGGGCAAGAAACCGGTCATCGGCCCTTCGGACGGCCATCTCGAGGACTTCATTCCAATCGCCAAAGCGTGCGGCGGCAGTCTGGTGGTCAAGGGGACGGACCTGACGAAACTGGCCGAGTTGACGACCAAGGTCAAGTCCGCCGGCGTCGAGGACCTGTTCATCTCACCGGGCGGCGTCGCACTCGCCGAAGCCCTGGAGTTCCTGACCAAGACGCGCCGGGCGGCGATCAAGAAGAAGTGCAGGTCGTTGGGGTATCCGGTGATCGTCGCGGCCATCGACGAAGACCCCCGGCAGTCCGTCATCGATGCCTGCATCTACGTCCTGAAGTACGCGGGGATCGTCGTGACGGAGGCCTTCGAGCCCTGGCAAATGCTCCCGATTCTGACGACGCGGCAGAACATCTACACCGACCCGCAGAAGCCCGTCCAGGTGGAACCGAAGATGTACGACGTCGGTGAACCGAACGACACCTCGCCCGTCCTGGTCACGACGAACTTCTCGCTGAGCTACTACTCCGTGGAAAGCGAGGTGGAGTCGTCGCGCGTGCCGGCGCGGATCATCGCCGTCGATACGGAGGGTACGTCGGTCCTGACGGCCTGGGCGGCGGACAAGTTCAACGCCCAGACCATCACCGGCGCCATCAAAAAGTCGGAGGTGGAGGGCAAGGTGAGGCACCGGAAGGTCGTCATCCCGGGCCACGTGGCGGTCCTGAGTGCGGGCATCGAAGACGAGAGCGGGTGGACCGTCATGGTGGGCCCCAAAGAAGCAAGCGGGATCGTCCCGTTCCTGAAGAACGACTGGAAGCCATAGCCGCCGAACGGGTCGGAGAACCGGACGCATGGCGAGGGACTGCACGGTGACGTTCACGCCCGACGGGATCTCCGTTAGGGTCGGAGTCGGCTCAACGATCCTCGACACCGCCGGCAAGGCCGGGATCCCCATCAGCAGTCTGTGCGGCGGCGAAGGCGTTTGTGGCAAGTGCCGTGTGATTGTGCGCCAAGGCCGGGTCCGCGCCGCCGCGAGCGATCTCCTGACGGCTGAGGACATCGAGACAGGCTATGTCCTGGCATGCCGGGGGTACGTCGAATCCGACCTGACGGTGGAGGTGCCGCAGAGATCCCGGATCGAACACGCGGTCGAGGCAACCGGCGGCCCCGAAGACGTGTTCGGCGAGTCGGTTCTCCGCCAACGTTACGACGCGAAACTTTCCCCGCTCGTCCGGAAGGATTGCGTGGAGCTGCCGCCGCCTTCTCTTGAGAACAACGCGGCCGATCTGGAACGGCTCACCCATGCCCTGTCCAAGAAGACGGGCATCGAGGTGTTCCGGGCGGACTTGAAGGTCATCCGTCGTCTGCCGAGGATTCTTCGGGGAAGTGACTGGAGGGTGACGGCCACCACGGCGCGCTACGCCCGCCACGCGGAAATCCTCTCCGTGGAACCCGGTGACGCGACGCGGCGGAACATGGCCGTTGCCGTGGATGTGGGAACGACCACGGTGGTGGCGCACCTGATCGATTTGAACACCGCGCAAACCCTGGGCGCCCGGGCGAAGTACAACTCGCAGATCCGTTACGGCAGCGACGTGATTCGGCGCATCATCCATGCCGGCAAGGACGGCGGTCTGAAGGAGCTTCACGACGCCGTTGTGGGAGACGTAACCGAGCTGATCGGGCAGCTCCTTCAGCAGCATCGGTTGGGTTTTGCCAACGTGACGCTGGTCACGGCGGCCGGTAATACGACGATGATGCACCTGCTGATCGGCATCCCGCCCGATTGGATCCGCAAGGAGCCTTTCGTGGGCGTGATGTATCGCCCCGGACCCATTCCGGCGGGCGAGGTGGGCCTGAAGATCAACCCCCGGGGGTTGGTGTATTGCCTGCCGTCCGTGGCGGCGTTTGTCGGGGCGGACATCTCCGCCGGCGTGCTGGCCACGGGCCTCCACAAATCGGCCGACGTCCGGATGCTCGTGGACATCGGCACGAACGGAGAGATGGTCATCGGCAACAGGGATTTTCTTGTGTGCGCCAGCACATCGGCGGGTCCCGCCTTCGAGGGGGCCGAGAGCGAAGCCGGTATGCGGGCCACCCGGGGGGCGATCGACCACCTCCGGTTGTTCGATCGGCACCGCCCGCCGTCGTATACCACGATCGGCTCGGGCCCGCCGGTGGGGATCTGCGGGACGGGATACATCGACCTGCTGGCCGGTTTGCTGAGCGTCGGTCTTGTCGACAAGGCCGGTCGGCTTCAGCCGGATCGTTGCGAACGAATCCGCGCGAACGATCGCGGCGTGCTCGAGTACGTCGTCGCCCCGTCGTCGGAGGCCGGCGGCGATCGGGATGTCGTGATCACTCAGGAAGACATCGCGAACCTGCTGCGCGCCAAGGGCGCCATTTATTCCGGGGCATGCGTGCTGCTCAACAGCCTCGGAATGACGTTTGACGACGTGAGGGAAATCCTGGTCGCCGGCGCGTTCGGGAACTACATCGAACTGGAGAACGCCATCACCATCGGACTGCTGCCCGACGTGCCGCATGAGAAGCTCCGGTTCGTCGGCAACAGTTCGATCACGGGCGCGAAGCTTGCCGCCCTGTGTCACGAAAAGTACGAGGAGGTCCAGAACATCGCCTCCGGCATGACGTACTTCGAGTTGGGTACCGACCCGACCTTCATGGACCAGTTCTCGCGGGCCTGTTTCCTGCCGCATACGGATATCGAGCGATTCCCCCGCGTCATGTCACGCATCGGACGACAGGGCATGGAGGTGCGGAACTGATGGGCGTGGTGGTCGCCATCGCGGGCAAGGGCGGGACGGGAAAGACTACGTTGGGTGCGGCGTTGATCCGGCGGCTTGTCCACACAGGAAACGGTCCGGTATTGGCTATCGACGCCGACCACAACGCCTCGCTGGGTCTGATGCTCGGTCTTCGGGTCGATCAAACCCTCAGCGACATCCGTGAACAGACCCTGAAGGCGGCGGAGAACGTCGGCGAAATTCCCAAGGAGCGACTGCTGGACCAGTGGCTCAATCAGATCATCGTCGAGGCCGACGGCTACGACCTGATCACCATGGGCCTGCCCGAGGGACCGGGATGCTACTGCTATGTCAACAACCTGCTGCGGCGTTACCTGAGCCTGCTCAAGAGGAACTACCCCTTTGTGGTGATCGACAATGCGGCCGGGATGGAGCACCTGTCGCGACTGACCGCGGACGAAGTTCAGTTGTTGCTGCTGGTCGGCGAACCGACGTACATGGGGTTGATCACGGCACGGCGGATCAACGAACTGGCAAGCCGGCTGCCCATCCGGACAGGGCGGCGCGTGCTTGTTCTCAACAAGATGGGGCCTGAAGGCTTGCCCCCCGAAGCAACGGAAATCGCCGAATCGCTGCAAGTGGACACGCGGGTTGCGGTCCCGTACAGCGAGTCGTTGGCGCGTTTCTCCCCAATCGGAGGCGGCGTGGCGCCTCCGGCAACCGACGTCGCATCGGGCCCGATCGGAAGACTTGCGGAACTGTGCCGCGAGGTGGCGGGTGGCCCATTGGTAAGGACATAGCGACGGCCTGCAACCGCGGATTCTCCGCACGGTGTTGGGGTCGTTGATGGAGTGGCTTCAAAAGGGCTTTCCACCGAGTGAAAGGACGTGTCATGACGGTACCAGACGTGACCGAAAAGTACGCCGCTGCACTCAATACCGTGACGATCGGGGCAACAAAGGAGCAAGGCGGCACTCGGGCAAAGACGATTACGGTGGGGGGGAGCGCCGGGCTTCCCTGGCTCCGGTTCGAAGGTCGCCCCGGGCACCCGCCGGTCATCGCCATCGAGGTTTGGGACACGGGGGCGGAGACGTGGCCGGACCAACTCAAAGAGGCCTACGGTCCGGCCATGAACGGGTTGGCCGACTGGTGCCGCAAGGCCGTTGAGTTCGGCGCCGACCTGATCTGTCTGAAGCTGATGGGCACGCACCCGGATGCCGGCAACCGCTCGCCGGAACAGGCGGCCGAGTCGGTTCGGACCTGTCTAGAGGCCGTCGGCGTACCCCTGATCGTTTGGGGCTGCGGCGTGTACGAGAAGGACAATCGCGTCTTGCCCAAGTGCACCGAGGCCGCCAAGGGCGAGAACTGCCTGTTCGGCACGATCGTCGAGAAGAACTATGCCACGCTGGTCGCGGCTTGTCTGGCCGGTGGGCACAAGATCATCGCCGAATCGCCCCTGGACATCAACATCGCCAAACAGGTCAACATCCTCGCCTCCGATGCGGGATTCCCGCTGCAGGACATCGTGATGTTTCCGACGACCGGGGCGTTGGGGTACGGTCTGGAATACGTCTACAGCATCCAGGAACGGATGCGGTTGGCTGCCCTCGGGGGAGACCGACAGCTCCAACAGCCGATCCTGTGTGACGTGGGGATGGAGGCTTGGCGGGCGAAGGAAAGCAAGATACCCCAGAAGGAGGCCCCCACGTGGGGACCCGCGGAACGGCGCGGGCCCATTTGGGAGGCCGTTACCGCGACCAACTTGCTTCAGTCGGGAGGTGATATCCTGGTCATGCGGCATCCGGAGGCCATCCGCATGGTCCGAAAGACCATCGAACGCCTGACGGGCGCCTAGGACGGGACGGCGCACCGCGGACGAAGGAATCCGTGTGCCCCACCGTCGGAGCGACGGGTTACCCCTCTGCAAGAAGGAGGCGATCATGTACGTCATTGGCGAGCGAATCAACGGCATGTTTGTCGACATCAAACGGGCCATCCAGGAAAAGAACGAGGATCCCATCCGAAGCTGGGCCGAGCGGCAAATCGCCGCCGGGGCCGACGCCCTCGACGTCAACGTGGGACCGGCCACCAGCAAGCAGACGGAGGCGCTGCTCTGGATGACGGACATCATCCGCCGCGTCAGCGCCGACGTCCCCCTGGCCATCGACAACGCCAAGTGGGAGGTGATGCAGGAGGTCATTCCTCGCGTGCCGGGACCAAAGATCATCAACAGCAGCAAGGCGGACGAGGAGGCCCTTCAGAGATACTGCGCTCTGGCGGCCGAACACGGGTGTTCCTTGATCGCCTTGACCATCGATGCCCGCGGCGTGCCGGCCGACGTGGATTCCCGCGTCATGATGGGGGCCACCATCGTTACCAAGGCGCTGGAAGCCGGTCTGACACCCGACAGGGTGTTCATCGATCCGATCATCATCCCGATCAACTGCGCGCCGAAACAACCGGTGGCCGTCATGAAGGCCCTCGAGCAGCTCAAAATCTTGTCGGATCCGCCTCCGCACCTGGTGCTCGGTCTGAGCAACGTCAGCCAAGGAAGCGCGAAACGCGAACTGATCAACCGGACCTATATGGCGATGGCGATTGCCGCCGGGCTCGACAGTGCCATCATGGATCCGTGCGACAAGGAGCTCATGGACACCGCCATTACGGCCGAAATGCTGATGGAGAAGATGATCTACTGCGATTCGTATCTGGAGGCGTACCGGGCGAACAGGCGAGGAACACCGGCGTGATCGACCCCGGTGCCGCGTGCCGAAGCACCGCCGGAGGCCCGGTCCGCAACGCAGAAAGCGAGCCCGTCGGCGATGAACCCTCCCTTCCGTCCGCCACTGCCCCAACAGGACAACCTCATCGTCGCGGTCTCTCGCGGGCTGGCGGTGCTCCGCACGCAACGCGACGAGTGCCTGGACTGGCTCGGGGCGGATCGAGACGAGCGGGGTCGAATCCGCGTCCGGGTACTCGGCCAACCGATGAGCGTCGACGACGAGGCGGTGGGCTTGGTCTTCGAGGACGGCACCCCCGTGGAGATGCGGTGGCAGGTCTTGGTGATCCACTACCTGAGCGCTGCGGTCCCGGTCGAGCTGACGGATCAAGAGATCGTCTTCGCCGACATTCCGGACACCCGTGGTTATCAGGACGTGTACGAGAACCGCGTGATCAAGCGACTATGCCGCACAGCGGGGCGAACGGCCGAGGCGTTCGAGCGCGCCGCGCAGGCCATCGGCGGGTGCCGCTGTCCGGGCGAAGGCGACCTGGCGTTTCGGTTCGATGTCCTGCCGCGCGTGTCCCTGCGAATCGTTTGGTTCGCCGGAGACGAGGACTTTCCACCCAACGCGGTCTTCCTGTTTCCATCTCACGTCGTCCACCTGCTGCCGGCCGAGGACATCGTGGTCTTGAGCGAGCTGGTCGTCGGCCGATTGGCTCGCGCCTGATCCGTTCTCAAGAACGTTGGTCATGGGCCTTCGGACCACCTGTCGAGGGTGAAATGGGGCAGGCGTGTAGGAGGCATCTCCGATGCCGACCTTTCGGCGTCGGAGACGCCTCCTACAGACCCTTCGGGGTCGCGGCCACCGATGCTCCCCCACACCCGTTCAAACACTTCCGACGGGGGCTCAGAACATGCCGACGACCTTGCCATCCGGGGTCAGGTCGACGTCCATGAACGCCGGGCGGCTGGGCAGACCCGGCATCGTTCGCATCTGGCCGCAGAGCGGATAGAGGAACCCCGCACCCACGGACGCCCGCACCTCACGAACGGGCAACCGGTAGCCCTTGGGAACACCCTTGAGGGTCGGATCGTGACTCAGGGACAGATGCGTCTTGGCCATGCAGATCGGCAGCTTGTCGAAACCGGCCTCGGTGTAGGTCTTGATCTGCTTGTCGGCCAGGGGGTCATAGTCCACACCGTCGGCGCCGTACACTTTGGTGGCGATGGTTTCGATCTTTTCCTTGATGGGGATGTCTAGGGGATACAGGAATTGGAAGTGGTTGGGCTTTTCGCACGCGGCGACCACGGCTCGCGCCAGGTCGACCGCACCCGCTCCGCCGTCGGCCCAATGCGTTGAACGCACCGCATCCTCCGCCCCGGCCTCCTTGGCGGCCTCGCGAACCCGCTCCAACTCGGCATCGGTATCGGTCGGAAACGCGTTGACGGCCACCACCACGGGAACGCCGAAGAGCCGGGCAATCCGGACATGGGCCTGAAGGTTGCACAGCCCCTTGCTCAAGAGGTCCAGGTTCTCCGTGGTATACGCCGGGTCCAACGGTTTGCCCGGCACGACAACCGGTCCGCCACCATGCATCTTGAGCGCCCGGATGGTGGCAACCAGCACGACGCAGTGGGGGATCAAACCGCTGTAGCGGCACTTGATGTCGAAGAACTTCTCCATACCGCAGTCGGCGCCGAAGCCGCTTTCGGTCACCACATAGTCGGCCAGCTTCAGGGCGATCTTGTCCGCCACGATGGAGCTGTTTCCGTGGGCAATGTTGGCGAACGGACCGGCGTGGACGAAGGCGGGCTGCCCTTCCAATGTCTGCATCAGGTTGGGCTTGAGGGCCTCCTTGAGCAGGACCGTCATCGCGCCGTCGCAGCCGATGTCGGCCGCGGTGATCGGTTTACCCTTCCGGTTCGTGCCGACGACGATCCGGGCCATTCGCCGTCGGAGGTCGTTCAGGTCCGTCGCCAAGGCCAGGATCGCCATGACCTCGCTGGCCACCGCGATGTCGAAACCGGTTCGGCGGCGGGGACCGTCCATCCAGTGGTCGCTCTGTCCGGTCTCGATGAACCGCAGGGCGGCGTCGTTGACGTCCACTACCCGCCGCCAGGTGATGCTGTCGGGATCGATGTCCAGTCGAGGTAACCCCAGCTTGGACCACTCGGCCTGGGGGATGTGGGCTTCGTGCTTCATCCGCGCATCGATGGCGGCCGCCAGAAGATTGTTGGCGACGGCAACGGCGTGAATGTCGCCGGTCAGATGAAGGTTGAATTCCTCCATGGGAATGACCTGGCTATAGCCCCCCCCGGCCGCCCCGCCCTTGATGCCGAACGTCGGACCCATCGACGGCTGTCGGATGCACAGGATCGCCTTCTTGCCGATCTTGCTGAGGCCCTGCGTCAGCCCCACGCTGGTCGTGGTCTTGCCCTCACCGAGGGGGGTCGGCGTGATCGCCGTCACATCAATGTACTTGGCTTGCGGGGCATCCTTGAGGCGTTCGATGACGCGCAGCGACACCTTCGCCTTTGAAGACCCGTACGGCTCAAGCTCCTCCGGCAGAATACCGGCGCGCCAAGCCACTTCGCCAATGGGCAGCGGAGCAGCGGCCTGAGAGATCTCGATGTCCGACGGTACCTTGCGTGCCTTTCCGGTCATGTGGATTCTCCCTGGTTTGGTGTTCCAGTCGAAGGAATTCCTCGCGCGTATTCACGTTCGTCCAGCAGAATCGCAGTGGCGGGGGAACGACGGGTGTGAAGATCGCGGGGTCACCGGCGATGTGGCGCGGCGAAAAGATCCGACGCGCCGCCAGGTTTTCGAGCAGCCCATGCGACGGAGGTTCGTAGATGGCCAGGAGAGGTTCGATGCGTCCCGCCTCAACCCGGGGCAAGACGGCCCAGCGATCGGAAGCACGTTGTGCCATCAGCCAGTTGAATGCCCGCCGGTCTACCAGGGGCATGTCGCATGCAACAAACAACCAACCGGCGTGAGGGGCCCATCGCATCGCTCCGAGCATGCCGGCGAGCGGACCCCGCACATCCTGCGCATCCGGGATTCGACCGACCCACGGCGGAAGCACCGGGACGGGTCCGGCGCCGACCAAGTACACCGCTTGTACGGACGTTCGTACGGCCATGACGATCCGTTCAAGAAAGGCGAATCCTCGAAACTCAAGGAGCGCCTTCGCACAACCCATCCGTCTGCTCATGCCGCCCACCAAGACGCCGGCGTATAGCGGTCGCCGCATCCTGGCAGCGCCGAGTGGATCGATGACACACCCCCCCGTTGGGGGATGGGGCAACCGGCTCCGTGCTCTGTGCAAGGGGTCCATAGCCTTTACGCCTCGGGCGCCAGCGCCGCCGCTCCGACATACACGGTAGCCGACTCGCCTCGCACGAAGCCCGCCAGAAACATGTTCAATTGGGCTGCCGTTTCGACCGCCAGGGTCGTCGGCGCCCCGACCGCCGCCACGTCGGAGACGCCGGCGCGGGCGGCCTTCGCCACCATTTCAAAGCTCAGGCGTCCGGAGAGCATCAGCAGACACTCGCGCAGATCGAGCCCCGTTTGGATCGCACAGCCGACCGCCTTGTCCAACGCATTGTGCCGGCCGACGTCCTCTTTGACGATCAGCGTGTCCGCCGCGGGCCGTCCTCCACGAACCCGGACCAGTGCCGCCGCGTGAATTCCTCCGGTCCGCTTGAAAACCGTCTGGCGACTGCTCATCCATTCGGCAAGTTCGCAGATAACCCGTCGGGACAACCGCCCCGTCGGTCGGTCGAAGGGCTTTATGCCGGAGGCAACCGATCGGATGACCTCGGAACCGCAGATGCCGCACGAACTGAAGACTGTCCGATGGGCGGACAGGCGCGACTCCCAATCGGATGCCCCTGCAGGAAACACCCGAACGACGTTTCCCGCCGGAAACTCCGGGCAAAACGCGATCGCCCCTACCTCCGCGCCCGAGGCGATAATGCCCTCGGTGTACAGATAGCCCAAGGCCAGGAGGATCTCGTCACCCGGTGAACACATGAGCGTGGTCACCGGTCGGTCGTTCAGGGTGATCAAGAGCGGTTCTTCGCGCACCAGGTCGCGATGTTCGGGCGACAAGCCCTCCGGTCCGGCCACCTGACAGACTTGGTCCACGGCCATGGCACGATCGCGGGGCGTGCGCAAGGTCGTCGGCGTTTCCGATCGTACACCCATCGTGCGTCACCCTCACCCTGCTCAGCAAGGCTCGACCCGGGCCGCGCAACACTTGTATTCGGCGGTCCGGGTTACGTTGTCGAACTGGTCGTTCGTCAGGGCGTTTGTCGGACATTCGACGAAATGAAACGGCATCCAAATCACGCCGGCACGAACACGGTCCCCGACCGCGGCCCGCACCACCTGGGTGCCCCGCCGCGTGGTCACCCGGACCGCTTGTGAATCCCTGATCCCAAGGTGCTCCGCGTCCCGTGAATTGATTTCCACGAACGACTCGGACTGCTTCTGGGTGATGCTCTCAGATTGGCGGGTCATGTTGCCCGCGTTGTAGTGAAACAGCGTCCGGCCGGTCGACAAGATCAGCGGGTAGTCGTCGTCGGGTATTTCGGCTGGAGGCCGGTAGTTGATGACGTGGAATAACCCCTTGCCCCGCGTGAAGCGATCCTTGTGCAGGTACGCCGTGCCGGGATGATCCGGCGTGGGGCATGGCCACTGAAGGCCGACCTTCTCGATTCGGGCATAGGTGATCCCCGCCAGAATCGGCGTCAGGCTTGCCATCTCGTCCCAGACCTGGCTGGGATGCTCGTAGAACATCGGGTAACCCATGGCCGTGGCGACCATGCACAGGATTTGCCAGTCGGGCCTGGAATCTCCCGGCGGGTCCACCGCTTTGCGAACCCGTTGGACCCGCCGCTCGGTGTTGGTGAACGTGCCGTCCTTCTCGGCGAAGCACACCCCGGGCAGGACCACGTCCGCCAGCTTCGCCGTCTCGGACAGGAAGATTTCCTGGGAGACGATGAACTCCAACCGCTTAAGATGGCGAATGACCTTGGCCTGGTTGGGCTCGGTCGAGACGGGGTCCTCACCCATGCAGTAAAGCGCCTTCAGCGTGCCGTCGCCGGCGCGCTCGATGAAGTCGGGGATGCGCCCGCCCTTGTTGTCGGGCAGTCTGACCCCCCAGGCCTTCTCGAACTTGGCGCGGACCTCCGCATCCGTCCACTTTTGGTAGCCGGGCAGGACATGGGCCATGGCGCCCATGTCGCAGCCGCCCTGCACATTGTTCTGACCGCGGAGAGGATTCACTCCGGAAGACGGCTTGCCGATCTGACCGCACAGCATGGCCAGATTGGCCAGGTTCTGCACGTTTTCCGTGCCGCAGGTATGTTCGGTAATGCCCAGGGTGTAGAAGATGCTCGACGGGTTACCCGTCGCGTAGGTCTCAGCCGCCCGGCGGATCAGGTGGGCGTCCACCCCGCACAACGCGGCGGCCTTGTCGACGGTGTAGTCCTTCAGGTTCTCACAAAAGGCCTCAAACCCCTCGCACCGTCCGTCAACAAACGCCTGGTCATACAGACCCCGATCGAGGATGTGACGCATCATCGCGTTGATGAGCATGTTATCGGTGCCTGGCAGATGCTGAATGTGGATGTGCGCATGCCGCGCCAACCATGTCTTGCGCGGATCGCAAACGATCAAGAACGCGCCTCGCCGCAACGCCTTCTTCATCTCGATGCCCACGATCGGGTGCGCCTCGGTCGGGTTCGCCCCGATGACCAGCAGCGTGGCCACCTCCTTGATTTCGTTGATGGAGTTGGTCATCGCCCCGGACCCGAAGGCACTGGCCAGCCCCGCCACCGTCGGGGCGTGGCAGGTGGTGGCGCATTGGTCCACCATGTTCGTGCCCGCGGCGGCCCGGGCCAGCTTCTGCATCAGGTAGTTTTCTTCGTTCGTGCAGCGGCAGGAGCTGATGAACGCGATGCCGTCCGGTCCATACCCGTCCCGGATCTCCCGGAAGCGCCGACCGACCAGGCCGATCGCCTCGTCCCAACTTGCCCGGCGAAACGAATTCCCCTCCCGAATCAGCGGGGACGTCAGCCGCTCAGGCGAATGGACGAATTCAAAACCAAACCGTCCCTTAACACAGGTGTTGCCGTCGTTGGGAGTGCAGCCGGGCTCACTCGTCACGCGGACGATCCGGTTGTTCTTCGGGTTGACGTTCAGATCGATCTGGCAGCCCACGCCGCAATAGGGGCAGGTCGTCCGAACTTTGGTGAGATCCTTGGCCCGCCCGAGCCCCGTCGCGCCCCGTTCCGTCAATGCGGCGGTGGGGCACGCGTCAATGCACAGACCGCAGAGCTCGCACGGAGAATCATTCAGCGGCATATCCAGACCGGTGGTAACCTGGACGTCAAGGGCGCGTCCTCGGAGGGTCAAGGCTTCTGCCATGACGACCTCGCTGCAGATCTTCACGCACCGCTGGCAGCGGACGCACTTCGAGGGATCGTGTTGGATGGCCTTGTTGTCGGTCGTGTAGTTGGAGCCCCCGGGAGGCGACGCAATACACGGAAACCGCGTTTCCGAAGGCTTGTATTCATAGGCATAGTCCTGAAGCACGCAATCGCCGTCCTTCTCGCAGGTCGTGCACGCCAGGCGATGTTCGCTCAGGAGCAGCTCGAGTATGGTCTTCCTGGCGGCACGAAGGGCGTCGGTGTTGCTTCGCACGATCATGCCCGGCACGGCCGGATAGGTGCACGATGTGTGAAATCCGCGCTGGCCTTCGATCTCAACGATACACAGGCGGCACGCCCCGGTGGGGGTGAGCCGCGGATCGTAGCACAGATGGGGAATGTGAATACCTCCGGCCAGGGCGACCTGCAGGAGGGTTTGGCCCGCTCGGGCAGGGACATCACGACCGTCGATGTTGACGCGGAACTCGTTCATGGCCTGACCGCCGTGGCCGGCAACAACGCTTCCGATGCGACGAGAGACCTTTCCAACTGGCAACGGAGGCACCGGCTGGCCTCGCCGCGGGCCTGCGTCTCCGTCAATGTGCAAATCACCTCGCAGAAATTTCCCATCCGGTTTTCCACGGGCAACGTGGGCTCTTCCACGCGAGGGAGCGCCTCAGCCAGCTCCTCATCGCTGGGCCGGCGCATGCTGTAGCTCACGTCGGGAGGAAGCTGACCGCTGCCACCGAGATAGCGGTCGATCATCATGGCGGCCCGTTGTCCCTGAGCGATTGCTTCGATGACCGTCCCGCCGCCCGTGACCACGTCGCCGCCCGCGAACACCCCCGGCTCCGATGTCTGAAGCGTGACGAAATCGGCGACGAGATTTCCGGAGGGGGACGTAACCAGAGACGGCGCCATGTCCACGGACGGCACCTGTCCGACTGCCGGAATGACGGTGTCGCATTCCACGGTGAACTCGCTCCCGGGAACCGGAACCGGCCGAGGTCGGCCGCTTTCGTCGGCCTCTCCGAGTCGCATGCGAATCAGTTCAATTCCCGCGACCTTGCCGGCCTTGCCAAGAATGCGTTTGGGTGCCACGAGCTCATAGAGTTGGACGCCCTCGTTGAACGACTCATGGATCTCCTCTCGAAAGGCCGGCATCTCTTCTCGAGTGCGACGGTAGAGGATGGCGACCTTTTCGGCCCCCAGGCGAATGGCCGAACGTGCGGTGTCAACGGCCGTCTCGGCGGTAAGGCGCAGGGCGGAGCGCGCCGCATCGATGGCCGCGTTGCCACCCCCGATGATCACCACCTTCTTGCCCAGCTTCGGCGGCGTGCCCAGCCCGTGGGCGCGGAGCAAGTCCATGCAGTCCACAACGCCTTCCAGGTCTTCACCTTCAATACCCAGCGGGCGCCCGTGTTGCGCACCGGGGGCAAGAAAGACCGCCTTGAACCCCTGCGTCTTCAGTTCCTCAACACAGTGGACCGGGGTGCTGGTGCGGAGCTCGACCCCGTGGCGCAGGATGAAGTGGATGTCCCTCTCGAGAATCGTCTTGGGCAACCGATACTCGGGAATACCCAGTGCAAGCATCCCGCCGGGAATCGGTTGTTTCTCAAAGACCACGGAGCGCCGGCCCATCAAGGCCAGAAAGTATGCGCAACTCAATCCGGCGGGGCCCGCCCCCACCACGGCGACCTCGGCTTTGCCGGTAGCGGGCGGCATCAGCGTCGGATCGACCGCTGCGGCGCGATCTGAGGCGAAGCGTTTGAGCGCGCGGATGGCAAGCGGCTCGTCCAGCTCGGCGCGACGGCATCGGCTCTCACACGGGTGGTCGCACACGCGCCCGCACACGGAGACGAATGGGTTCCGGCGCCGAATCACGTTGACCGCGTCCTCCAGCCGACCCTCGGCGATGAAGGCCAGATACTCCGGGACGTTCACGCCGGCCGGGCAGGCGTGGGAACACGGCGCCGGTGCCAGGACCTCGCACGCCGAGGCCCGGCATCGCTTGAGGTAAATGTGTTCTTCGTACTCCTCGCGGAAGTACCTCAGGGTACTCAGGACGGGGTTCGGCGCGGTCTGTCCGAGCCCGCACAGCGACGTCGATTGGATGTCGTTGGCGAGGCGCTCCAACTCCTCGATATCACCGGGCCTGCCGTCTCCAGTGCAGAGACGCTTGAGAATATCGAGCATATGGCGGGTTCCGACCCGGCAGGGCACGCACTTGCCACAGGATTCGCTTTGAGTGAACTCGAGGAAGAACCGGGCGATGTCCACCATGCAGGTGTTCTCGTCCATGACGATGAGCCCGCCGGAGCCCATGATCGCCCCGATCTTCTTGACCGAGTCGTAATCAATGGGAAGGTCGAGGAATTGGGCCGGCACGCAGCCGCCGGAGGGGCCGCCCATCTGAGCGGCCTTGAACGTCCGGTTCTTCGGAATGCCCCCGCCGATCTCGAAGACGATCTGCCGGAGGGTCGCGCCCATGGGGACCTCGACGAGACCGGTGTTGTTCACCTTGCCGGCCAAGGCAAAGATCTTCGTGCCCTTGCTCCCCTCCGTGCCGATGGAACGATACCAGTCCTTTCCCCTTTGAAGGATGAGCGGAACGTTTGCCAGGGTTTCCACGTTGTTGATGCAGGTGGGCTTGCCATTGTAGCCTCTATCTACCGGGAAGGGCGGGCGTGATCTCGGCATGCCACGCTGCCCCTCTAGTGAGGCGATGAGGGCGCTCTCCTCGCCGCACACGAACGCCCCGGCACCCCTTCGGACCTCAATATCGAAGCTGAACCCTGTCCCAAGGATGTTTTCCCCGAGCAGGCCGCAGGCGCGGGCCTGTTCCAGCGCCACGCCGGCATGTTCCACCGCGATCGGATACTCTGCGCGGACGTAGATGAAGCCCCGGTGGGCACCGATGGCGTAGGCGCCGATGATCATGCCTTCGATCACCTGATGCGGAACACCTTCCAGAAGGGCGCGGTCCATGAAGGCGCCCGGATCGCCTTCGTCGGCGTTGCAGATCAGAAACTTCTCATCACCGGGGGACTTCCGGCAAAGCTCCCATTTGACCCCTGTGGGAAAACCGGCCCCGCCCCGCCCTCGAAGACCGGATTCCGAAATCTCGCGGATCACCTGCTCCGGGGTCATGGAGACCAACACGTGTCCCGCCGCAGCGTACGTGTCCCGCGCTACAGCGTCTTCTATCCGCTTTGGGTCAACGCGGCCGCACTGCTTCAGCACCTCCCGGCGCTGGTTCGCATAGAACGGAGTGTCCTTCAGGGATGGTGTGGGTCGGCCGTTCGCCCTCGCGCAAAGGCGCGCCACAGGCTGTCCGTGGCGCAGGGTAGTCTCGATGATCTCATCCACGTCCGGGGGAGTTACGCCGCCATACAAGTAGTCCCATGGTTCGATGAGAATCACGGGGGCCCGAGCGCACGGGCCATGACAACCCGTCTCCACGACTTCGATTCCTTCACGTGGTGGGGCCTCCAACAACTTCTTCCGAAAAACTTGGCCGACCTCGACCGCCCCCAAAGCGCGACAACCGGTCATGCAGATCAGAACGCGCGAAACAACATGCTCGCGCCCCTGAAGTACCTTCTTGCGGAAGGCATTGAGTTCCTCCAGGCTGCCAAACTTGGAATAGCACATAAGAGTCACTTTCAGACGTAGCTATCGAGAATGGACTTGATCTTGGTAGGCGTGAGGCGCCCGTAGTAGTTGCTGTCCACCATCATCACCGGCGCCAGGAAACACGTCCCTAGACATGCCACCGTCTCAAAAGTAAACCGCCTGTCTTGTGTGGTGTGGCCCGCTGTCACGCCGAGAAGGCTCTCAACGGTTTCCGCGACTTTCTTGCCACCCTTCACATGGCAGGCTGTCCCCCGGCAGCACCGGATGGTATGCCGCCCGTGAGGGGTAAAATGGAACTGGGCATAGAACGTGGCCACGCCGTAGATGCGGCTGACGGGCAAGCCGGTACGCGCGGCGACTTCAAGCATCACCTCGCGAGGCAAGTACCCGTACGCATCTTGGAGTTGCTGCAAGAGCGGGATAATATCGCCCGCCGAGACGTGATCGATTTTTCTCAGAACCGCCGCCGCCGGCTCAAGATCGACGGCTGTCTCGATCTGGTAAGCGGCCATGAGCGCATTCCGCAACGATCGGACCCGTACCAACACTATAGCGAGGCCGATTCTTCAACGCAATTGCGCCGACCCCCTTCTCATCCGGGTCGAGTAAGTTCGCTGCTTGACACCGCCGTGCAGTTGGACGAACATGCGGGCACCGGTCGTGACCACGTCTTGGCGTGCGACATCCGAGCCGCGGGATTCATCTCGCGCGGAGCGCGTCACCTGAAGAAAGACAATGCGCTGTCCTCGGAGGTTGCGCCAAAACGGCCCGTTTGAGTAAGGAGGAACACGTGACGGCACAGATCCTGGACGGTGAGGCACTGGCCGAAAAGATCAAGGCCGGATTGGTTGAGCAGGTCGAAGCGCTTCGCAGGGCAGGCCGACCACCCCACCTGGTGGCCGTTCAGGTAGGAGACCCGCCCGCCTCGCGAATCTACGTGAACCAACAGAGGAAGGCCTGCGAGGGCATCGGCCTGATCTACGACTTGCATCAGCTCAACGAGAACTGCACTGAGCAGGATGTGCTCGATGCAATCAGGCGACTGAACGAGGACAAGACCATCACAGGGATCATTCTCCAGATGCCGTTGGGACCCGGGATGGACCCGCGCAAGGTTCAGATCACCATCCATCCGGACAAGGACGTGGAGGGCGTGCACCCGATCAACATGGGGCGGCTGTTCTACGGCGGGGGAATCGTCCGGCCCTGCACGCCCGCCGGCGCGGTGGAGTTGCTCAAGAGCACCGGCGAGAACTTGGCCGGCCAAGAGGTCGTCGTAGTCGGACACAGCGAGATCGTCGGAAAGCCCATCGCGATGATTCTGTTGGAGTCGTTGAACGAGTCGCCCACCGTGACGGTCTGTCATATTGCCACGAAAGATCTGGCGTATCACACGCGACGTGCCGACATCCTCTTTGTGGCCACCGGCAAGGCCCAGGCCGTCTGGCAGCGGTACAGCCGAGCCCGAAAGGCCGGTCAAAACCCACCCAAGCCCGATCTGTCCCCCCTGATCAAGGCGGAGATGATCAAGGACGGCGCGATCGTCATCGACGTGGCGATCAACCGGTTGCCCAAGGCGATCGATGACTCCGGCAACCCCGTTCTGAACGAACAGGGCAAGCCCGACATGGTTACCGTGGGCGATGTGGACTTTGAGGCCGCCCGGCAGAAGTGTGCCTGGATCACACCGGTCCCCGGTGGCTGCGGGCCGATGACGGTGGCGATGCTGCTGAAGAACACCGTGGAATGCGCCAAGGCGGGCTAAAGGTGCCGAGCCGGGTCGTTGCGAGGACCGGCGGGGTGTGGGATGGATTGGGCTGACCGACGCCTCGTCAGGCTAACGGTTGCAGGAAACGAATTGCAGAGGGGTGCTATTGTGTTGGGTGCCGATCCCCGGCCTCGGCCTACGATCGAGGCTGCCGTAGGACTGATCGATCTGATCGAGACGGCCCTGCGGGCCAAGGACCTTGAGCGGTTCGCCGAAGGGGTACTCCCCGTTGTCGCCGACACGTTGAACGTCTCCTCGGTGGTCCTTCTCGTAGCCGGGCGCGGCACGACCAGCCGCCGTTTCTTTCAGCATGGTGCATCGCCCGAAGTGGCATCCGAAATGCACGCCGTCTGCACCGATGAGCTCAACCGCCTCCTTCTTGACGTCCACTCGTTACCGGCTTGGAGGACGCCTCCGGGGGTGAGGAAGACGGATACTCCCGTGATGTTCTATCCTTTGCAGACCCCGGACAAGACCGTGGGGCTCATCGGGATCGCCGCGGATCGGGGCCCGTCGTCCACCGTAGCCGAAATCGTGCCGAGGCTTTTCCGTCTGCTGGCGATCATCATCGACGACCTTGCGGAACGCTCGGAATGCCAAAGACAGCTCTCGCATCTGAACACGTATCTTTCGGTGAGCTCGATGCTCTCGCAGTCGCTGGACCTTCATGAATTGCTGGAGACCACCCTTTATTGCTGCATGGAGGCCGTATCCGCCGAAGCGGCGTCGGTCCTTCTCCTGGATGACGAGAAGAAGCACTTCCGCTTCTACCAGGTGGAGGGACCGGCCAAGCCGGTCCTGATGGGTTCCACGTTTCCCGCGGACAAGGGTCTGGCCGGTGCCGTGCTCCGAAGCCAACAGGCAGAAATCATCGACGACGTACATTCCGATCGTCGCTTCTACAAGACCATTGATTCGCAGTCGGGTTTCCAGACCAGGAACATGCTGGTCATTCCACTCACAGCCGGCCAGGAGAGGATCGGCGTGCTGGAGGTCCTGAACAAGGCGGGCGGGGGACCCTTCCACGAAGAGGAACGCCTTCTGCTGGTCTCGATTGCGGAGGAAATCGCCTTTGCGATCCGGAACGCTCGAGTGTTCGAATACGTCGTAAACACCTACTGCAAACAGCGTCAGGGACAGGTCTCCTGCGAGGGGTGCAAGAGGCCGCTCCGCTCATGGACGCCGTGCGTGAAGTATCGAAAAGCCCCCGCCTAATCTACGTGGCGACCGCATCCTCCCCTTCAAGAACGGCGGGAAGCTCGATATAGAACGTGCTTCCCTTGCCGAGTTCGCTCACCACGCCGACGCGCCCTTTGTGGGCCTCCACCACCCGACGGACAATCGAAAGCCCCAGGCCGCTGCCGGTCACTTCCGGGAGCGTGGAAACCTTCCGCCGGATTCGAGCGAATTCCTGAAAGAGGCGTTTCTGATCTTCCCGCGCGATTCCGATGCCGTTGTCCTCCACCTCGATCCGAACCACGTGGCCACCGCCGCGTGCCCGGAGAATGATCTGCCCTCCGTCCGGAGTGTACTTGCTGGCATTCGTGATGAGGTTGACCACCGCTTCATGAATGAGTCTCTCCACACCGCGGACGGGCGGTAGATCGGGAGGGACGTCCACCCGGAGAGAGTGGCGATGCATTCGGATGAGGTCCTTGTTTTCGTCCGCCACGGTCTTCAGGAGCTCGCCCACGTCGATGTTCCGCGTCAGCTTGTCGAAATCGGCGGAGTCCAGAGCGGCCAGCACGCCCAGATCGTGCAGAAAGTCGGAGACCTCACTGAGCCGTTTGAGGATCCGTGTCACCATCTGCTGGTGCGCCTCGGGGAGGGGAACATCTGAAGCCACGGTCAAGCCGTGCACGAGCATCGTTGCGGCGTTGACCGGGGCCTTTAAGTCATGCAACGCAATGTGCAGGAAGTCCCGTTGCGTCTTCGAGAGACGCTCCAGCTTTTGGTTGGAGTCCCGAAGTTGTCGTTCTCCCATGCGAAGCAGACGGGTCAGTCCCGTAAGAAGGAAAACCGACAGCCCCATGAGCAGGCCCTGAACACCGAATACCATCAGGGCGAACCGACCGTCGAGCGGCTCGTCCCCACTCACGATCCCGGCCGGTTGGTGAACGTGCACCCAACCGGACCACTGCCCCAGGACCAGCCCACCCAACAGGCTGCACCCGAAGGCCGTGTGGACCCAGGCCGATCGGGGAGACAAGAGCGCGGCCGCCAGGATGACGTGGAGGATGTAGAAACACAGAAAAGGCGACTTGGCGCCGCCCACCAACCGAAGTGTGGCGGTCAGGAAGATGAAGTCCGCGGCGATCGTGAAATGCATCGCCCCGTTCAGCCAACGGTAGTTGCGGACCTCCCGCACGAGGTCCCTGTGGCGGCGGGCCACGAAGAACACCCCGATGTTGAACAGACCCAGCAGACCCGCCAGCAAGAGAAGGCTGAGCACGTCGAGATCGTGGATGCCGAGGAAGCGCTTGGCCAGAACCGAACCCCCGGCGATCGCGGCCACCACCAAAAAGCGGATTTGGGCGTTGGTATAGAGCCGCTTGCCCACGAGTTGTTCGTGCAGCAAGAGCGCTTGGCTCGAATCCGAATAATCCCGCTCGGTGTGTTCGACCATCTCCGTACCGCCCTTGCCAGACGATTCCGGCGTGGCCCCTTTTTTTTTTCGAGCGCCTTGAATCACTCGAACAGGGGCAAGCTCACCGTGAACGTGCTGCCCACACCTGGTGCGCTGCGGACGGTGATCCTGCCGTGGTGGAGCTCAAGCAGTCGCTTCACCAGCGTCAGCCCCAGCCCCGTTCCCGGAACCTTTGCCGTCTGTTCGTTTCGGGCCCGATAGAACTCATCGAAGACCCGCTCTGTTTCGTCCGGGCTCATGCCGATGCCGTTGTCTTCGACGGTTGCCTGAACGTAGTTCCCATCCGTCGCCAGACGAACACCCACGCGTCCTCCTTCGTTCGTGTACTTGATCGCGTTGTCAACGAGGTTGCCGAACACGCTCAACATGGCCTGCCGGTCGGCGAGGATCCGGTGATAGGCGGCCCCTTGCTCGCAAGTCAGATCCAGTGTGATCTGCTTCTGCTCCGCCTTCTCCCGATAGGTTTCCACCACCTCCTTCAACACGTCCCCCAAGTCCATCGGTGACCTCTTGAAGGTGAATTTCCCCGTCTCGATGGCCACCAGACTGATCAACTCCGAGATCATCGTCCGCAGGGTCCGTGCTCGGACCAGTGCCCGTTCGATCATCGAGCGGGCCTTCGGGGAATCCACGCCGGCAGCCCCGCTCAAGATCACGTCCAGGTACCCTTCGATGGCCGCGAGCGGGCTCTTGACTTCGTGGGCCACCATCGAAACGAACATAGACTTGGCCGTCTCCAGCTTCTTCAGGGCGCTGATGTCTCGAAGGACGGCAACGGCCCCCAGCACCTCACCATTCGGCTCGAGCACCGGGCTCACGTTCGCCATGTACGTGCTTTTGTCGAATTGGATCTCTTTGGATACGATCGTACGGGTGGACGTGGAACTCAGCGTCTCCCTCAGGAGGCCCTCCATTTCGGCACACCCCAGGAGGCTCAGGGGGGCAGGGATGGCGCACCGGCCCACCGCCGGCACGATGCGCCCCATCGCGGCGTTTCGCAAGACAATCTGCGCCTCGCGGTTGATGACGAGGACGCCGTCCGTCATGCAGTTGATGATGGTGCTGCTCTTGGAGCGCTCATAGGCGACTTCGAGAAGACGCCGCTCTCGCTCCTCCCGAAGCCGCCGGGTTTCAATGGAAAGGGCACGGTGCTCCAACCCGTTGCGGATCGGCAGGAGCAGTTCGTCCGGCGTGAAGGGCTTGGGAATGTATCCGTTGGCGCCGCGTTTCGTCGCCTCGACGGCCGTCTCGATCGTGGCATAGGCCGTGATCACAAACAGGACGACGTCCTGATCACGGCGTCGGATCTGCTCGATGAGCTCGATGCCGTCCATCCGCGGCATCTTGAGATCGATCAACGCAACGGCGAAGTCGCCTTGTTCCTGGAAAAGGCGGAGGCCCTCCATCCCGTCCTCCGCCGTGGTCACCTCATACCCTTCGAGTGACAGAACCTTGCGGCAACCCTCCCGAATTCCCAGTTCGTCGTCCACGACCAAGATACGCGGCGCGTTGGTGCTCATTGGGCGTTCTCCCAGCCAAGCCCTGGAGACCTCGCCGGTTCCTCCCGATTTCGCCCGAAGAGGCGGCGTCCCGGTCCGAACGTTCGTCCCGCCCGTCCGCGAAGGCCACGAACGCGCAACCCGCCGCGCTCAGGCAATGTACTTGCCTCGCGGCGTGTAGTGCGTGTGGAGCAGTTTATGACTCATGTGGCCGCAGGGCCCGTCGGTCAGGAACTCCCGATAGATCCGAACCACAGCCGGGTTCTCATGCGACTTGCGGACCTCGTAGGACCGGTCCTCCGCGTAAATGGCCTTGGCCCGGGCGGCGCGGATCTCCGCCGACGTCGGGATCGGTTGTCCCCCACCGCCCAAACACCCGCCGGGACATGCCATGAACTCGATGAAGTGGCATTCGCTGAACTTCCCGCCGGCCTTGATGTCCTCCATCACCCGTTTGGCGTTGGCCGTACCGTGGGCCACACCCACCTTCAGCACGGCGCCCTTCAGCCAATTCCAGTCGGACACCAGGGGCTTGAGCAGATCCGGTACCGGCCCGACATGGGGGATGGGGATCTCTACATACCGCACCCCTTCAAACCCCCGGACGGGTTTGATCTCGGCGTGCTCGTACAGGTTCTCGACCCGGATGCCGCACACCAGTTCGATCACGCTCCGCAGGGCGGCTTCCATCACACCGCCCGTCACGCCGAAAATCACTCCGGACCCCGTCGCCGTCCCGAACGGATCGTCGAACGGCGACTTCGGCATCTTCGGCAGGTCGATCCCCGCTTCGCTGATCATCTTGCCCAGCTCACGGGTCGTCAGACCGTAGTCCACGTCCTTGTACCCGCTCGCGCACATCTCCGGACGGTTGCATTCGAACTTCTTCGCCGAGCATGGCATGAGCGCCACGCTGACGATGTTCTTGGGGTCGAGGTTCTGGAGCTTCGCAAAGTACGTCTTGATCAGCGCGCCGAACATCTGCTGCGGACTCTTGGCCGAGGACACGTGGTTCAGGTACTCGGGGTAAAAATATTCAATGTACTTGACCCAGCCGGGCGAGCAGCTTGTGAATTGAGGCAGGGCGACGGACGGGTCCTTGTCGACGAGGGCCCGCTTGAGGCGCAGCAACAACTCCGTCCCCTCCTCGATGACCGTCAGGTCCGCGCTGAAGTTCGTGTCGAACACCCTGTCAAAGCCGCACAACCGCAGCGCGGTGTTCATCTCGAAAGTGAGCGCGTGACCCGGCTCGAGTCCGAAACACTCGCCGATTCCCGCGCGCGGGCTGGGCGCCGTCTGGATGACGACGAACTTGTCCGGGTCGTCGATGGCGGCCCACACCTCGTCCGTGGGATCGTTGGCGCGAAGCGCCCCGGTGGGACACCGGTTGATGCACTGACCGCAGTTGATGCAGATGACGTCGGCGAGCGGCTTGTCCATGAAGGTGCCCACCCGCGTCTTGTTGCTGCGATGGATCGCCTCGAGGACGCCGACCTCCTGGAGGTCGATGCACGTGCGGATGCACCGTCGGCACAGCACGCACTTGTTCATGTCGCGCACGACGGCGTAGCTCGAGCTGTCGATCTCAAACATCGGCTTGTCGGGATGGCCGAACCGGAAGAAATCCACCCCGTACTCCTTGGCCAGCGACTGGAGCTCGCAATTGTTGTTTCGACCGCATGCATAGCACTCGCCGTAATGGTTGGCCAACATCAGGTCGAGGATGTGCCGCCGCGCCTGGCGGACCTTGGGCGTGTGCGTCTTCACCTTCGTGGGTTGGGTCAGGGGATAGGCACAGGCCGCTTGCAGCGTTCGTTGCCCTTCGACCTCCACAACGCACACCCGGCACACGCCCGCGATGCACAGGTCATCGTGATAACACAGCGTGGGGATGCGGATGTTCAGCTTCTTGGCCGCTTCGAGAATCGTGGTCCCCATGGGGACCTTGATTTCCTTTCCGTCGATATCGACGCGAACTTCCGCGCCGATGCCGACCGCCCCCGGCGGGGTCTGCACCACGTGGGGGCGCTGACTGACCGGCGCTCGAACCGTTGATTCCTGAGGGGATTTGCGATCCATGTCTTGCTCCTTATCCGCCTTTAGTCCGAGGCGGTCCGTCCCATGA
>Ga0129299_1000317_pt1 | contig 29920 bp, 23 predicted proteins | sample ConPoolayeCmetaG_FD_94477 | JGI IMG/M metagenome (GOLD analysis project Ga0129299, IMG submission 94477) | Hot spring microbial mat communities from California, USA to study Microbial Dark Matter (Phase II) - Cone Pool mat layer C metaG ...
ACTCACCTCTTTCGTTCATACAGTCCTTGGTCGGCCATCCTGCGCACACGGAGCACATCCCACAGCATCCGCAGTGAGTCGACCAATGGCCGCACTTTACTCTCTGTGCCGTACTGCCAGTGGATCGGAATTTCGTCGATGCGGTAGCCACGGTGCCAGGCCAGATAGAGCACTTCCACATCAAATCCGGTTACTGCGCTGTGTTTGAGCACACGCGCATTTGCCCCATACAGGCGTACATGGTTGAAAATGTCTTGGGCCACTTCACGCCGAAAGCCTTTGAACCCGGCTTGGGTGTCCTGGAAGTTCAGGCCCAAGATCAACCGCACCAACAAGTTGAATATCCGCCCCAGCAAATGCCGGTAAAACGGCTCGCCCCGCCGCTCTGCGCCGATCCCTTGCCGCGTGCCGATGGCCACGTCGGCGCCGGCCTGTAATGCGCCGACCATCTTGCCCACTTCCGAGATCGGCGTTGACAGGTCGGCATCGGTGAACAGCACATAGGTCCCCTCTCCCGCCAGCATTCCCGTTCGTACGGCATATCCCTTGCCACGGTGTTCGTTCTCGATCAAACGCACCGGCAATGGCCCTGAATATTGTTCGATAAATGACCTGACGGCAGCAACCGTGCCATCTGAACTGCCGTCATCAACCACAATCACCTCGGCCGAATATTCTTGACGAGACAGGTAGGTGGTGACCGTTGCCAGCGTAGCTTGAATTCGCTTTTCCTCATTCCAGGTTGGAATCACTACCGACAAAAGAGGTCGCGCACTCATTCTCCACTCCCGACAAGCGGGGTCAAGATGGATTCTACATAATCTATGCTTACTCGCCGCCCCAACTGTACTGCACGACGCTTGTGCCATACCCGCCGCAAGGTCAACAGACCGACAATCTGGCCACGTATGGTGGCTCTGGCTTCACTGCCGCGCCATGCGCGCACGGCAGCGACAAACCGTCGCCATTGGGCGGCAACAACTTGCCGCCAATGGCGCTGCCAGAGTTCTGCCGGCAAGTTCTTGACCAGTGTCCAAATGGTGTTGCGGGCCACCAAAAAAGAACGCAACGGCCCGCTTCCCGTCGCGCTGACCTTATGATAGAGCACCGCATGCGGCGTATAGATACAGCGATATCCGGCCAGCTGGGCTCGCCAGCTCAGGTCCACATCTTCGCAATAACTGCCAAAATCGGCATCGAAGAATCCGATTTCGTTCAACATCGTGCGCCGGAGTGCCGGCGCGACCCCTGCTGCTCCAAACACATATTCTTCACGGTCAAACTGCCCCTCATCAATCTGCCAGACGCCCCGACTGTCAAATGTGCCGTCGATGCGTACCAGGTCGCCGGCGGTGTGCAGCCGCATGCGATCGTCAAACAATCTGACCTTGGGCGTGGCCATTCCGGCGTCGGGATGACGCTTTAATGCAGCCAGCAATTCGGCCAGCCAGTTTGGTTCGACCTCGGTGTCGTTGTTTAAGATACATAAAACATCACCTTGTGCGGCTTTTAATCCTTCATTACAGCCACCGGCGTACCCCAGGTTGTGTGGTAGCGCGATCACCCGCACCCACGGGTAATTGCGAAGCAAAGCCAACGACCCGTCCTGTGAGCCGTTGTCGACCAAAATCGTTTCCACGTTTGGCCACGTCTGCCGTCCAAGTGCATCGAGGCACGTGGGCAGATGATGCACCCCGTTCCAGTTGGGAATGATCACCGATACCAGCTCAGGCAAAGTACTCCCTCAACGCTTCTTCCCAATGTCGCAGCCGAATGCCGATCTGTGCTCCGGCCAGGTTACGGATCACACAATTCAACGGCGGCACACTCGCCCGCTTCCATTGCTCAGACGTGATCGGCTCCAACGGCACATGACCACGACCGGACAGTTCCAGGATGCGCCGGGCGAACTCGAACCGCGAACACACCCCTTCGTTGGTGAAATGGTAAATGCCGTATTGTTCGCTGCGGATCAGTTTGTTGATCGCCTGGGCCAGATCGGGAGCATAGGTAGGTGAACCGATCTCGTCGCACACCACGCGCAGATGGCCGTATTTTTCGGCCGCGGCGATGATCTTGGCCGGAAAGTTGTTGCCACCGCGCGCGTACAACCAGGCTGTGCGCACGATATAGAACCTCGACAGGTGCATCCGCGTGTACACCTCACCGGCCCATTTCGACGCTCCATAAGGGTTGATCGGGTTGGGGGTGTCGTGCTCGTCGTATGGTCGCCCCTTTTTGCCGTCAAATACCTCGTTCGAGCTGACATATAACAAGGCCGCGTTACAACGCAGACACGCCAGGGCTACATTGTGTGTGCCCAGTCCGTTGACCCGTAAGGCCAGATCTGGCTCTTGCGCGCAACGATCCACATCGGTCAAGGCGGCCGGCAACAACACCACGTCGGGGGCAAAATCACACACCGCCGACATGGTCGCCTGAGGGTCGGTCATGTCAAACTCGGGCAGATCAAGTCCCAACACCTCGTCGGCGTGCAACACGGCCATCAACTCACGGCCCAGTTGACCTTTGTGTCCGATTACCAGAATTTTCATTGCGTACCCTTGTGGACAAGTTGGGGGAGCCGACGCTATGGAGTTACGGCAAGGGCGACCGCCATAGCCGACAAGGGCGACCGCCATAGCCGACAAGGGCGACCGCCGTAGCCGACGCATCCCTATGCGTCGGCATCCCTATGCGTCGGCATCCCTATGCGTCGGCCGGCAAGCGTCGGCATCCCTATGCGTCGGCTAGTCAGATTGGGCGACCACGTTCATGTCGGCGATCAGGATTGAAGGCATGTTAAAGCTGTTATACACCCATTGCGTTTCCTGGCTTACCGCCTCAACTTTTTGCAGCAGTTCGTAGATGTTGCCGGCGATGGACACATCTTTGACCCGCCCAACGATCTCGCCCTTTTCGATCTTGAAAGCCAGGGCAACCGGGTTAGAAAATGCACCGGATACGACATTACCTTGTCCCAGCCCCAAAACGTTTTCAACCAGCAATCCTTCCTCGATGCCGGCGAGTATCTCTTTGAGCGGCATCGTGCCGGCCTGAAAGATCAAGTTGGTCGGCGCAGGGGTGGGTTGACTGAGCAACCCGCGAGAGCCGTTGCCGGTCGATTCGACGCCGGCCTGGGCGGCTGTTTTGAGATCGTACAAAAAGCTTTGCAGCACACCGTCCTGTACCAACACCGTGCGCCGATGGGGTACTCCCTCGTCATCATAGGGCGCACTGTTAAAGCGGCCGTCGAGGGTGCCGTCGTCGACCAGGGTGATTTTCTCGTCAAAAAGCTTTTGTCCCACCTTGCCTTTGAGGGGCGAAATGCCGGTGTAGACATTCTTGCCGTTCAGCCCCAACATCAGCGGCAAACCGAGCACCAACGCGCCGGAAGGCGAAAAAAGCACCGGCATACGTCCAGATTTCATCGTCTGACCGACCGTTGCCAGCTTGAGCTTATCGCCCATTTTGCGCACCGGGGCCAGATAATCACCGTCCCAGATGGTCGTGCCGAGCATATCAAACATAATCAGCACGTCGTCTCCCTTGATGCGGGTAAGCGAAAATTGGATCGACAGCGGCGACTGCCTGAACGAAACATGCGTGCCGGTCTGATTCCGAATGTCGAGTTGGCGCACACCGCGCTCCAATTCGACATCGACCAACACCTCGGGGTCGATTTCGGTGAGCAGGGCGATGATCTCGTGGCCGATCTCGACCAGCCGCGAGATCGGCAGGCTGACGATGGTCTGGTCATAAGTGACTACTTCCGACGCTGGCTGCAGCATCGGAAAGGACATGTTGATCGGGTCGCCATAGTTGGCCGATTCGAGGGCGTTGGCGATTAGTTTCTCCTCGGCGTTCATATCGGTCGAAGACGCAAAGCCCAGTCGGCCGTTCTTGATCACACGCACGGCCAGGCCAGAGGTTTCTTCAACCGTGCTTGACTTCAGTCGACTCGATTCAAAACCCACTTTGGTTGATTCACTGTGAAATTCCATCACTTCAATTTGATCGGCAAGTGATGTTAATTTATCTAGAATATTCATCATAGTCTCCTTGGGAGTCACCGGTTGCGAGTTACGGGCTGAAAGGCGAACAGACAATTCGGCTGTTCCGACTTCTATTTTCCCCCCACCATGACATTTTGGATGCGCACATGGGGTGCGCCAAAGGTCACCGGCACACTTTGTCCCCCCTTGCCACACATTCCACCTGCCTGCGACCATTCAAAATCGTTGCCGATTGCGTCGATGTTGTTCAGAGTGGTAAACAAATTGCCGGCCAGAATCACATCTTTGACCATTTCGGCGATTTGACCATTGCGGATCATGTAGGCATAGGCCGAGCTAAAGGAGAAATTTTCCAGCATCGTGTTGCCGCCGTACATATCGCAAGCATAAACGCCCAGCTTGATCTCCTTGAGCATGTCCTCAAAGGAGGTTGTCCCCCCTTCAATGGCCGTGTTGGTCATCCGCACGATCGGTCGGTGACGATAGTTTTGCGCGCGGGCATTGCCGGTCGGCCGTTCACCCATTCGCGCTGCCGTCTCGCGCGAGTGCAGCCGTCCGACCAGGATGCCGTTTTTGATCAAATCGGCGCGGCCGGTGGGCGTGCCCTCGTCGTCATACGGATGCGTGCCGCGCAGACCGGCCAATGAGCCGTCATCAAAGACGGTGAGGATGTCCGGGCCAAAACGGCGGCCTAGGGTCATCATCTCACGGGCACGGGGGTTTTCATACACAAAATCCGATTCTGAAAGGTGGCCGAAGGCCTCATGGATGAACACCCCGGCCAGTCGGGGATTCAGCACCACCGGATACTGCCCGCCGACGACGCTTTCGGCCTTGAGCAAATCGACGGCGCGTTGTGCGGCCGTTTGGGCCAACGCCTCATGGCCCAGCGCAAACTCGAAGCCGTTTTGGCCCGACCGGGCTTCCATAGCCGTTTGCACATTGTCACCGTCGCGGGCGACGGCGACAAAATAGATCGTGATCAACGGGCGCTCTTCGCGGATCCGTGTTCCTTCTGAGGTGGCCAGGGTGACGGTACTGAACGAATCGCTGTAGATGCAGCGCGTGTCAACGATTTTGTCGCTGTGGCCGAGCAAGATTGCGTTATATTCCCTGGCCAAAGCGACTTTGTCGGTCAACGAGACGGCGCGAAAATCGTGTTTCAGGGCAACAGTGATCTCGTCCCGTGAAACCGGAATCTCGGCCAGGGGGATCGGTTCTTCATTCTGGGCGACGCGCGCGCACTGATAGGCCTGATCGACGCGCGCTTCCAGCTCGTCGAGGTTGTTAAAGGTAACCACTCCCCAGCCGCCTTTTTTCACCAGACAGCGCACCATGCCACCCGCGTCGATCACCGCACTGGCTTCTTCCAGGTCTTTGCCGCGATAAGTCACCGTGGTGGATTCGCGTCGTTCGACGCGGATTTCGGTGTAATCGGCTTTGCTGCTTTTCAAAGCCTTTTCGATCTTGTCATACATAAATTATTCTCCTTAGAGCCTATCTGCTTATGCCGACGCATCGGGATGCGTCGGCTACGTTTTTCGGATAGGCGTTTACAACGAGTGGTCGCCGAGCCGAATCGATCGGCGGCCGGCGACCAGGCGAATTACCAGTAATTGGTGTGGACACGTGCCGGATCGTACTGGGTGCGCGGCTCTTTGACCTCGTCGGGGTGACCGATCGAGAGCAGGCTGAGCACGCCGATATGGGCCGGGATGCCCAGAATCTCACGGGTGGCCCGCTCGCGCTCGTCACGTCCGTGACAACCCAGCCACACTGCCCCCAGGCCCAGGCCGGCTGCTGCGATGAGGATGTTCTCGGTGGCGGCAGTGCAATCTTGGACCCACCATTCAGAAACAGATGGGTCACCACACACGGCAATGGCCAATGCCGCACCGGGCAACATCTTGCCGTAGGGATAGGCATCGGCCAGGGCTTGTAGTTTGGTCTTGTCGGTGACGACAACAAAATGCCACGGCTTTTTGTTCGACGCCGACGGCGCAGCCATTCCCGCTTCGAGCAGGGTGGTGATGTCGGCATCGCTGACCGACTCGGCCGTATAGCGACGGATGCTGCGCCGCGCCCAAATGATGTTCAATCGTTGATCCATTTTTTCACTCCTTTGTGTTGGCGATCTTTGACCCCGGCAAACCCCAATTGAGCAGGCCTTATGCGTCGGTTAAGCGGCATAAGGATGCCGCTTGTACGGTTTTTCGGATAGGCTCTTGGCCAGAGTTCCGCCTGAAGGCTCCACTCCGGGAAGGTGTCATGCCGGGAGATGCTTTGCGGTCTGCTGAGCCTACATTATCCGATAGAACGTCTTTGTTGTCAACTTGCAAAAAAGAGACCCTAAAGGTTTTCAAAACCTTTAGGGTCTCTTTTCTTAAACGCTTCAGCCTTTATTCGCCGATGATAAACTTGCTCCCATCGCTGCGTCCCCAAACCTCTGGAAAGTACATCTCGTAAGCAAGGGTGGGAATGGTCAGAAACTCACCGGGCACCGACGCGCGGATCAGGTAGGTGTATTCGTAGGTGCCACTCGGCAGCCAATCGGCAAAGAGGGCCACCTTTTCATCGCGCAATTCGGTGTGGTTGAACCACCACCAACCCCAACCATAGCCGCCCCAGCCATATTGGCGACCTTGCTCTTCCAATTTCGGGTCTTGGGTGACCACACTGGTGGTTTGCAGGCTGCGGTCAATCGCCTCGGCGCCGGCCGGCAGCGGATCTTCGACCACCAAAAAGTGCAGGTCGTGCGGAACAACGAGCGAGATCTTGACCCGAACCACATCGCCAACCTGGACACTGCTGATCGGCTCACAGATTGGGTCGGTGCAATCGGCCCGGAAGTATTGTCGTGCGACGATAATTCCACGGCTCAGGGCCTTGATTTCTTCAACCGGCAAAAAGTAACGGAGGTAAAGCGCATAGTAAAGTCGTCCTTTGTCGGTTTGCCCTGCCGCAGGCCGATCGCGCGAGATCCACACCTGGTTCACTTCTTGTTTGAGCAAGTCCAAGATCGGCACCGTCACCTTGAAGCTTTGGCCGACATCCTCTTTGGTGATCGTCTGTTGGTCAATGGCCTGGCCGTTGAGGGCGATCACATAGCTGTAATCGGCTTCCAACTCACCGGTCATCGCCATGTAATCGGTCAGAGCAATCAGCGCCCATGCCGTTTCTTGCGTTGTCTCCCAGTGCCCGGCCTTGCGGGCAATCATCAGCCAACGCACGGCATTGGGCAGCAGCGCGTTATCTGGATTCAGTTTGGACAGAGCGTCGATCACGATCGCCGTGCTGCGTGTGTCGGTGTTCATCGACCAGTGATCGACCCAAGATTCCTCCCAGTGCGCGCCGGTGGCCGAGACGATGGCCTCACCGATCAACTCATCAAGCAAGGCTTGCACACGTTCGCCTTGGTTCTCTTGATCGAGCAAGGCCAGCGCCATCGCCAGGTAGGCTTTGCCATAGTGGCTGAGCTTGTCATGCTCCTCATACAAGCGCACCGTGCGCGAAATATCGCCGCTTTGGGCTTCGGCCAGAACGTAAAGCACAAAAGCTTGTTGGTTGAGTTCATAGGTCTTGAGCGACGATGGCCTTTTGATCTGCATGTTCAGGTAGCGAACGGCTTTGTTGAATACCGTTTTGTCGACTTGCAGGCCGGCCTGCTGAGCCTTGACCAGCCCAAAAACCACATACGCGCTGATGAAGGGATTGCTTTTGCCATAGCCCCACCAGCCCCAGCCACCATCATAGTTTTGACGGGCATACACGCGCTGCAAGCCCTCGTTGACTAATCCGGGCAGCTTTTCTTTCAGTTCCGGGTCGTCGATGCCCAGATCGTGCAGAGCCTTATAGGTCAGCACATTGGGCAGCCAGCGGCTCACCGTCTGCTCGATGCACTCATACGGATAGTGTTCTAGATATTTCAGCCCATCGCGCATGCCGGCTGCAAGGGAAGGATCGACCTGGACGGTCAGTTCACCCTGGGTCGGATCGAGCGTCTGCGGCAAGATCACTGCTTCCAACCGCTCTTCACCGCCCTGGACAACCTGCCCGGCGGTAGCGACCACTTCCGGGGTCGAGTAGGTATAAACCGGCAGGGTGAACTCGATGGCATCGCTGTAAGGCGTGGCATTGACGCCGGCACGCAAGGTGACCTGCGTCACATTCTTTACGCTGACCTTCCAATCGGCTTTGACCTTGCCCTTGGCCGGGACGAGCATATTTTGCGGCCCGCCTTCGATGTCCAGGCCGATCGCTTCTAACTTGATCGTCGCATCCAAATCGGCGTTGGTATTGTTGTTGACCACCACGCTCAGCGTTGCCTTGTCGCCGACGACAAAGAAACGTGGCACCACCGGTCGCACGAGCAGGTCGAGCGTGCTCATCACGTCCACCGTGCTCTCACCGACCAGCGTATCGGCCGTCACGCCACGTCCGCGTAGCCGCCATGTGGTCAGGTTGTCGGGCAACGTCACTTCAACGGTAGCCTTGCCATTTGCGTCGGTGCGCAGCGTGGGATTCCAATAAGCCGTATCGACCAGGTTGGTGCGCACCAGCCCTTCCGCTTCCATTGCGCCGCCACCGCCGCCTTTGCCCTCGCTGGTGGGCAGCTCGGCGACCACCCGATCGACATTCAGCACCAGCGAGGCTGCCGTTTGAATTCCTACCCCGCGTCGGTAGTAAAAGGTGTTGAGCAAATCTTGCCCGCGTGCGCCACCGGTCAGAGCCAGCACCGAAAGATCAACCAGATCAAGCGAAAGTTCGGTTTCTACCCCCTTGCCGCTATAGTCGGTCACTTGAACATCGTATTTAACCGTTTCGCGTGGACGATAATACTCGTTGCGGCTCATATCACGATCGGGGGTGATGGTGATATTGAGCACTTTGGTTTTGGTAGAAACAGGCAACATGATATAACCGAGTTTGAATGCCGACAGCGGGTTGCTTTCGTCCATCCCCTTGACGATGGCTACCGAAACAAAGATGTTGGGAACGTGCTCATCACGGATGGGAATGCGCAAAATGTCGCTGTTGCTTTCCAGGGTGATCACTTGCGCTTCCAAGACCCGGCCTCGTTCGATGGTCAGCAAGGCCTTGACCGGCCCACGGAAGGGAGAAGGCACCATCACTTCGGCCACATCGCCAACCTCATACTCTTTTTTGTCGGCAATCAGTTCGATGCGATCGTTATTCTCGCGCCGCCAGCTGATCCATTCGCGGCTGCTGATCCACAGGTAGGTCGCCGAACGGATCCGGTTGCCGCGCACATCCTCGGCCAGCGCACGCACCTTGTACGAGCCACCCTGGTTCGGTGTCCAGCGTGCTGCGGCTTCGCCCTTGGCGTCGGTACGCACCGAGGTGGTATAGACCGGCGTTTCTTTGAGTTCCCAGTCCCAATACCAGCGTCCGTCCGTGCCTTCTTTTTGCGTGCTGTACCATTCTTGCTGCATAAAGACGATCTGCACCGTTTGGTCGGCGACGGCCTGACCTTCAATGTCGATCACTTTGACATCGACAATCTGCTCCTTGTTCACCTCACCCACGTAACGTCGCGGTGAAAGGCCGACATAGAACAGCCCTTTGTGCACCACCGTTTGGGTGCGATTGCTGACCTCCTGATAGTTGATGTCGGTTACGGTCACTTCAAGGGTAAAGGTCTGACTGTTGATCCGGTCGGCGATGTCGGCAGGCACGGAGAATGTGAACCGTCCATCGGCATCGGTCTGGCCTTTTCCTTGGGCGATCAACTCGCCATAGCCCCAGTAATAGTTTTCTTGTTCCCAATAGGGTTGCCATTCCCACTCGGCCCAGTTATACCAGCCAGGGCCTTGCCACCAGAAATAGTAATCCTGGGTGAGCACGGCCCAGCGCACCTCGGCATTGCTCACCGGCCCGCCAAAGTAATAGGTGGCGTGTGCGGTGACATTGATCGTGTCACCGTGGACGTATTGATCGCGATCGGTGCTCACCTCAACCTGGTATTCGGGTTTTTTGTATTCGACAACCCGAAAACTGGTGCCGATCCACGTGCCGTATGTGTCAACGTTGGGCAATTGGGCCGAGATATAGTATTCGCCCAGTGCCGCTTCGGCGTCGAGGGTCAATTCATCATAGACGGTGCCCATGTCTGAGAATTTGAGGGTCTTTTTGTAGATATCGCGCCCCTGGCTATCCTGAATCGTCACATAGATCATGCTACCGGCCGGGGGAAGGGTATAGTGAACGTCATCATCTTGCCGGACAACCCCTTTGAAATAAACCGTTTGCCCTGGACGGTAGATAGGACGGTCGGTGTAAAATTGGCCTTTGTAGCTGCTCGGATAATAGTCGGCAGAAATGCCGAACTCCCAGGTAGAGATGCCATCGTTCCAGTACGTGCTGGCAATGCCCAAATCGCCCGGTCGCTCGACGATGGCAAAGATCGGTCGCCATACGTCTTCCACACCGGTAAAGGTGATGTCGGCCAGACCGTCGGCATTGGTGGTGGCCGTGCCCAGAACCTGGCCGTCGGCGCGGAAGGTAACCTTGGCACCCGACACCGGCAGGCCACTCTGTAGATCGGTCACCCAGGCCAACGCCGTCTGGTTGGTACGCTTGATGACCACGTTGCTCTTGGAAATTGCAAGCAGATAACGAGGTGGGTTGGCTTTTTGGTCGATTTCGGGGGCCTTGAGTTGCAACAGGTAAAAGCCCGCCTCAGGGCTACGCTCCTGTGCACCGATGACCCGGAAACGTTTCAGTTCGGTCTCGTTCAACGCCGGCTTGACATCCACCGACCATCGGCTGACCCGTTCAAGTCTGTTTACATTCAGCGTTTCCCAGGCCTGATAGGCATTGTACCCGGTCAGGCTGATGAACAGATCGACATCAATACGATACAATTCCAGGTCAATGCGCGATACATTACGATACACAACAGGCACAGAGGCTTCCAGGTAGGCGTTAAAAGTCCCCACATTGCCCGGCAATGACAGGTAACATGTCGGATCGAGCCGGCGCGTTTCCAGGCGGATCATAACGGCCTGGGCAATTTTAGCCCCATATTTGTCGGCCAGTCCACTGCCGAGGGTGATGGTGAACTGGGAGGATGGGCGCATGTCGAAATTCAGGAAAAGGCTGGTGTTCATCCCATCCCAGTACGAGTAAACCTGTGTGACGCTGACGACGCCGCTTTCATTTTTGTTCGGGTCATAAAATTCGATTCTCAGGTTATCGGGCAGCGTCTTGGGGTCGATCGGGGCACTGAAATAGACGTTTACGTCGTTGTAAGGGCTGACCCCTTTGCTTCCGTCGGCCGGTTGCGTCCTGACCACACGGGGATATTCAACCGTCTTGAATTGCCAGATATAAGCCTGTTCAAGGCCATACTGTCCGCCTGCGCCCAGTGCGCCCTGATCGATTTTGACCGTCCACAGTTTGCCACGTGCCAGGTCACTTCCGGGTTTGAACTGGAAAGAAGTGTGATCGGCGCTCCAGATCAGGCTCCCCTTGATCGCTCCCTCTTGAGGGTTACTGAGGCTGAATTTGCTTTCTACCGAGGCGATGTCCATCGGCTGGTTAAAGGTCACGCTGATCACCTCGGATGGGCCGACATATTGATCGCCATCGGCGGGATAATTCTGGATCACGCGCGGCATTTGGGTGGTGAATGACCATACATAGTCCTCGGCAAGTATGCCACCGGTGGTATCCTGAAGGCCGGCCTTGATGGTGAGACGGTAGGTGGTCGAAGGTGCAAAACCTTTGCTCGGCGTCCAGACATAAATCGAAGTGTTCAGCCATTCTCCTTTACCCTCCACAGGAGGATCAAAGGTGATCGGCTGGGGGAGTTTGGCCATATCGGCCACCGAAACAAGCGGCACGACCGGGCGGTTGAACATCACCGTCACCCGGCTGTCCATAGCCACCTCAAAACTTTTGTCGGCCGGCTGCACCTGGGTGACGGTCAAAAAGCCGGTGGTAGCAAATCTAAAGCCAATCTCCTGTCGAAGGGGCAGGCCGGCTATGCTTTTGGCCGTCGTGTCCACGGAAACCTGATACGTTGCCTCGCGCGTCCAGGCCTGGGCCGGTTTGAACATCACCACGCGGTCGCTGGCCCATTCAAAAGTTCCTTGCACAGCCGGCGCGATCGAAAAGGCTTTTTCCACGCTGGGCCGATCCATCGGCTGATCAAAAGTAAGTACCAACGGTGCATTGACGGCCAGCTCTTCGCCCCGTTCTGGATTGCGATGCAGTAACAACGGTGCGGTCGGCGGGAGCGGGGTAGGCGTCGGCGCGCGTGTGTCCGTTGCTTTGGGCTGCGGGGTAGACGTGCCCGGTTTGGGCGTTTCCATCGCTTGTGCACCGATTGTGGGCGTGGGCTGTTTGAGCCGGGGAAAAGAACATGCTAACAGGCTGATCAAAACCAACACTGACAAAACAAGGTGAATTTTCCGTCTGGTCATCGAACCACCTCCATATACAGACAAGTATACTCTTATTATAACTCAAAAGCCCCCCAAGTAAAGCGGTATCCAAACGTCGCTTTCCCGTCGTTCAGATTACGATCTCGCGCGGGAGATTGCCCCGGTCTGCCTGTTTAACTCCCGGCTCGGGCCGGTCTCCGGGCCGTGCCCGACCTGGCCCGGTCGGGAACCGATTATGCCGAATTGACAATTTGTCGAGATTGTGCCAAGATTGTCAGACTCAGGCACAGACTTGAATTTTTCGGCAACATCTTGGGGAGCATAATCGGTTGACATGCTGAGTTACGCGCCGGATGCCGCCCGATTGAAATCGGCCTCTTTGGGCGCTGCGCGCCGGGCATCGGCCTACGCCGACGCGCTGGTCGGCGCAGGCCGACCATTGGCGGCAGGCCCTACAGGCTGACTTGCAGTCAGCCGATTTTCGAGGCAGTCCAAAGTGTAAACTAATTTCGAGGAGAAAATGAACCATTCCACATCTTGCCCTGGAGCAGCCTTTTCATATTCTCTCAATAAGCGAAAGGAACGTGTAATATGTTGTACCCCCAGCAAAATGACCGACGAAATCTTCTTGACCTCAGCGGATTTTGGGACTTTCAACTTGACCCCGACGACGCCGGTGAACGTGCCGGCTGGGTCAACGGACTGACCAAGCCGCGTCAAGTTGCGGTGCCGGCAAGCTGGAATGAGCAGTTTCAAGACACGCGCGATTATCTCGACGCAGCCTGGTATGCTCGACGCTTTTACGTGCCGGAAAATTGGCGGAGACAAAGGGTGTTTCTGCGCATCGGCTCGGCCAATTACGCCGCTCAGGTGTGGATCAACGGCCGGTATGTTGGCGATCATGAAGGCGGACACCTGCCTTTTGCATTCGACGTGAGCGATCATGTGGTGTGGAACGAAGAAAATCTGGTCGTCATCCGGGTAGAAGGTCGGTTAACCCCCACGCGGGTGCCGCCGGGCAACGTGTCAGGCAGAGGCATAGGCGGATTGATGAGCAACTATCCGCGCACCAGTTTTGACTTTTTTCCCTATACCGGCCTGCACCGCCCGGTGATCCTCTACAGTGTGCCGCAGGCATACATTCGTGACGTGACGGTGATGACCGACCTTGAAGGCCACACAGGGGTGGTCAAGATTGCCGTCGAACAGGCAGGCGACAACCTGCGTGGTCGGGCCGTACTTCAAGGAGAAGGTGGCCCGCAGAGTGCCGACCTCGTCTTTGCGAACGGGCAGGCTACAACCACCCTGACCGTGCCTAACGCACGTCTGTGGTCTACCGACGACCCTTACCTCTATCGGCTGACCGTTACCCTGAACGACGGCGACGCCGTGCTCGACCGTTACGTGCTCGACGTCGGCATTCGCACGGTCGCCGTCGATGGCAGCCGGATTCTGCTCAACGGCAAGCCGATCTTTTTGACCGGTTTTGGCCGCCACGAGGATTTTCCCATCCACGGGCGCGGTTTGAATATGCCTTTGATCGTCAAAGACTATTCTTTGCTCAAATGGATTGGCGCCAACTCGTACCGCACCTCACATTATCCATACTCGGAAGAGCAAATGTGGATGGCCGACCACCTCGGCATCCTGGTGATCGACGAGATTCCGGCAGTGGGACTCTTTTTCGAGGATGGAAAAGAAAACATTCAGACCCGATTGGCTCTCTGTCGACAGCAAATCGGCGAGTTGATCGCCCGCGATAAAAACCATCCCGGCGTGATCATGTGGAGCGTCGCCAATGAGCCGATGCCACCCAATGCCTTGCGTCAACCGGATGGTAGCGCTCCACCTGCCGATCGCACCGTAGGGATAGATTTCTTCCGCTCACTGATCGAACTGACCCACCACCTCGATCCAACCCGGCCGGTCACCATGGCCTCGCTTATGAACGGCCCAATCGAATGGATGGCCTTGTGTGATGTGGTCTGCATCAACCGCTATTGGGGCTGGTACGTCCACGGCGGGCAACTTGACCAGGCCGCCCAAATGCTGGGACAGGAATTAGATTCACTTTACGATACGTTACGTAAACCGATTATCATCAGCGAATTCGGTGCCGATACCCTGGCCGGTCATCACAGCGATCCGCCGGAGATGTGGAGCGAAGAATATCAGGTCGAAATGCTACGCCGCTACCTGGATGCCGCGGCTACACGGCCCTTTGTCGCCGGGCTGCACGTCTGGAATTTTGCCGATTTCAAAACCGCCCAGGGGATCATCCGCACCGGTGGATTGAACATGAAAGGCGTGTTTACCCGCGATCGCCGTCCCAAAATGGCTGCCCACTTTTTGCGCCAGCGGTGGAACAAGGCGGCCCGGCCGGATACTACCGAACAAGATCAAGCGTAATCTGGCATCAATCGTAATTGTTCAGCCCGGCACTGGAACACGGATCATAAAAATCCGTGTCAATCCGTATCCCATTTATCGCCTCACCAACATGGGCTGAATAGACACCGTCAACTCGGAGGTTCAAAATGGTTCAAACTCACACCGACGAATCGCGCGTCCCGCCCTACACCCTGCCCGATCCACTGATCTGTCTTGACGGAACGCCGATTACCGATGTTCGGCTCTGGCGTGAAAAGCGCCGCCCAGAAGTGCTCCGGCTTTTTCAAGACCACGTCTACGGGCGATCACCGACTCGTCCGCCCAACCTGTCATTTCAGGTGTTCGACCATGATTCGGCCGCATTAGGCGACACGGCCACGCGCAAACAAGTGACCGTTTATTTTTCTGCCAACCAAGCCGGCCCGCAAATGGACATTTTGCTCTACCTGCCCAACGGTCGCCGGCCGGCCCCTCTCTTTGTGGGGTTGAATTTCGGCGGCAACCATACCGTCCATCCCGATCCGGCGATCAAGGTCACCACCTCTTGGGTACCCAATTGGGGAAATCCACAGGCCACAAACCGCGCCGACGAAACCTCGCGTGGCAGCGCTGCCGGTCGCTGGCCGGTTGAGCGCATCCTGGCGCGCGGCTACGGCCTGGCAACGATCTACTGTGGCGACATCGACCCCGATTTCGACGATGGCTTTGAAAATGGCGTTCATGTCCTCTTCCCCAAGCCGATGGCTAATGAATGGGGCACCATCGGCGCATGGGCATGGGGACTGAGTCGCGCGCTGGATTATTTCGAGACCGACCCGGCAGTCGATTCCCGGCGTGTGGCGGTGATCGGACACTCACGGCTGGGCAAAACGGCCCTATGGGCCGGCGCACAAGACGAGCGTTTTGCGCTGGTGGTCTCCAACAACTCGGGCTGCGGTGGTGCAGCGCTCTCGCGGCGGCGCTTTGGCGAAACGGTGGAAGCGATCAACACCACCTTTCCGCACTGGTTTTGCCGAAATTTTCATCACTACAACGGGCGAGAAGACGAATTGCCCGTCGATCAGCACATGTTGCTGGCCCTGATCGCGCCGCGACCGCTTTATGTCGCCAGCGCGCAAGAAGACCTGTGGGCCGATCCGCGCGGTGAGTTCTTGAGCGCCAGGCACGCCTCACCGGTTTACGAACTGTTCGGGCTGAATGGACTGCCCACAGAGGAAATGCCACCGCCGAATCAACCGATCATGGGCCGCATAGCCTACCACATCCGCTCCGGCCCGCACGACATCACTCCCTACGACTGGGAACGGTATATGGATTTTGCCGATCAACATCTAAACTGATACAAAAACACCTGGCCACGACACCTGGCCACGATTCGGGCGTTGACACGTTCCCCTTTGGGGCATGCGGCCAACGGTCGGTCTGCGCCAGGTTGACCAACTGCTTGAACCCGAGTATGATCGCACAGCGTGAACCATGGAGCCAATTGCCGACCAAAAACCCTTACTCATCGTTCTTGTCGGCCCCACCGGGGTAGGCAAGACTGCTTTGGCCATTTTGTTGGCCCAACAGCTTGATGCCGAGATCGTTTCTGCCGACTCGCGCCAGGTTTATCGCTATATGGACATCGGCACGGCCAAGCCAACAGCACAAGAACTGGCCATAGCCCCTCATCACCTGATCGACATCGTCGATCCAGATCAAGAGTTTGGCCTTGCCACCTACCAGGAACTGGCCTACACGGTCATTGAGCAAATTCTCGAACGTCGACGGTTACCCCTGCTGGTCGGCGGGACGGGGCAATATGTCCACGCCGTGATCGAAGGATGGCACATTCCCCGCGTTCCGCCCGACGAGGCGCTGCGCAGCGCGCTTTTTGCCGAAGCAGAACGTGACGGCGCTGAGGCCTTGTATCGGCGATTGTTGGCTCTCGATCCGGCAGCAAAAGAACTGATCGACCCACGCAATGTGCGTCGTGTGGTGCGTGCGCTGGAAGTGTGCCTCAAATCGGGGCAGCCCTTTTCCGGGCAGCGTACCAAATCCCCACCACCCTATCGCATCCTCCAGATCGGCCTGACCGACCGGCGCGAGGCCCTTTACCGGCGCATTGACGCCCGGATCGACCACATGATGGCCCGGGGGTTGGTGGAAGAGGTGAGCGCACTGCTTGCACGGGGATACGATTGGCGTTTGCCGGCCATGTCAAGCCTGGGCTATGGACAATTGCGGGGTTATTTTGAGGGCACGGTCTCACTCGACGAGTGCGTGGCGGCGATCAAAAAAGAAACGCGCCGCTTTATCCGGCATCAATACAACTGGTTTCGCCTTGACGATTCACGTATTCACTGGTTTGACGTAGGCGTTGCCTCTTTTGAACAAATTGTTTCAGTCGTTCAAAAGTTGATCTGATTATTGAAAGGGAAAAATGTCACCGGAATCTGAATCTACACCCTACCTGGGCCGACTTTTTGAACCCGGCACCATCGGCACATTGACCGTGCCCAATCGTTTTGTGCGTTCGGCAACTGCCGAATCAATGGCCGACGACGACGGACGGCCGTTGCCGCCGTTGGGCGAACTTTATCGTCGATTGGCCGAAGGGGGAGTGGGCCTGATCATCACCGGACACGCCTTTGTCGATCCGCAGGGACGTTGTCATAAACGAATGTCCGGCCTGCACACCGACGAGCTGATCCCGCACTGGCAGGCAATTACCCGTATTGTTCACGATGCGGGAGGTAAAATTGCGGTGCAGATCAATCACGGCGGGCGGCAGTGCGCCGACGATGCGGTAAGCGGGCCACTGCTTGCTCCTTCGCCGGTGCCGCTGAGCGCCAATCGCCCGCGCCCCAAAGAAATGAACGAGACCGAAATCCACAACGTGATCCGTGCCTATGCGCTCGCCGCTGCACGGGCTCAAGCAGCGGGGTTTGATGCGGTGCAATTACATGGCGCGCACGGCTATCTGATTCACAGCTTTAACTCACCGGCCAGCAATTGGCGGCGAGATCGATGGGGTGGCAATCTGAGCCGACGTTTGCGTTTTTTAGAGGCGGTTTGCGCTGCGGTGCGCCAGGAGGTCGGCGATCAATACCCCCTGTTCATCAAGCTGGGTACGATCGACTGGGTGCGTGACGGCCTGAGCGAGCAAGAGGGCGTTGAGATCATCCGTCATCTGCGCGAAATGGGGCTGGACGGGGTCGAGATCAGCGGCGGCATCGGCGACGGCAACTCTCGCCGCGGCCTGGTGCACGAGACAGACGAAGCCTATTTTTTGCCCATTGCGCGCAAAGCACGTCTGGTCACCGACCTGCCGATCATCCTGGTTGGTGGAATGCGCTCACTGGCCGTGATGACGCGCATCCTCGACGAGGGCGCAGCCGATTTCATTGCCCTCTCGCGCCCATTGATCCGTGAACCAGACCTGCCCAACCGCTTCCGGGCCGGACAACCCAAGGCCACTTGCGTGTCGTGCGGGCAGTGTTGGCCCAAAGCAAATGAGCCGGGCATCTCGTGCCATTATCAAGGGTAAAAAGAAAAATTATTCCTAGCCGACGCATCCCGATGCGTCGGTATAAGCAAAAGTAGCACAGGATTAATCCTGTGCTACTTTTGGCATGTTGGAAGAGCAGCCTATTCGGCCGAGATGGCGTCTACGGGGCATTCATCTTCGCACAGTCCACAGTCGCTGCAGGCTTCCGGGTCGATCACGTAGGAATTCGGCCCTTCGCTGATTGCATCCTCCGGACAAACTTCGGCACAAGACCCGCACGAAATGCACTCGCTTTCATTGATTTTGCGTGGCATGGTTCCTCCCTGAACAGGCATATTTGGAAAACAAAACGTCGGGCAGATACTAGCATATTTTCCACCCTTTGTCAAAAATTCGGTCAACTTCGTTGACAATTCAAGTCGCCTGGGGTACAATCAAAGCCTGAATGCTGTCCTGAACCTATCCGAAAAACGTAACCGACGTATCCCTATGCGTCGGCATAAGCGGCATAGGGATGCCGCTTGTACGGTTTTTCGGGTAGGTTCTAAATGCCCTTCTGATGCGGTGTGACGTAACCCGACTTGCGACCAGGTGTTTTAGAAAACAGGATGGGGTTTTGGTGAGCGACACATCACAAACACGCGATGCGGTATCTCAGCCCGACCAGGTTTCCGATGCCGAGCTGGTTGCTCGGGCCAGACATGACCCGGACGCCTTTGGTCAACTCTATGAACGATACGTAGACAAAATTTACAACTATATGTATTACCGGACGGGCAGCCATTACGACGCAGAAGACTTGACGGCCAAAGTGTTTTACCAGGCCTTGATGCATGTCAAGCGCTATGTAGAACGCGGATTGCCCTTTTCGGCCTGGCTGTATCGCATCGCGCACAATCTGGTGGCCAACTGGTATCGCTCCAAGAACCGTCAGGTGATCAACCTGGACGAGATGACTGCCTCGGCGCTTCAGCATCCAGGTGAAATTCCTGAAAAATCCTTCGAACATCAAGATGAGCAACGCTTGCTGTTGCGGTTGATCCGACGGCTGCCCGAAGACCGACAGCAACTGGTCATTCTCAAGTTTGTCAACCAGTTGAGCAATCAGGAAATCGGGCAGATTATGGGGCGCAGCGAAGGAGCGATCAAGTCTTTGTATCACCGCACCCTGCTCACACTGCGCGAACTGTGGATTCAAGAACGCCCGTCGGACAAGGAGTTTTTGCCTGATGAGTGAAGATTGGGATCAAAAGATGTCGGCTCTGGCACAGGTTGCCCCCCGTGGCGATTTTGTGCGCAGACTGGGCCAGGAAATCGGCCGCACGGCGCGCGAACGGGCCGGCTACAATGCAGTGCGCGCCTTTGATGAACGGGTGATCGAATTGCGGCGCCTGGTGCGCCTGCTTCGTCAGACTTTGCGGCCGGTGCAGCCTCGTCCGGCCTATCGGCAGGCTCTTGCCGAACAACTTTATACCAGCGCCCTGCGGGTGACGGTACAGCCAGGTCGCATGCGCTGGCTGGTGATCGGCAGCGCAATCGGCTCCCTGCTCTCCCTGATCGGGGTGTTGACGGCGCTTTTGCTTCGCCAGCGACGCACGCATCCTCGCAGCAATACCCCGCTGCGATCCCATCAGGTCGAGCCGGGCCGGGCAATTTGACACAGAAACCCGCCTAGAGTAAACTTGCCGAGTCGGGCAGATGCCCGCCCCGGCAAGTTTTTTATTGGGGGCTAACATTATTGGAGAGTAAACATAGAACCTGAATTCTGGCGATTTCTGGGGTTGAGGCTTCAGCCGGCCTACATCTGGTGGTTAAAATCCGGCTAAAGCCTCGACTTGAACCAGACGTAGCTTCGCCAGAGTCCAGATAGAACGCTGAGGGAGATGTGCGATGGCTAAAAGATGGGCCAAAGGGGTTTTGTCCCGAATGGGCATCCTGGGCGAATTGCTCAGGTTTTTGTGGAGGCGCAAACTGTGGTGGCTGATCCCGCTGATCGTGATGCTGATTCTGTTCGTCATTTTGCTGGTTGCCGCCCAGGGATCGGCGCTGGCCCCGTTCATCTATACTTTGTTCTAAAAGGACATATCGATGCACATTATAGCGTTAATTTTGCTCGTTTTAGTCGGCTATTCGAGCGGTGCGGCCATCGGCGCACGTGGTCGTGTTGCCTCGCCTTCGTTGATCGATCTGGGGCTGATTGTCGTTGGATGGAGCGTCGCACTGATTTTGCAGCCGTCACTCGGCAAATGGTTGTCAATCCTGCTCTGGATGCTTGCCGCCGGGGTGATCGCCTGGGCCTGGACGCGCGTACGTTGCCCAACCTTGCCGGTTGACAAAACTGCCAAATTGCCGCAGAGCAAGTCGTCGCTGAAACGGCTTGGGCATGGGTGGACGTCCTTTGCACGCCGGATGGGGAATTTCCAGGGCCGAGTGTTGCTCGCTTTTTTCTACTTTGTCCTGGTTACCCCCTTTGCTCTCCTTGTCCGTTTATTTGGCGACCCGTTGCACATTCAGGCTCGTCATGCATCGTCATTTTGGCTTGATCGCCCTCAAGCAGATGCCGACCTGGAGCAGTTGAGGAGTCAGTTCTGATGTACATTCTCGGCACGTCCTTTTTCTATCATGATTCTGCGGCAGCGTTGATCCAGGACGGTCAGTTGATCGCCGCAGCCGATGAAGAGCGCTTTAGTCGGATCAAGCACGACAGTGGTTTTCCCTCACGAGCCATCGCGTTTTGCCTGCAACAGGGCGGCATCACCGCCGATGACCTCGATTATGTGGTTTTTTATGAAAAGCCACTGGCCAAGTTTGAGCGCATTTTGATGTCGTCGTTGGGCACTTTTCCCCGTTCATGGCAGGCGTTCAGTGAGGCAATGGTCACGTGGTTTGACCAAAAGCTGTGGATCAAAAGCATGTTGGCCGAAAAAGTTGGGGTGTCGGAAGACAAGGTGCTTTTTACCGATCACCATATGTCGCACGCCGCCAGCGCCCTGTTTTGCTCACCCTTTGAAGAAGCGGCTATTCTCACCGTTGACGGCGTCGGTGAATGGACAACTACCACGTTGGGGCGCGGCACCGCGTCGTGGACCGACGGCTCACGGAATCAGATCACCTTGTTTGCCGAACAGCGTTTTCCGCACTCGATCGGGCTGCTTTATTCGACCTTTACCGCTTTTTTGGGCTTTGAAGTCAATGAAGGCGAATACAAGGTGATGGGTATGGCCCCTTACGGGCAGCCTCGCTACCTTGACCGGGTGTACCGGCTGATCAGGGTGGAACGCAACGGCTCTTTTCATCTGGACATGGATTATTTCAGCTATCATTATTCGCCGACGCAAAGCTTTAGTCCCAAGTTTGTTCGGCTTTTCGGCGAGCCGCGCGTGCCCGAGTCGGATTTTTTCACCCGCGACACGCATCCTGAGGTCGACCCGCAAGACCCGGCCGTGCTCAAGAATCAGTATTACGCCGATGTGGCGGCAAGCATCCAGCGCGCGACGGAAGAGGTGTTGCTCAAGATGGCCGACTATTTGTATGAGCAAACCGGTTTGCGTCGGTTGTGCATTGCCGGTGGTGTTGCGCTCAACAGCGTGGCCAACGGACGCATCTTGCGCGAAACGCCCTTTGAAGAAGTGTTCATTCAGCCGGCTGCCGGCGATTCCGGCGGTGCGCTCGGCGCGGCTTTGTATGTGTATCACGTATTGCTCAAACAGCCACGCCGTTTTGTGATGGAGCATGCCTACTGGGGACAGGGTTACACTCGAGACGAGATCAAGCGTTTCCTGGATAGCAATGGAATTGCTTATCAATACATTGAAAAAGATAACGACCTGTGCACGCAACTGGCCGCCGAGATCGAACAGGGGCGGGTGATCGGCTGGTTTCAGGGACGTTTCGAGTGGGGGCCGCGTGCACTGGGCAATCGCAGCATTCTCGCCGACCCGCGTCGGGCCGATATGAAGGGCATTGTCAACGCCAAGATCAAGTTTCGTGAGCCTTTTCGGCCATTTGCGCCGGCGGTGCTTGAGGAGCATGCTGCCGAATTGTATGCCATTGAAGCGCCGGAACGACATTATCCGCCCCGTTACATGCTGATGGTCTTTGACGTGCCGCCGGATCGACAACATCTCACCCCGGCGACGACGCATCAGGGGGGCACCTCGCGGATTCAAACCGTGCGTCGTGTCTGGAACCCGCTCTATTACGACGTGATCGCGGCCTTTGGGGAACGCACCGGTGTGCCCGTATTGCTCAACACCTCGTTTAACCTGCGCGGCGAACCGATTGTCAACAGCCCCGCCGATGCGTTCAAAACCTTTCGTACCAGCGGCCTCGATACGCTGATGCTGGATCATTTTGTCATTCGCAAGCAATGAGTTGACCTTGGACTCTCATGTTCAAATTAAACCGTCGTTTATCTCAAACATTGATCAATATCCTTGTCCCTACGCTCTTGAGCATCCTCGGCGCGGTGCTGGTGCTTGAGGTGGGGTTGCGCATCTTTTACCGGCTGATTCCGTTGGTGGTGTGCGCCGCCGATCCGATCGTGGCCAATTATTACTGTCAGCCCTACTTTGTGTACGACAAGCCGATCCGCATCGCCTATCGCTACCGGCCCGGCTACCGCAGTGAAGGGTGGTGGGATCCGGCCAATCCTTCCCAGGCCAATCCTGAACCCAGTGCTGCCCCGCGAGCACGTAACGATTCTTTTTGGTATGTGCTCCAGATCGACGAGATGGGCTTTCCCAACGATGAGGTCAAATGGCGCGATCACTATGACATTGTCGTTACCGGCGATTCCTTTGTGATCCGCACTGCGCCGCAGACATGGATTGAATTGTTGAGTGAGCAAAGCGGTTCGAGCGTGCTCACCCTGGGGGCGTCGAGCTGGAGCACACTCAACGAGGTCGAAGCGATCAAGATGTACGGTTTGGACAAAAAGCCGCGCTGGGTGCTGGTGATGTTTTTCGAGGGCAACGATTTGATCAACACCGCGCAGTACCTGGACAAACAAGCCAGTGGTCTGAGTTGGAAAGAATACGATTTCCAGGGGGTGCCGCTGTACCGTCGCTCGCTGACCTATCATCTGCTCCGCTATTGGTTCAGACCCAAGAAAGCGACCGAGCCGGTACGCTATCGCTACCCGGTGCGGGCCAGCACCGAGGCGGGCGAGATCGAACTGGTGTTCAAGGACATTCACTTGCTGCCGCTTAGCGCCGATTATGACACGCTGGCCCGTTCAGATGAGTTCAAGGCGGTTACCGATGCTTTATTAGAATTAAAACAGCTTTGCAATGCGCAAGGAACACGGATGTTGTTGGTCTATGTGCCCAGCAAAGAGCACGTTTATTGGTCGCGCATTTGGGATCCGGTAGATGTAAACAACATTCTGGAGCGCACGGTCACGGTGACGTTGAGTGAGGGTGACCATGGTCGGCTGGTCTGGACACCGCAGTATCTCAGTTTCGATCGTTTCAGTGCCAACCACAACGCTCAGGAGCGGCTTTTCGGCGATTGGGCACAAAAAAACGGCGTCGAGTTTCTCAACCTGACGCCGGTATTCTGGCAAAAAAGCATCGAGTCAGGCGAAACCTATCATTATGCCGACCCGCACTGGAATCAACTCGGCAATCGCATTGCTGCCGAGGCGATTGCCGAGTATCTTGCTACACGCCGGTAGCGTGCTGAAAAAGCCAATTTCAAATGCAGAGGTGCAGGAACGCAGAGAATTGCAAAATATCTTGAACCATTCTCATTTGCGGCCCAAGCCTTTGCATTCGGCTTTTCTGCCGAGTTTTTCTACACTCGTAGAGGTCGTCAACCAAGACGGACAATTATCGCTTTTTGCTCTTTTTGCGAGGTTGTTTTTTCTTTCTGGGTTGTTTGGGTGGCTTGTAAATGGGCTGCGGTCTCGAAACCGGTATGCCCATTTCGTTTAACACGTTCTCAAGATCGCCGTGAACATATGGATCGACACGGTCAGCCTCAAAGGCTTGTTTGATCACGTCTAATGCTTTAACCGCTTTCAAGTCCATTAGCTGGAGGATGATAAACGAGTTCAAGGTCTCATCTTGTTCGGCAAAATGAGATAATTGTTGGATCAGGATGCGTACGCATTCGTCGCGTGTGTGTGGGTGTTGTTGAGCAATTTTCTTCAATCCTTCTGTGGCGGCAACCTGTGCCCATATGGGGTTACCTGGGTTGGCCAAATACTCCTGGAGCACTGCAATGGCTGGCGGGCCGATCATTCCGAACACGATCGGTAGTTCATCCATGACCCAATCATCGTCATTTTCATCAATCCGTACGAGCAGTTGTGTGAGCGGACCGGCGGCTTTTTCTGCTCTGAGTTGTCCCAAGGCACGCCAGGCGTGTAATGCCGCCCACACTTCATCGCTGTCGCTCATCGCGTCATTTAGGGCTGGGTCAAGGGCCATCCGGATCAACTCGTCAATGTGCTCCTCGGACAAGTCGAGGTCAAGGTAATTGGGCCAGGGATTTTTTCTGGCCGGGAGTTCGCCAAGTTCGAGTAGTCTGGATACAGGTGGCTGGTAATTGGGGCTCATTTCAAATTTCCTTCTTTATACGTAATTGTTCAGTCTGGCTTTTGGGGGACACGGATTGACACAGAGGCTACGGATTTTCACCGATTTTATAAAACTCGCTGCGGCCGGTCTTCGACCGATCCGCAGGGGGTTAAACCACCATTTTGACCGGTGGGCAACTGGCCGGGTCGTACAGCGGGCTGATCTCGCGCAGCTTTTGAACGATCTCGGGCAGGTGGGCGAGCACAAAATCGACATCGGCCTCGGTGTTTTCACGCCCCAAGGTCAACCGCAGGCTGCCATGCGCCACTTCGACCGGGACGCCCATCGCCAGCAAAACGTGCGATGGCTCCAATGAGGCCGAGGTGCATGCCGAGCCGCTGCTGGCGCACACGCCCAGCGCGTCGAGGTTGAGCAAAATTCCCTCTCCCTCAATGTATTTGAAGACGAAACTGGCGCTGTTGGGCAGCCGTTGGGTGGGATGCCCGGTCAGAAATGCCTCTGGAATGCGCTCCAGCACCCCGGCAATCAACCGATCGCGCAAGGCGGTCAGCCGCGCGTTTTCCTCTGCAATCCCCTCATAGGCCAGTTTGAGAGCGGTGGCCATCCCGACGATATAGGGGATGTTTTCTGTCCCTGCCCGTCGACGCCACTCATGGGCGCCGCCGGTTTGGATCGGCCAGAATTTGGCTTTGCGACCGGCGTATAAAATGCCCACCCCTTTGGGCCCATAGAACTTGTGCGCCGAGAGGGCCATAAAATCTACCCCCAGCCGTTCAACGTTGAGGTCGAGTGCCCCGCCGGCCTGTACCGCGTCGGTGTGCAAGAGCACACCGTGCTTGCGCGTTACGCGCGCAATGTCGGCGATCGGCTCGATCGTGCCGACCTCATTGTTGGCATACATCACGCTGACCAAGGCTGTGTCCGACCGGATCGCCTTTTCGACATCGTCTGGATCGACCAGCCCATAGCGATCTACCGGCAGATAGGTCACTTCAAAACCGAATTTTTCGGCCAGTTGCTCCAGGGTGTGGCCGACGGCATGATGTTCGATCGGTGAGGCGATCAGGTGTTTTTTGCCCTGTTCGGCCTGGGCAAAGGCTGCTCCGCGCAGAGCCAGGTTGTCGCTTTCGGTGCCGCCGCTGGTAAAGATGACCTCGCGCTCTTTGCAGCCGAGAATTCCGGCGACGGTTTGCCGTGCTTTTTCCAGCGCGTCGGCGGCTTCACGCCCTTTGTGATGCAGGCTGGACGGATTGCCGTACACCTCGGTGAAATAGGGCAACATCGCCTCGACCACTCGCGGATCAACGGCGGTGGTCGCTGCGTGATCGAGGTAGATGGTGTGATCGTATTTATTCATTTTGTTTCTCCTTTATAATTTGTGCCGGATATTTCGTGCTTGCCTTGGTGCAAATCGGCCAATGTCATTCCATACAAGACATCAACCAGGCGATGGTGTACATGTTCCCATACCGTGCGTGCCGTGCAGATTTCGCCGCGTTCGCACGGTTGGGTGTCTTCATGGCGCACACATTGCACCGGCAGGATGTCGCCTTCTAGCGCGCACAACACCTCTCCTACCGTGATCTGTGCCGGCGAGCGGGCCAGGGTGTATCCGCCGTGGACCCCGCGCGTGCTGATCACCAGCCCGGCGTCGCGCAGGCTGCCGATCACTTGTTCGAGATAGGCCAGCGAAATGCCCTGGGCTTCGGCTACTTCGTTGAGTGAAACCGGCCCCTGACCGTAACGTTGGGCCAGTTCGGCAGCAGCGCGCAGGCCGTATTGCTCTTTGGCGGTGACTTTCATGGCCAAATTCCTAGTAAATACTCGGAATTTATTATACACCGGATTGGGTGGGATGTCAATTAGAGCTAATAGCTGTATTTTGGGTGGGTGCCCATCCTGCTATGAATACCCCTCTGATCTGGAAAGACCGGTCATAGACAAATTGTTTATCCTATGGTACTATAAGTATATCTGTAACTGCCTACCCAAGTCGCCCTTTTTGGGCCTTCGGCCTGCGTCGGCGCAGGCCGACGCCTGGCGCCGCATGCGCCCACAAAGGCCGATTTCTAATCGGCGCAAGCCAGCGAGCAGCCGGGTAGGTAATTACGTATATCTTAAAGAAAGGAGAATAAACCATGACCCAAGATCAAACTGCTGATTCTGCCATTTCTCGTCTGGAACAGCGCGCTCAAGAATTGCAAAGGTCTGGTCTGCTGAGCAGTGTCCGCAATGCGTTGGAAGATCTCGATACGCAGATTACCCATTTGCCGGCCAAGTTGTCCGAATTGCGCAGCAAAGGATATCAGTTCAAAAGTTATCTGGAAACAAAAGTCAAAAGCATTCAGGCCGACTGGCCTACCTTGCGCCAACAAGTTCAACGCGAGATCGAAAACCGTGTTCGTGACCTGACCGACGATTTGCATCGTGCCGAAAGCGCCGTGCGTAGCCTGGCGACCTACAAAGGCCGTGCGCTTGCTCTGGCCCAGTCGGCGATCACGCGCGCCGAAAGCGAACTTGACAGCGTGCAACGTCGCGTCGATGCAGCCAACAGCACCGTCAACGGTATGTTTGACCGCAAGCGTTCGGACACCGGTCAGCTTGTCCGCGAGATCGACCAGTGTCTGGAATGGCTGGGGTGGGCCGATAAGGCGTCGTTTGGTTTTCGACCCGGTGAAGCACTGGTGGAGGCGGTCAAGGGGCAATGGCTACAAGATGGCAACAAAGAAGGTCCCAAAGGAATCCTTTTTTTGACCGATCAGCGAATCATCTTTGAACAACGCGAAAAAGTGGCCACGAAAAAAGTGTTGTTCATCACCACTGCTTCAGAAGAAGTGCAAAAGGTGCAGTGGGAAGCGCCGTTGGGTGCCCTTGTCGAAGCGGCTGCCAGCGAGGCACGCAAAGCGTTGGTGATAAAACGGGAACTGTTGACCCTTACTTTCAGGTCGCCGGCCACGGTGCGTGAGGTGATGGTCGAGTTGAGCGGTGGCGATTCGGATGCCTGGCGGGCATTGATCAACCGGGTCTTGTCCGGCGACATCGAAAGCGAACGCCTTGCCGATGCCACCAGGCCCGCTGCCGCCCAGCAGCCGACGGTCAACGTGCCTTCCCGGTGTCCAAGTTGTGGGGCGAATTTGGATGTACAGGTCGTTAAAGGGATGTCGGCAATCAAATGTCCCTTCTGCGGCACCAACATTCCCCTGTGATTCGGACAAGCTCATAGGACACAGATGAACGCGGATTCAACGGGTTGACACGGATCAAAATCCGTGAACATCTGTCGCATCTGTGCCGATCCGTGTCCTATTTCATAGCACACGGATACACACGGATTGGACGGATGAACACGGATCAAAAAATCCGTGTTTCATTTGTATCCACACCCACATGGGCTGAATATTACGACCGGCCGAAAACAAATGACCCCGGCAAAGGTTTTTCGCCGGGGTCAGGTGGAATCAAGCGTCTATCTGGTGTTTATTTGCTCTCTTCCGAAGCGGATTTGCTGCGCGGTGGTGAAAGGCGGTCTACGATGCTGGCGATCAGGTCGAGCACAAAGCGCTGGCGGAAGCCGCTTAAAAATGCCAGCATGGCCGGCAGCCACTGTATCGTCGATTCGGTTCCCTCCACATTGACGGCCAGAAAACCGGCGTTCAAGATCAGATGGATTGCTCCGCCGAGCAGCAGACCGATGATCGGTTGGGCCACATACCACATCGAATAGTTTTTGTCAAAGTCTTGCAGCTCGGAAGCGTGGCGGTAGAGGCCGTAAAAGCCGCCTACCACGCCGCCGATGCCACCCCACAACAAAGTATTCCACAGCGCCTCGGCCCCCGGTTTCTTCAGGTTGAGGTCAACAAAAAAGACCAGGATGAACAAGACCAAAATCCAGGCAATGTCGTAGGCAAAGATCCACCAGGCCGTTGAATGGATGGCGGTTACTACGTTCTTGCGCCGTTGCAGCAGCGTTTTAACCTGTCCGACTTTGAATTTGGCCTCGTCGAACTGGCGTGGCTTTTCCAGCAAGATGTCTTGGGCCTCGCGCAGCAGAGCCAATGCCGGTTGTTGATCGCGGTGGGTGGCCAGCTCTTGGGCGACACGTTCATAGAGGACATTGATCTCTTTCCACAATTCGGCGCGCTCTTTGGGTGGGATGGCTTCCAACACTTCGGCCTCTTCACGGATCCGTGAAGGCTGGTTGATGTCGGTGTCCACCAGTTTTTCCGGCGGCAATTCACCAAATCCTATCCCAACTTCGGCCTCCAACTGTTCGGCCGTGATGCGCGGCGCGGTGACATAGAGCGGTTCACCGAGCACCACTTTGGGCGTAGAAACCCGAGTTTCCACCGGCAGTGGGGCCGCCGTTGGCTCGGCCGGGGTTGGCCGAACAGGGGGTGTATAGGCTGTTACCGGTGGAACATAGGGGGTAGCCGGTTGGGCCGTCATCTGCGGTTGGGCGTAGGGCTGTTCAACGGCCGGTGGCTGGATGGGTGGCTGTGCGGCTGCCGGTTGGGGCGTCACCGGGGGTGTGGTCACTTCACCGATCGGCGTCGTGGCCAGTGAAGGGAGTGGCTTTTCGGTCACCGGCTCAACGACCGGCGTCGTGGCCAGCAGCATCATGTCTGTTTCCGGCTCGGGTGCGGCCGGACGGTCTTCATCTGGAGAGATCGGCGCGCCGGAGCCAAACAAATCTTCTGCCGGCTGCACGTTTACCGCCGTGGCTTCGGCTTCCAGATTGGCCGCCCACTCGGGCGCAATCCCTTCTGTGGTTTCTTTCAATGCCGTTTCGCCGGTCGCGGGTGGAGTCTCTTTTTCTTCTGCGCTTTTGCCGTATAAAATCTCCAGTCCTTTTCCGGCCAGACTGCCGTTTCGCTTTACCATTTTATGCACCTCCCAATCAAGGATGCATCCCCCCATTTGTCGATGTAAGGAAACAGGATGCTCAGATCGCCGGTGCGGGTCTGCCCGCAGCGGACGAGTGTTGAACGATAAACAATCTAAATTATACCATAAATGAGATCAAAAGTCATAATGGAGCGCAGATTGATTCTGCCAGAGTAACTACCT
>Ga0129299_1000320_pt1 | contig 29746 bp, 21 predicted proteins | sample ConPoolayeCmetaG_FD_94477 | JGI IMG/M metagenome (GOLD analysis project Ga0129299, IMG submission 94477) | Hot spring microbial mat communities from California, USA to study Microbial Dark Matter (Phase II) - Cone Pool mat layer C metaG ...
GGAATGGTGTTGACTAATGACGACACGCTGGCGGCGCGCTGCCGCAGTTTGCGTGACTTGTGCCATTTGCCCGGCCAGCGGTTTCATCATGCCGAGGTGGGCTTCAACTATCGCATGACGAACCTGCAGGCGGCGCTGGGCTGCGCGCAACTGCTGCATGCGGAAGAGTATTTGCAAAGGAAGCAGCGCATGGGGGCGCTGTACAACGAGGGGTTGAAAGGCATCAAAGGGTTGATAACGCCGGTCACGCGCGCGTGGGCGTTAAATTCGTATTGGATGTATGCGGTGCGGGTGACGCCGGAGGCGGGGATGACGCGGGATGAATGCCGGAAGAAGCTATTGGAGAAAGGGATAGACACGCGCGATTTTTTCTGGTCATTATCGGAGCAGCCGTTGTTGAAGGGCGTGCAAGCGCGCGTGCTGCCGTGCCCAGTGAGTGAGCGGGTGGGGCGCGAAGGCTTCTATTTGCCGTCTGGGCTGGCGTTGAGCGAGGAGGAAATCCAATGGGTGATAGGCGCTGTGCATGAGGTGTTGAGGAAATGAGATGGTGCGGAATGTGATCGAGACAGCGGGGTTAGATTTAACGAAGAGGATCGCACCATCGTAAATTGAAGGCAACCACAAATCTATAGTCTGTAGTGATAATCAATTAACGCTTAACGATAACCCAAGGAGAGCCATGAACAGCAAGACTTTCGTAGTGCTAATATGCGTGTGTGTGTGTGCAGCCTTTGTGGCGCGCGCTCAGGTAGTACCGCCCCTCATAAGCAGTAACCTGTATCTTGGGAGTGGTGTTCATACAGTAGCAGTGCACAGCGTGATTGCGCCGGGAGCGCGTCTGACGTGCGCTGCTGGCAGTGTGGTTGTGTTTGCCGACAACACTGGAACACTGGTGGTGAGTGGCGCGTTGCACGCTACCGGCGCACACTTCACCTCACCCATGCCGGGAACGCTGTGGGGCGGTATTATCGCTGCCCCGGCGGCCACAGTGGAATTATATGACTGCACGCTGGAACATGGTGGTACATTCGATGACTACACAGGCGCCACGCTGCTCGCGCACGGTGCCCTGTGCATAGTGTCCAACTGCATGTTCCTTGATGTCACACGTCATGGCTGTATTTTCGAGGGAGGGCATGTCCGCTTATATAACAATCGCGCTGCAACGTCAGCGGGCAAAGCTGGTTTCTGGCTGCGGGGTGGCTCGCCGCTGATTCTCTCTGCGTATGGGAATACAAACCTTGGAGCGGGGCTGCCCAGTTTGTATCTCCATGGGTCGTTTTGGCACGATGTGACCTTTGCAGACGTTCAAGACAAATTGTTTTGCCATGCGGTAACGGTTTCCAATGCCAGTATGTTGGTGCCTGCCGGATTACGAGTTGGGTTTGGCTACGTAAATAGTTACATGGCCTTTTCGTACGGGTCTCTATTGATGGCGCCAGGCACGCCATCCAACCGCATTGTTTTTACGGACTATCTGGAAAATCAGCTGGCAGCCAATCAGTGGGCAGGTCTCCGTTTTCTTCAGTCAACGGGTTTGTTGGACTATGTAACGACGTACCGGGCGAGCAGACACATGGTTGATCAAGGCGTACTGGTCATGACTAACACAATTCTGACAGGAAGCAGCGGAGCAGCGCTGATTGTCAGCAACTCCGTTGTGACGGCCAGCGGGTGTGAATTCAGCCGCTGTGCGGGATCAGCGGTCCAGGTATTGGCAAACAGCGAAAGTATGTTTCGCAACTGTATCTTCCGCAGTAATAACCCGCCGTATGCGGCTGCGGTCTTTCTCGATGAATCAAGCGCCGCGGATGCGCGGCTCTGCTGGTGGAATTCTCCTGCGGGGCCATATCCGTTTGGGCCGCTCGGCAATGAAATGGTAACGACCAACGGAAACAGTTTCTTCTTCCCGTGGCTGCTGGCGGCGCCGGGTTCGCTGACAAACCCGCCTCTGGTAAACATCACCTCACCGACAAATGAACCGTATGTCACGAGCGATGCACAGGTGTGGCTCGAAGGCATGGTGCACGATGACGGACAGGTTGTCTCCGTGGTGGTGCAAAATGCGGCCAGCCAGCACCGGGTGCAGGTAACGCCGGGCGGCGATGGATCGTGGCGCGGCCATATGTGGCTCTATCAAGGCCTGAACGCGCTGGCGGTGTATGCGTATGATGAACATGGGAATGTGGCCATGGATGCACGCCTGGTGCAGTGCAACGGCGCCGGTGTGGGCCAAGGGTCGGCGCGGCCGCTCACCATGGCGCCCATGCCAAATCGTACCGTCCACGTGGGCGAGCTGGTGCGCGTGCGCTGCGTGGCGACCAGCCCGGATAGTTGCATTCTGACATACTGGGCTCAAAATGTTCCCCCGGGCGGCGTTTTCGACCAGGAACTGCGTGAACTCACCTTCATTCCTACGCAGGCAGGGGTTGCCCACGTTATAGAATTTTACGCGTGCGACGGCAAGAATGTCGCCAAGACATCCATGACTATTGATGTCGTGGGCGGCACGCCGCCTGTGGGCATTCGCACCAAGTCCCTGCCGGGTGGCTATAGGTATTATCCCTATACCTATACGTTAATCCCTGACAACGCAGTGGGCCCGGTAACGTGGTCCTTCAGCAATGTGAAACCGCAAGACGGCATAACGATTTCACGCGCCGGCATCATCTCGGGCGTGCCATTGAAAAACGGCACAGTGAATTTCATCGCCATTGCACAAGATACGCGCGGCGGCGCAACTGCGTCGAATGCGTTCACGCTTACCATCAGCCAAGGTGTGCCCCCCAACGGCATCTACATCCCCTTCCAGCAGGTGCCGGTGTGCGTAAGCGGCGCCTCATATGCCGCGCTGGCCACGTTGTCCGCCACCAACGGCGTTCCCGCTTATGCGTGGTACGACGCATGGGACGTGCTGAGCGATATTGGCATGACGATCAGCAGTAATGGTGTGATCGCCGGCACGCCCACACAGCCGGGCGTACACGGCTGGCTGCCCGTCGTGCGTGATCAAAGCAACGCCACCGCGCATGCAGAGCTGGCCTTGCCAGTGATCGCGCCGGAGCACCGCCTGCAGCGCATGGCGGGACAGAGCAAAGCAAAACTGCTGATCAACCGCGTGCCCGGCAGCGAGACCAAAGGCAGCGTGTCCCTCAAAATGCGCTTCACACCGCCCGCAGGCTTCACATTTGATCAAAAGTCGCCGGTGGTGGCACAAATAGGGCTGACGCAAATCACCGTGCTCAATCCGTTTAAGTACAAGCCGGGAGCACAACTTGTTTTTAAGAAAAAGGACGGGATCAAGTCGTACAGTATCACCGTGAAATATAAGCCGGGGACGCTGCAGGCAAGCTTCTCTATGAAAAAAGTGAATCTGACGCTTGATTTCGAACAGTACGGCATCCGCAATGAAAATGTGCTGACGCCCGTCACGGCCAACATCCCTGTGTGGGTGCGCATTGGTAATTACGAAATGGCAACGGAACTCATGCCGCTGACGTATACAACCAAGGCGATGAAGAGTACCAAGGGCACGGCAACGTTTTAACCACGCGCGACACGGCTTGGTACCCGGCATAGTGCCATACTGCCTGCTACGCCGGTGCCGGCGGCCGGGCGTACCCGTTGTGGCGGACTGTCAGCGTGATCCAGTACGACACTGCATAGTAACTGGTATGGTGCGTGGGAACAGCTCCCGCACACGGTGGTACTCCATCACGGATGCGCCGTATGGTGCTTGTGGACGCAGAAACATTGTGCGGTGCCTGTGCGAGCTTGAACCATGCCGCCGGCACATGGCACATGCTGAACTGTCCCTGTGCCGCACGCATGTAAGATGATCATGCCATAGCGGATGCTGTGACTGTTTGTTTTTTTGGCATGTACCACCGCGACGATTCGCGCAACGAAAACATCATGAGCGCGTTGCGGCGGGCCGGATGTACGGTGTACGAATGCCATTACAACTTGTGGGCGCGCATTCCCACGCGCTTGAATCTGACACACTGGCAGAGAGTACGCGTGGTGCTTACGTGGCTGGCGGGATGTTTTGTGCTGACTGCGCGCTACGCCATGCTGCCGCGGCATGATGCTGTAATCACGGGGGCGCTCTGCCATGCTGACGTGCCATTGGCATGGGTGCTTACACGCATCCGGCGTGTGCCGCTGGTGGTGGATGTCTTTGTATCGCTGTACCTCACCGTAGTGAGCGACCGGCACTGGGTGCGGCGGCACGGCTTGTGCGCGCGCCTGCTGGCGCTGGCTGACCGCTTTATCGTGTGGTGCGCGGATATCGCGCTCTTGGATACGCAGGTACATATTCGCTATTTCAGCCGCATTTGCCCCCGCGCGCGTGCAAAATTTCGCAGAGTATGGGTGAGCACGCCGGAAGTGTTTGTGCCGAACCCTGATCGCACCACCGGCAATGGCGATGCCATGCATGTCATTTTTTACGGTACTTACGTGCCGTTGCAAGGGGTGCCGGTAATTGTGCGCGCCGCGTATCTCTTGCGGCACGAACCTTTTCGCTTTACGCTTGTCGGGCACGGGCAGGAATATCACCAATGCCGCTGCTTGGCAAAAGAACTGAACCTCGCGCATGTTGAATTCATCCCCTGGCTGACATTGGATGCCTTGGCCCGAGGCCTCGCCGAACATGACATTGCTTTGGGTATTTTTGGAACCGGTGTCAAAGCCAGTCTGGTCATCCCCAACAAAGTCTATGCTTACATGGCGGCGGGCGTGCCGTTCATCACGCGGGATTCCATGGCGCTGCGGGAATTATGTACACCGGGGCGTGACTGCCTGGCAGTGCCTGCGGGTGACCCTGCGGCGTTGGCGGAAGCATTGCGCTATGCGCGCACCAACCGTGCACACTGCGCCGCGATGGCGGCCAATGCACGCAAAGTGTTCCTCACTCGCGCGTCGCTTGATCGTGTAGGGGCAACGCTCAGGCGCCTGCTTGAGAACACCGCAACGCGCCCCGGCGCCTAACAGCGCGCATCCCGGCACGCGGATGGCGGCAGGTGCTGGAGCGCCGCGGCCATCTGGCGAATGTGCTCCGGCGTGGTGCCGCAACAACCGCCAATGAACATTGCGCCCGCTTCAACCAGCGCGGGAATTTTGGCGGCCATGGTCTCCGGCTCATCAGGGAAGACCGTTGCGCCATTGACGAGCTGCGGCAGGCCGGCATTCGGGCGTGCCCACAGCGGTTTCGCCGTGTGCGCACGCAACTCATGCACAATTTCGATCATCTGCTCGACGCCGTGCCCACAGTTTGTACCGATAATATCGGCGCCATGTTCGTCAAGCTGCGCGGCGGCGTGGGCAGGGGTGATGCCCATCATCGTGGCATAGCCGCGCGCGCCCTTGTCAAACGTCATCGAAGCGACGACCGGCATGGACGGCGCGAGGCGCTTGGCGGCGCGCACGGCGCAGAGTGTCTCTTCCAAATCAGTCATTGTCTCCACCACTATCATATCAGCGCCGCCTTCGATCAGCGCGGCAATTTGCTGTGCAAAAATATCTTCCATGGCGGCCGGAGTAATGTCGCCGAGTGGCTCGAGAAATTCGCCCGTGGGCCCCACAGAGGCGCAGACGAACACATCGCGCGGAACTGCATCGCGCGAGATGCGCGCGCCGGCGCGGTTGATTTCAGCAGCGCGGTCGGCCAGGCCGTTTTTTTCCAGCTTGCAGCGGCTGCCGCCAAAGGTGTTGGTGAGCACAATGCGCGCGCCGGCTTCGGCATACGCGCGCGGCACTTCAGCCACGCGGTCAGGCTGGTCAAGGTTCCATTGCTCGGGCGCCATGCCGGCTGGCAAGCCGCGGCGGCTCAGTTCCGTGCCCCATGCGCCGTCCAGCGGCACCACTCCATGCGTTGCCAAATTCAAGAGGTCTGAGATGGTCATATCGCTCGTCCTTTTTGTTGTATTATGATAACAAAAGAACGCCAAAAAAACAACGTGCCCTCATGGACCTAAATCCGGTGACTAGCGACATAGACGTGGAGGGGCAACGGCCTCGTTGCCCTCATACGACGCGCGCACAAGGCCGCCGGCGCCGGCGGCCGATGTTTGGCGGACACAAGTACGCGGAGGCCTGCATCCCCCCATCCCCGCGCTTGCGGTTTGCAGGCAGCTTTGTTACAATGCTGGTAACATCAGCACGATTAAGGACACGCCATGGAACCCACTGACGCAGCCGCGATATGGCGGCTCACATATCAAGACGCAGGCGAAGCGCCGGGCCAGCGCCGCGGCGTACCGATGCCGCCGCTGGAACAGGAGCTGCCCAGCGCCGCTCAACTCATTCCCTTGCCCGAGCCCGCGCAGGCGGCGCCAGCGCCGCTCGACTTTTTTCAGCTTGTCAATGCACGGCGCTCACACCGTATGTTCCGCCCAGAACCGCTGTCACAGTCGGAATTGTCGTTTTTACTCTGGTGCACGCAAGGTGTGCAGAGGCTGGAGCCGGGCGTGCGTACCATGCGCACCGTGCCGTCAGCCGGCGCGCGGCATGCGTTTGAAACCCTCCTACTGGTGAACGAAGTTGAGATGTTAAACCCGGGCATGTACCGCTATGCCGCCAGCGCGCATGCGCTCGTAGAGTTGCAGTACAGCCCCGAGCGCATTGAGCGCATGGTTGACGGATTTCGCAATGTGAATTTGCTGGTTCAATCTGCCGTAGTGTTTCTGTGGGCCGCCGTGGTTGGACGCATGACATGGAAATTCGGCGCGCGCGGCCACCGCTACCTGCTGCTGGATGCCGGGCACATCTGCCAGAATTTGTATCTGGCCTGCGGCAGCATCGGGTGCGGCACGTGCGCCATCGGCTCGTTTGACGATGAAGAAGTGAACGCCGCGTTGGGATTCGACGGTGCAGAGCAGATGCTTGTGTATGCGGCGAGCGTGGGAAAGCTGCCGTGACGCACGACGTGTTTTTTTACGAGGCATTTGAAGAAGAAGCTGCGGCCTTGCGCCGCTTTCTTCCACACGGCATCAACGCCGGTTTCACATGGAAAGCCATTCACGAAGAAGGCCACGCGGTACCGCCCGCGCCGGTCATTAGTATTCGCACCCAGTCAGTATTGCCGTTGGAATGGGAGGCGCACCTGCGGGCCATCATCACCCGCAGCACCGGCTATGATCACGTCAGCGACTATCTGCGCGCGACGGGCGCCGCGCTCCCCTGCGGCTATTTGCCGCTCTACTGCAATCGCGCCGTGGCTGAACATGCACTGATGATGTGGCTGGCCTTGTTGCGCAAATTGCCGCAGCAAGTGGAGCAATTTCAGCGTTTCCACCGCGATGGCATTACCGGCCGCGAATGCGCGGGGGCAACCCTGGCCGTGTTTGGCGTGGGCAACATCGGTCACGAAGTAGTCAAAATCGGACATGGCCTGCAGATGAAGGTTCTCGGCGTTGACATTGTGCGCCGGCATGCTGATGTGCAATATGTCAGCCGGGACGAGGCGCTGGCGGCGGCCGACATTATTGTCTGCGCGATGAATTTGACACCGGAGAACAACGGGTATTTTGCGGGCGGGCTGTTGCGGCACGCGCGGCGCGGCGCGCTATTCATCAACATTGCGCGGGGCGAATTTTCTCCGCCTGAAGAGCTGCTCGAACTGTTGGACAGCCATCACTTGGGAGGTGTGGGGCTGGATGTCTACACGAGCGAGAAACATCTGGCGGCAGCGCTGCGGCGCGGGCAAGCAGACACAAATGATCCCGCAATGCGAGCGGTGTTGGCATTAGCGCGGCGACCCAACGCCATACTTACTCCGCACAACGCCTTCAACACGCTCGAAGCGGTTGAGCGCAAAGCACAACAGACGATTGAACAGCTCGTGGAATTTCGGGCGACGGGCGGATTCAAGTGGCCGGTGCCGGGCTCACACACTGAACTGTAGCCGCGATCGCTGATCGCGGGCAGTCAATCCAAAGGCTGTTCCACATTGAATCTCTTCACTCGGCGTAGCGCGGCTGGACGAGCTCCTGAATGTGCGGCTCGCTCAGATTGTCTGCCGTAACTACCGCCACACCTGTGTCAATCCGCGGGGGCACTGCCTCACCGCGCACGGCCGCCACAGCGGTTTTGACACCTTGATAGCCCATTTGATAAGGGTTTTGTACAATCAATCCATGCAGTTCGCCTGCTTGCAATGCGGCCAGCAACGCCGCGCTTACGTCAAACCCGACAAACGCCACTTTGCCCGCGCGGCCGGCCGTCTGCAGTGCGCGCAACATGCCAAACGTGGTGGATTCGTTGGGGCAGAAGATGCCGCTGAGAGTGGGATATTTGTTGAGCAGGTTTTGCGCGACGCGCATGGCCGATTCAGCGGTGACGCCGCCATATTGATCGCTGGAGACCATGCGCATGCGCGGGGCATGCTGCGCCAAGCCGTCGAGGAAGCCCTTTTCGCGCTGCATGGTGCTGGCGGAGGCTTCGGCATAGCGCAGCATCAGCACATCACCCGTGCCGCCCGTCACCTCAGCCAGGCGCTGGGCGGCAAACTGGCCGCCTTTGTAATTGTCGGTGGCGACAAAACTGCTGTACTCTTTGGCATTGAGATCGGAATCAATGATCACCACGGTAATGCCGCGTTTGCGCGCCGCGCGCACGGGGCGGACTAAAGCGGCAGCATCGAGCGGCGCCAGCACGATCGCCTGGACGCCGCGGCTGTTGAAATTCTGCACCAGTTCAATTTGCAGTTTGCGGTCATCCTCTTTGTGCGGGCCCTGCCAGATGACATTGACGCCAAGCTCTTCGCCCGCGGCGCGCGCACCGGCATGAATGGATTTCCAGAACACATGTGTCGTACCCTTGGGAATTACGGCAATAGACAACGGCGTGTTAGTCTGTGCGAGCAGGGGGCCGCAAGCGCCTACCAGTGCGAGCAAAGCGGATAGTTTCATATAGTCTCCATCATTCAGTTGCTAGATTATAGCACAGGCATGGTGGAAGGGGCAACTGGGCGGGATTTACGATGTGCGAATAGCGAATGGCGAATGGCAAAAGGGGGAATGTGAAAGGGAAAAGGCGAAAAGCGAAAGGCGCGTTTTGATTTCATTCGACAAAAAGTGTTGATTGCAAACGGCAGAACATGTCGAATGAAAGGGGTTTTGGCAGATGGGTGTGTGCGTGGCGTGATGCCGGCAAGATGCCGGCAAGATGCCGGAGCTCCCCGCGCTCCCAGCAGTGCGCTCCCAGCGGTTACAACTTGAGCTGGCCGTTCGTGCCCTTTAATGAGTACGTCATCTGGATGGAACGCTGGCCGGTGTCAGTGCCATTGAGGGCGAGGCGGATAGGGACGATCACGGCGTTAGGCCCGGTTTTGGAGACGCCGTAGCTGGCGAGCGCGGCAGCGAGATTTGCGCGCCGCAATGATACGGTAATGCGCAGCCGCTGGCCGGAACGCCTGACGGTAGCGGTGGCTTTCATGCCGCTGGCATCGGATGTTGTGAATGTGGCAGTGCGCTGCCATGTAGCCTGGCGTGGTGTGTTGAAACTGAGCGCATAATCACCGATCCACAAGACGAGCCGTGAGTACTTGTCGAGGACAAAATCAATCGGCAAATCGCACGCAGCGCGGAAGGACAATGTGTCGCTGGCGCGCAGGCCTTGATCATGCTTGGCCCATGGAATCTTGACCGAGCACTTGCGGATGCCGGCGCTCAAGTATTTGCTGGCGGGCAGCACCGGGAGTGAAAGCGTGGCTGTAGTAGAAGCGCTGGAAGAATCCGAGAGCAGCACGTTGACAGAGAAATAACCAGCCAGCGTAGGAGTGCCACTCAAGACACCGGCAGTCGAGAGCGACGTGCCGGGCGGGAACCCGCTGACAGGGCTCCACTGATATGGCGGCGAACCGCCGGCGGCCTGAAATTGCACGGAATATGAAACGTTCACAAATGCTGGCGGCAATGTTCGCACGAGCACGGAGAGCGGCAGAGAACTCGTGGAGTTAAGAACAAGGACGTTGAGCGGTGTGAACGCGGTGAGGCCGGCCGCATCGCGCGCCTCAGCGGTGGCAGTGAAGGAACCGGCGGAACTGGGCACACCGCTGAACACGCCATTGCCAGCGAGATAGAGGCCGGCGGGCAGCGACCCGCTGGAGATGCGCCAGGTGTACGGCGGCGCGCCGTTGGTGGCAGACAACAGGGCACTGACAGCGACATTAACAACGGCTGTGACCGTGGCGACAGGCTGGACAGTGAGATTTTGCCCGGGCTTGAGCAGCGACACACTTTGGCTGTTGTCGCGCGGCGTGAGGTCTGCGCCGAGCGGCCAGGCTTCGATGGTGACAACATGCAGGCCGGGCGGGTAGAGATAATTGAGTTGCCACGTCCAATCGGCAATCCATCCCACGTAGAGATGATTTGCGTTGGTTTGCAAGCCGTCGAGGAAGCCATCCACATACACACGCACTTCGTAGTCACCCGGGCGGCACGGAGCGGGGCCGTTATTGACGACTTGGAACGAAAAGACATCGTTGATGGCGTCTTTGAGCTTGAGGCGGCGCACTTGCAAGTCGGTGATGATGGACGGTTGCGGGACAGTCCAGGAGAAACTTATCGAGTTGTTGTTGGGATTGGCGTCGGAGATGTCGGATAGAACGTCAATCCGGATGGTATGCGGGCCGGCTTGGTAATAGTAGTCGAGCTGCCATTGCCAAGTGGCGCTTTCGCCGGCGCCGAGGGCGAGCTGGTTGCGCGCTTCGGAATCGAGGCGGCCATCCACGAAGACCCGCACGCGGTAGCTGGCAGCGCGGGCGATACCGGGACCGGCGTTGTAGACCTCGAAATCGAAGGTGCCGTTCGCTGGGCTAATGATGGCAACGTTGCGGGGAGAGAGATCAACCGGCGTGGGTGCAACGACCGTCATCACGAACGAGAGGGCATTGTCGGCAGGAGCGATGTCGCCGCCATCGGGGCGCAGTTCGACGCGGATGGTGTGGGGGCCGGGGGCGTAAATGTAAGCCAGCTGCCATTCCCAGGTGACCGTGGCGCCGGGGGCGAGGGCAGAAGAATTGCGGGCGCTGGAATCCAGCACGCCATCTACGAACACGTCAATGGTATAGGAGTTGGCGGCGGCGGTGCCGGGGCCGTAATTGTGGACATCGAATTGGAAAATTTCCTCAACGGGGTCCGTGATGTAAGGATTGCGCACGGCCATGTCCACGGAGGCGCTGCTGGGGATGTAGCCGGCAAGTTCGATATTGTCAACATACGCGCCTTCGCCGACGATGGCGTGATCGGAATAAAATTGGATGCCGATGTACAGATTGGGGGCGCCGGCGAACTGGTTGAGGATGACTTTGGCATCGCGCACCCAGCCGGCGGAGAAGCCGCTGTAGGCGTTGCCGGTGAAATTGAGGCCGTCAGTGGACGCGCCAATGAAAACCGCATCTGCGACCGGCTGCGAATCAACATAGTAATCGAAGTAGAGTTCGACGCTGCTGGTATTGCGGAGATTGAAGGGACCGTCGACGATCCAGCCATTCATGTTGTTGAGGTACGGGCCGGGCGCGGAGTAGTGCGAGGCGGCACACCAGATGGAGCGCGAGCCGGTGGACGCGCGAAAGCTTGTGATGCCCCATGTCGGAGTGCCTTGCAGCATCCAGTAGTTGGGAAACGCGCCTTCAAAATTGTCGAACAGGTATGTCCACCAGCGGCCGACGGCCAGCGGGGCGGAGCTCTGCAAGAGGTGAGCGGGAGGGCGCGAAGGGGCGAGGAGCGTGGCGGGAAGGCGCTGGCGCTGGATATTGGTGCGTTCAATGAGAACAGAACGGTCGTCAGCAGGCTGGAAGGTGGAACGGCGCGGGATGCGCGCGGCGTGGATCACGCGTTCTGTGAGAGATGTCGAAGAGAACGCAGGAAAGACGTCGCGGCACGGTTTACCAGCAGATGGTCTGTCGGCGCGGTTGTTGCGGGCGGGAGACGGCCGGTGCACCGCGTGCACCGCGAGCGCACCGTCGGCAAGCGATAGCTCGCGGCGCGCGGCATCGCGGCGTGCGGCGCGCGTGCTGTCTGAGGTCGCAGTCAGAGAAGCAGCACTGCTGCCCGCCAGCACGCGTTCGTGGGATGCACTGTGCGCCGCGCCGCGCGGGATGCGCTGCCCGCTGGGTTCTGCCACGGTGACAGCAGCCGCGAGCAACGCGAACGATACCGTTATGAGAACGAAGCGTTGCATGGGATTTGTGTGATCATGCCAGCGATCTGCGGGGCGCGCACGTTAGCGGTAGCGGCCACCGCCAGATTCACCTTGCGGAATGAGAGGCATGGCTGGAGCGGGAGGCCTCTCGGGCGCCATGCGCGGCGCGGCTGGCATGGGAGGCGGCGACGGCATGGAGGGCATGGAAGGCTGAGGTGCGGGCCGCGGCATGGACGGAGGCGAGGGCATGGCCGGGGCGGACGGGCGCTCGATGTGCGGGGCCGGCTGCGGGGCCATGGGCTGCGGCATGAGGCGTGGTGCGGCTTCCGGCAAGGATAGTTGTGGCATAACTGGCTGCGGAGCAGTGCGCGGCACGGATGGTTGCGGTGCGATGGGCTGAGGAGCGGGCCGCATGGGTTGCGGCACGACCGGTTGCATTGAGGGGGGCATGACGGGGTGCGGACGCGGCGTGACCGGCTGCGGTTCAATCGGGCGTGGAGTTGCAGGCTCGACACGTGGTGGGCGGCCAACCGCTGGCGGTGTGTTCGGCTGCGGCGTTGGGCGCACGGGCTGCGGTGCGACCGGCTGCGGAATAGGCCGGATGGGCTGCACGGAAGGTGGCGCGATGGGTTGCGGCCGTGGATTTACCGGCTCGGCGCGCGGCGGCGCAATTGGCTGTGGCGTGGGCCGCACTGGTTGCGGAGTCACTGGCTGTGGTGCAGGTCTAACTGGCTGAATTGACGGCGGCGCAACGGGCTGCGGGCGCGGGCTCACCGGCTCGACGCGCGGCGGGCGCTCTGCCGATGGCGGGGCCGCGACGGGCGGGCGCTCGGTAATCGGCCGTTCCGGCCCTGTACCAGGCTCGGTTCGCGGGGGACGCTCGGCGATCGGCTTCTCTGGTGTTACGCCAGGCTCTGTACGTGGCGGGCGCTCGGCTATCGGGCGTTCTGGTGTGCCAATCGGCGCTGTGCGCGGCGGCCGTTCGGCGGTCGGCGCCTGGTTTTGACCGGGCCGTTCAGCAATAGGCTGGCTGCGAGAACCAGGCCGCTCCGTCGCGGGGGGTTGAGCGGGCCGCTCGGTGACGGACGGGCGTTCCGATGCGCCGGTGCTGCCAGTGCGCGGCGTTTCGACGAGGCCCGAACGCGCGCCTTCTCGAGGCAATTCGCGGTTTGTGCGCAGCGTCCATTCACCCAGCTCACCACGGCGAGCACTGCGTTCAGATGCCAGGCGCGTCACCGTTTCTGCCGCGGCGGGCCGGTAGACTTCCATGCGGCCGCCCTCCATGCGGCCATGCTCTTTATACGAGCTTGCCGATGTCACGCTGTAGCGTTCCAGCCGCCGGTTGATGTTGCGTTCGACTACGTGTACGGGCGGGCCATACCAACGCAGGCGGCGCCCGCCATGGCGGCAATACCGCCCGCCGTAAAAGTAGTAGTTGTTCACAATCACATACGGCGAACACAATACCGGTGAAATGGAATACACCGGAATCGAATAGTACCACACATTCGGGCTGACGAAGAACGTATAGCTTACGCCAAACCACCACGAGGGCTGGATGGTATATGAGACGCCGATCCCCACTGGCGGCAGCGGCGCCCAGGCAACGTACGTCGGTGTGCGGTACCACACGACCCAAGCAGGAGCCCATTCATAGCCCGGCACCCAGCACCAGCCATAAGCGGTGTACCAGACCCAGCGGCCATAATGGAACGGCAGCCAGCCCCACGGGTAGATGCTTTGCCACATCCAGCCCACGTCGGTATACACCCATTGGCCGTAACTGTAGGGATGCCAGCCGGCCGGCATGCCCGCAGGCACCCAGACGTAGCCGTATTCCGGGGTTTGATACCAGCTGCCATAGGGCAGCAGCGTGGTGTAGCAGGTGTTAAAATCAATGGTTACGCCGGTACTGACGGCGACGTTGGCGGCGGCGGGCATTGCGCTGATGGCCGCTGCTGCGGTGAGCAGCAACACGGCTGCGCCGACGGTTGCCCCAACCGAATGCTTCGTTTTCATAGTTCTCTCCACGGCGTTGGTTAAAGGCCGGTTCAAGGTGATAGACGGCAAATGTGAACAATTATTCATATTTTCGAAAGTGCACCCTGGGCGCCAAGGAACTCCGCAATGATGCGGGCCGCGGCCTGGGCGCCGCCGGCTGCGCCCGGGCGGCGCGGGACGGCCAAAAGCGGCTGGATCACCTGCAACCACGTGCCGTCCGCAAGAGCCGACTCGCTCAACTCAACATGATTCAGTGTAGCGCGGACAAAGGCGGCCATGGCAGCAGACTCGCGGAATTTCGGGCGCGGCAGCCACGCCAAAGCTGTGCCGGCAGCCAAAACTTCCGCCAGGGTGCTGTAGCCGAGTTTGCCAATCACTACATCCGCGGCAGCCACAAGATCAGGATGAAAGAAATCCGAGTGCCAGGGCAGCAGGATGAAATTGCCATCGCGTTTAATCTGTGGCACATTGTTGGGAATGACGATAGCGAGATCGTTCGCATGATGGTGCGTGGCGGAGGGAACGTTGGCATGCGAAACGCCGCCCATGGTGAGCAGGACCATGCGCGCGCAGCGTGGCACGCCTAGTGCGCGGCGTGTGGCGGCAGGGGTGGAGCGTGGCAAGCGGCTGATGGGCGGCACGGTGTGGGCGCCGGCCACGCGGCGGCAGACCGGCTCGGCTTGAATGCGCAGCGTTGCGCGGCTGAAGATGCCGTCCAGGTAACGCGCAAACTCCGACATGCGCGGATGATCAGCCGCGTAGCCTTCATAAATCCAGTCCCACGTGAAGTTCTCGATCAAGATGGAGGGCAGCCCCGCGGCGGCCGACACGGCAATGCCGAGAGGGGAAATGTCGCATAGCACAGCACGCGCACCGGCGGCGCGAACAACTGCTGCTAGTTGATCGACATAAGAAGAATGAAACGGCAGGAATGCGTCGAGCCGTGCTACCGTCGCCTCGACATCTTCGTGCAAGGGCGACGTCTGCGCCATTCCCAAATCTGTCACACTTTCGTGATAGGTAAACGCGCCCGGCAACGATTCCGCGAAGAACCATTCCGGCACCGTAGTAAAGATGTGCGCATGGAGCCTGGGGATGATCTGCTGCAATGCGTGCAGAACGGCGCACGCACGCGCGGCGTGGCCAAACCCATGCGGGGAAACGAAACAGGCAACATTAACAGCCATACCACTTATTATAGCATAGAAACGAAGTGAAAGGGCACGGGCAACACAATCACGATTTACGATTTACAAATTACGATTGATGATTTGGGACGGAGAAAATTATCAAGATCGCAAAACACAAAACGGCGGATGAAGTCAGAATGCACAGCAGGAGAAGCTAGAAGTTATCCATGAAGACATACATAATCCATTCTACACGGCGGGTACGCTCGCCGTTGGACATGCAGGCGATGGATTGTATACGAGCGCCCTCAACCCACAGTGCCACAACTTTTTTGCAGAACCATTCACTTTTTGCCTTTTTTCCATCAAAATCGTATAATCATCTATGAAATGTTGCGCGCGCACGCATGGAGCGGCACGCCGTCTAGCCGTGCGCGCTTCACATGATACGAGGAACGTGGTATGCTTGTCCGTCATTCTCGGTGCGCATGGCGCTGGCTGTTGCTGATTGGCTTCGGCACCACTCCGCTGTGCGCCGCCGTACGCTTGCCCGGTATCTGGCAGCACAACATGGTCCTGCAGCGCGATCAGCGCCTCCCCGTCTGGGGCTGGGCCAAGCCCGGCGAGGAGGTCACTGTCCAGTTTGGTGGCCAAACCATCATGACCATGGCTGACCAGAGCGGCTGTTGGCGCAGTGTCATCGGCCCATTCTCCGCTAATGATGAGCCGTGGAATCTCATCGTGAGCGGCGCACGTTCCACACGTATTCTCACTAACATCCTTGTAGGTGATGTCTGGCTGTGTTCCGGCCAGTCCAACATGGAGTGGCCCGTCCAAAATGCCCGCAACAGTAACGCAGAAATTGCCGCTGCCACCAACGGCCTGATTCGCCTCGCTACCGTCCATCGCGCCACCGCACTTGAGCCCGCACGCGACGCCAAAATTACCTGGGCGGTGTGCTCGCCTCTCACTGTTCCGTCCTTTTCCGCCGTTGGCTATTTCTTCGCTCGCGAACTACAGCCTCAGCTTCGTGTGCCCATCGGCATAATTAATAGCTCGTGGGGCGGCACGCCCATAGAATCATGGACGAGCCGCGCCATGCTTGATTCGATCCACTTTATGACTGCTCGTTTAGAGCGCAGCGACGCTGCCGTACGCAACTATTCGCCCGCGGCCGCCCAGCGCCAATATGAACAAGACCTCGCACAATGGAGCAATGCCGTGCGCGAAGCCCGCGCCAAAAACCAGCGCGTACCACCCGCCCCCCAACTCTCGAATCCCTATTCCAGCCCTTGGCAGCCCGCTTCCCTCTTCAATGCCATGATCGCTCCTCTTATCCCCTACGGCCTGCGTGGCTTCCTGTGGTATCAAGGCGAGGCCAATGCCAGCGATGCCAAGGCTTACCAAACACTCTTCCCAGCCATGATCACGGACTGGCGCTCCCGCTGGGGCAACGGCGATCTCCCGTTTCTATTCGTCCAACTCGCCAACTTCATGGCCGTGCAGCAAGAACCATCCCAGTCCAACGCTACATGGCCGTTTTTGCGTGAAGCGCAAACGATGACTCTACGCGTCTCCAACACCGCCATGGCGTGCACCATTGATCTCGCTGATCCTGACAATCCTGACAATATTCACCCGAAGAACAAACAAGACGTTGCACGTCGCCTCGCCCTCGCCGCCCGCCACGTTGCTTATGGCGAAAAACTCGTGTACTCCGGCCCGCTCTTCCGCGAAGCGCGCGTCACCAATGCTCACATCATGGTTTCGTTCGACCATGTGGGCGGCGGCCTTATCGCTCGTGGCGGACCGCTTAAAGGCTTCGCCATCGCCGGCGCCGACAAACAATTTGTCTGGGCTGATGCGGTCATTCACGGCCCGCACATACTTGTCAGCTCAACTAACGTACCCGCCCCCGTGGCCGTGCGCTACAGCTGGGCCAATAATCCTGTCGGCAATCTCTACAATGTCGAGGGCTTGCCTGCGGTACCCTTCAGATCCGATAATTGGGACTAAACTCCTAGGAGAACTCTCATGAAAGATGTGACGTTTGTTGGCGTCCTTGCCGCTTTACTGCTCACTTTCCCATCCCACGCCGGCAACGATGACGAAGTCCCCGTGCCTGTCCCAGAATTGCACACCGCCGATCCTGCTCTGCCCGGCGCCGATTCCTCTTCTCCCGCCTCTCAACAAAAACCAAGCGCACCCGCCGCCACCAACATCCCCGCCCCTGCCACGTCCAGCACCAACGCGCCCGCCAAGTCAGTGCCAGCCACGCCAGCCCCTGCCAAAGTCTATCCGCCTGATACCGTTTTCACCGTTCAGCTCGGCGCATTCCAAACACGCGAACGCGCCTTTGCCTTGTACTGGGAGCTCTCCAAAAAACTTTCGCCACTCCAAGTTACTGCCCCGTCGGCCAAAGACAAGCTCTATCGTGTGCGCTTCGGCTCATACCCAAACTACGCCGAAGCCAAGGCCGCCGCGGACAAAGTTAAGGCCCGTGGCATCGAGTGTTTCGTTGCTGCCCTCAATCAGGAAGGCGAGAATATCACTACTGCACCCGCACAAGAATAATGGCCATCATCGCTCCTTTTCACGCCGTGCGCTATGCGCCGTATCTTGATCCCGCCGCTGTTCTTACTCAACCTTATGACAAAATCCCCCCAGCGCTGCGCGCCGACTATGCGGCACGTAGTCCCTATAACCTTGTCCACCTGACGCTCCCAGACGACGCCGTCGCTCACGACCATGGCATGGATAAATACGCGTGGGCTGCCGCTCAATGCCGCCAGTGGCTGCGCGATGGTATCCTCATTCAAGATACCATGCCGTCATTCTATTGCTATCGCCAGTCGTTCGACCTCTTTGGCTCTCACTATGTGCGCAACGGCTTCATCGGCCTCTGCCACGTCGAGCCCTATGAACGCCGCATCATCTTTCCGCACGAGAAAACCCTCGCCAAACCGAAGGCCGACCGCCTCGCGCTGTTGCGTGCCATGCGCATGCACTGCGAACTCATTTTCCTGCTCTACGAAGATGACGGCACGGCACAGCGCGTCTTAGATCAGGTTATGCACGAAGCCCCGCTGTCCCGCGTGCGTGACAACTTCGACGTCGAGAACCAGCTCTGGCGCATCTCCCTTCCTGAACACGTTGAAGCCCTCACCCGCGCCCTCGCGCCCCGCCAGCTCTTCATCGCCGACGGCCACCATCGCTATGAGACATCGCTCAACTACGCTCATGAACACGCAAACGATCCCCGCGCGCAGTTCACCCTTGCCATGTTCGTCAATATCAACTCATCACTCGTGATTTTGCCGACACACCGCAGTGTCTTCGGCATGTCGAATTACGACGCCAGCGCCGTCCGCCGCGCCTTGTCTGCCGCGTTCGACATCGCGCCGGCGGGCGGTCTCGACGCCCTGCTCACCGCAGTCAACGCGCCGCCTGATCAACTCTGCATCGGCTGGTTCGACGGCCGTTCGTTCTGGGTTCTGCACCTTCGTCATCGCGATGCCATGCACGCCGCCGCACCCCAGCGCTCCGACGCCTGGCGGGCGCTCGACGTCGCCGTCCTCCACACACTTGTCATCGAAGGCGCCCTGGGCATCTCGGCTCAAACGGTAGAACATGAAGCCGGCGTCGGTTATCACCGCGACCCGCGCGAGGCGCTTGACGCCGTTACTAGCGGCGCTGCCCAGTGTGCATTCTTCCTCCGCCCCACCCGTGCCGCGCAAGTGTGCGACGTCGCCCGCGGCGGTGAAGTCATGCCGCAAAAGTCTACTGACTTCTACCCTAAACTGCTCTCCGGCCTCGCCATGTACGCGCTAGACCTCGAGCCCCATCAGCCGGCTTGATTATCGACACCCTCCTGCCAGCATCCGCATCTTCACCGCCTATGACTCCGCATTCGCCGTTGCCCGCCAAACACCTCATCGAACAGTTCGATCTGTTTGATGGCCTGGAGCTCGGCGCCATCACGGTGGTTTCCTCCGCCGCAGCTGCCGCACATGCAATGGCTCAGCTCACCATGCACGCCGTCGTCGGTTTCGACACCGAGTCCCGGCCCACCTTCCACCGTCACGAAGCCAGCGACGGCCCGCATGTCATTCAGTTTGCCACACTCCATCACGCCTTCATCTTTCAATCGCATGTCACGGAATCGCTGGAGGTGCTCAAGGCGTTGCTTGCATCGCCATCGATCACAAAAGCCGGCTTTGGTCTTGCCAATGACCTGCGCCACCTCAAGCGCAAATTCGGCGTGACCCCCGCTGCCATGCTCGATCTCAATCATGTCTTCAACGCCCATGGCCATCGCAACTCTATCGGCGCGCGCGGCGCCATCGCTCTCCTTTTTAATCAACGTCTCCCCAAATCCAAGCGGATCACCACCTCCAACTGGGCCAATCCCCAACTCTCTGACAAACAAATCCTTTATGCTGCCAACGACGCCTACGCCGCCTTGCGTGTCTACCATGCGCTCACCCCACACGGCCTCCCCTCGGCGCACTAACATGCACGTACACTTCGCCATATTCATGCGGCGCACCGTAGTAGCCTTGGGTGCGGCACTCTGCACCTGCGCCGCCGCGCACAATCCCACCAACACTGTCTGGCTGCACGTGGATGACGTGTCCGTCAATCCCTTCACGCTCTCCCTGCGCTGGTCAAATGCCCGCATCAAGGAATACATTCCCGCCGTTCGCGATGCGCTCGTCTTGCACCGCGGCGACATTTCTATCAGCCTCTGGCGCATCCTGTTGCTGCAAACAGTTTACTTCACCTCATTCGACCTGCGTGGCGTAGATGTGCGTCTCCTGCGCCATGCCGATGGCTCCTTCTCGCCGTTCCATTCTGCTGACCCCACTAATCTCATCCTCGCCGTCGCCAGTGGTTCCACCAGCCGCTTCGACCGCAGCCATGCCACCACGCCACGCATGAAGAAAGCCGTGCGCCTCGACACCGATGACGATGACGCCACACCGTTCGTCGTGCCGCTCCTGCTCGTCACCAATCTCAACATCTTCTGCGACGACCGCGACACACGCGCGCGCCTCTGGTCGCTTGATAACATGTACTTTCTTCTCGAGCGCTTCCGCACACCGCTACTGCACAACCCAGAACCATGGCGGATGGCGCTCGGCGCTGGTTGTGATGGCCAAACCAACAAATGGTTTGCGCTCGATGCCCGGTTCCTCACTAGCGGTAATGCTCCCTGGGCCCGCTTCTCTTTTCGGGCTTCACGCCTCCGCCTCGACGAGCCATGGCTCGAAGCGTTCACTGAATCTCAAACCGCTAAAACCTCCCTCACCGCCCGCGCCGAAGCGCACGCCGGCTGGTTCGAATTCTGTTACTCCAACGCTTGGCGCACCCTCTGGCACGCCTTCGATGACACTAGCGCCCGCCTCGCCGCCGAACCCGCCGTCAGCAACTTCTTCGCTCATGCCGACCTGTCCAATGTCGTCTTCAACGCCCATGTTGACATCGTCTTCACCAACCGCCAGCTTGCTCCGGGAACCGTTGATCTGCACTTTTCTACTCTGCATCCTACCAGTGACTCCTTGCACGTTACCCTAACGATTACCAACGCACCGCCTTGGCTCGTGCCTCGCATTCATTAACCTGCAGAAACTGGCTGAGCCACTGCCAATGCGCATGGCAAGTAGCGCATGGCAAATAGTTGATAGCGCGCCGCAGAAGCTACATGCTGAGCTTTTTCGAATGATAGATTGACAATCAGAAGTCAGCAATGACACGTTTGCCCATCTGCTAGCGGCGTTTCCCTGCCAACGCCACCTGCGCACAGATACCGCCCCGCTGCCTCTGCCGCCGCACGCGCCCGGGTCAACGTGATCAATTCCTTCCGCTCGTAGATGCTATACAGTACTCGCGCACTTTCAGGCGTGTAGTCGCACATGATCACATTGCAGCCCGCGCGCAGGCCACGCATGAGTCCATCGCCCGGCGCAAGACTGCCGAGCGCCGTGGTCGCTGGCATGCGCATGCGCGGTGCCACAATGCGCGCCAGCGCCAGCACACGCAGTGTCAGTTCGAGCGCCCCGGCCGGTGCCGCGCCCAGCGGTGTCGCCCCGTGCGGCATGAACGGGCCAATGCCCGCCATCTCTGGCTGCCACTCCTGTAGAAAACATATGTCACTTGCCAGTGCAGCCATGCTCTGCCCCGGAAGCCCGACCATGCAGCCCGTACCAACTTCGTATCCCAACGTGCGCAACACGTCAAGAATCTGCATGCGACGCCGGAAACTCTGCCCCGGATGCAGACGCGTGTAAAGCGCTTCATCCGCCGTCTCATGCTTGATCAAATAACGATCCGCTCCAGCCTCCCGCCACACTCGATACTCTTCGTCATCGCGTTCGCCCAGCGACAGCGTTACACGCATGTCCGGCCACGCACGCTTGATGTCCTGCACACGCGCGGCCACCCATGCACTCGTCAGCTCCATGTCATCTCCGGACTGCAATACCACCGTGCGAATGCCATCGGCATATACACGCGCAACGGCACGCTGCACCTCGTCTGCCGAGAGCCGAAACCGTGTCAACCTGCCATTGCCGCGCCGCAAGCCGCAATACAAACAGTTGCGCACGCAATGATTCGAAAGCTCCACAATCCCCCGCATGAGCACGCCGTCACCCCACACCTGCCGCCGCACCGCATCAGCACGCTCAAACAGTGCCGCATCGTCCCGCCCTTCAAGCCAGCTGATGATCTCTGCGCGTTCCACCGTCTCTGCCTGCCACTAGGCCGCAAGTCGCCTAGTCTCTAAAAATACACATCCCGCTCCCCCGCCTGTATACGTGCGTACTGCTCGCACAGTCGCGGATACATCTGCGGCATGAGTTGCGCCACCTCCGCCAGCTCACGCGCAATGACCGCTTCTCCCGCTGCACGCGTCGCCTCACTGGCAAAATCATCCAGCCATTCCCGGTACGTCAATATCGCATTGAGTTTGCAGAACTGCCCTTCTTTGCCGCTGCGCAACAACTCCATGATGCAGGCGCCTGTCCTGCCACAACGATACCCCGCCGTGCAAAACGACGTAATCATGCCCATCTCGGCCAAGTCCCGCACCACCTCATCCAGCGAGCGCGTATCGCCCAACATGAACTGCTGCCGTTCCGCTTCCTGCTCAGCGCGGCTGTCATGATACGCGCCCACGCCGATGCGCGTAGACGCATCCGTCTGGGTGATCCCCAGCGGCAGCAGTGCGCGCCGCACATCCGCCCGCTCGCGCGCCGTCAAAATCATCCCCGTATAGGGCACCGCCAGCCGCATCAAGACGATGATCTTGCGCAGGGTCGCATCATCAATCGGCCACCCCGGCGCACTCGCAAATGGTGTGTTGTGGGCCGGCTCTATCCGCGGAAATGAGATCGTGTGCGGCCCGATGCCAAACACACGCTCCAATTCGTGCGCGTGCTGCAGCAGGCCCAGCAGTTCAAAACGCCAGTCGTACAGCCCAAACAACACCCCCAGCCCCACATCGTCTATGCCTGCCTCCATCGCGCGATGCATCGCTGTCACACGCCACGCATAGTCGCTCTTGCGTGTCCCTCGCGGATGCACCGATGCATACGTGGCGTGATGATACGTTTCCTGAAATACTTGATACGTTCCCAATCCCGCTGCCTTCAATACCCGCAACTCTTCCACACTCATCGGCGCCGCGTTGACGTTGATGCGCCGGATTTGCCCGTAGCCGCACCGTGACGGCTCCCGTACACTGTAGATGGCGCGCATCGTTTCTGCAATATACTCGGCATCCGTCTCTGGATGCTCACCATACACCGCTATCACGCGTTTGTGCCCGATCTGCCCCGCCAGCACCGCCGTCTCGGCCCGCACCTCGTCAATGCTAAGGTGCCGCCGCAGCTGGCTGCTATTCTCAGCCCGAAAGCCACAATAGGCACAATTGTTGACGCAATGATTGCTGATATACAACGGTGCAAACGTGACAATCCGGTTGTCGTACACAGTGCGCTTCACTGCAGCCGCGGCCGCCGCCATCTCCTCCCACAATTCTTCGTCCTCCACACACTGCAACGCGGCCAACTCCTCAAGCGTCAACGCGGTGATCGTCTTGGCCTTCGCAACGATCTCGCGCACCCGCCCTGCATCCGGCCGCCGCGCCTCGTGCAACACCTGCTCAATCCGCGCCTCGTCAATAAAATCACGCGCATTCATGCCAGACACGCAACACTTCGGGGAACGGCTCCAGCACACGCTCCAGCACACCGTGCAGCGCAGCAATGCACACACCATAGTTTGTCAGCGCCACCCCCGCCGTGCGCGCCGCCTTCACACGGTTCATCATCTCTTCCCGCGTCAGCATGCACGCGCCACAATGTATGATCACCTTGTACGGCGTCAGATCCCCCGGAAAATCCCGCCCACTCACTATCTCCACCGTAATGCCCTCTCCACACTCCCGCCTCAGCCAGCGCGGCAGTTTCTCCCGCCCAATATCGTCCGCCAGCGGGTGATGCGAGCATGCCTCTGCTATCAAAACTTTGTCGCCCGCTCGCAGATGACGCAACATGGCAGCCGCTCGCACCATTGCTTCCAAGTCGCCCTTCATGCGTGCCATCAAAATTGAAAACGTCGTGCACCGCACCGGCTCCGGCGTCTCCGCCACCATTTTATCCACTACTTGCGAGTCGCAAATCACCAGCGCCGGCGGTTCCTTCAAGCCACGCAACGCATCTCGGTACTGGTGCTCTTTTACTACCAGCGCCAGCGCGTCGTGATCAAGCGTGTCGCGAATCGCATGCACTTGTGGCAGGATCAACCGCCCGCGCGGCGCCTCTAAATCAATCGGCACGATCATCACAACCACGCTGCCTGCGGTAATCAAATCGCCCAGCAGCGGCACGCTGCGTTGCTCGCGTTCTCTCCCGGCCGCCACTAGCGCCTCCCGCAGTGTGCGCCCATACGCCGCACGCTCCCTCCCGGTGCATGATCCGCTCACTACGTGCGCCGTATGCGCCCGCATGCGCTTCACAAATTCTTCGCTCGGCGCGCGTTGGTCGGTCTTGTTTATGATGATCACCAACGGACATCCACGTTCCTTCGCCCGGCGCACCACCAGCTCTTCAGCTTCTCCCCACTCATCGGCTTCCACCACCAGCGCCACCACTTCACTGCGCTCCAGCGCCTTGTGCGTCCGCCCTTTCCGCGCCGCGCCCAGTACGCTCTCGTCATCCAGCCCTGCCGTGTCCATCACTACCACCGGCCCCAGCGGCAGCAGTTCCATCGGCTTCTCCACTACATCCGTTGTCGTCCCCGGCTGCGCCGATGTGATCGCCACGTCCTGGTTTGCCAGCGTGTTCAGCACGCTCGACTTGCCCACGTTCATGCGCCCAAACAGGCCGATATGTGTCCGCAACCCCTTCGGTGCCGTCAGCATCCTTTACTCCCTTTTAACGCAATTTCCGAATTCTTCATCATACATCATTCCTTGCTTCATCGCTTGTACTCTAGCCGAGCCGTGTAGTGCGTGTGCAAGAGGTGTTCGCTCTTCTCACTCAACGGCTTCCCCAGAAACTCCTTGTACAACCGCATGATATTTGGATTTTCGTGCGAACACCGCACACTATGCTGCGCATCGTCCTTATACAACCCTTTCCCGCGCGCCTGCCGCAACTCATCCGTAATACCATATGGCTGCCCGCCGCCGCCTACGCAGCCGCCCGGGCACGCCATCACTTCAATGAAATGATACGGCAGTTCTGCACCGCTGCGTCGCGCCGCCCGTACACGTTCCAGCACCGTGTCTACATTCCCCAGCCCATGCGCGATCGCCACGCGCACCGTCGCCGTCCCCACCGTCACACTGCTTTCCTTAATCCCCTGCAGCCCGCGCACCTCCACAAAATCAACCACTCCCGGATTCTCCCCAGTCAGAAAATTGTGCGCCGTGCGCAGCGCCGCTTCCATCACGCCGCCCGTCACCCCAAAAATCGTCCCCGCGCCTGTGTAGTTCCCCAGCAGATTGTCCGGCATCTCTTCCGCAATCCCATGAAAATCTATCCCCGCCTGCTTTATCATTCGTGCCAACTCACGGGTCGTAATCACCAGATCAACATCCGGATACCCCGATGCCGCCATGTCTTGATTGCGATCTTTTTCGTACTTCTTCGCCGTACATGGCATCACTGACACCATAAACATCGTTGCCGGATCAATCTTCTGCGTCTGCGCATAATACGTCTTCGCCAGCACACCCACGATCGCCTGCGGTGATTTGCATGATGAAAAATGAGGAATCATGTCATGGTGGTATTTCTCCATATAGTCTACCCACGACGGGCAGCAGGTCGTGATCAACGGCAAGACGCCTTTGCCCTGCGTCAGCCGCTCCACAAACTCTGCTGCTTCTTCCATAATTGTCACATCTGCTCCAAAATTGGTGTCAAACACCGCTTTGAATCCCAACCGCCGCAATACCGCGTAAATCTTCCCCGTCAGCAGTTCTCCTGGCTTGTACCCAAACGCTTCCCCCAGCGACGTCCTCACCGCCGGCGCAATCTGCACCACACAATGTTTCTTCCTATCACGCAGTGCTTCCCATACCTGCGGCGTGTGGTCATATTCAAAAATCGCACCCGTCGGGCAGTGCGCCGCGCATTGCCCGCAGCGCACGCACGGTGAGTCCGCCAGCTGTATCTCCCCCGCCGCCGCCATGCGCGTGTGAATCCCCCGCTCTAAAAACGACAGCGCCCATACGTTCTGCAGGCGCTGGCACACATCCAAACACCGCCCGCATTTCACACACTTCTGCGGGTCCAACACCACCGCGCCGGTTGAATCATCCTTCAGCAACGGCGCACAAATGTTCGGAAAATACTCATGCCGCACGCCAAAGTCTTCCGCCAGTTTCTGCAGTTCGCATGTCCCGTTGCGCCCGCACCGCAGACAGTCGTTCGGATGCGCCGACAGGATCAAATGCAACACTGCCCGCCGCACTTCATTCAGTTCGCCGTCATTCGTGATGATCTCCATGCCCTCTTCTACCGGCGTACAGCACGCCCGCAGCATGCGCCCGCTGGGCTGAATCTTGACCACACATATCCCGCACGCCGCCGTCGCCGGCAAATCCGCATGCTTGCACAGCGTCGGGATGTTCATGTTCACCTTGCGCGCCGCGTCCAAGATGCTCGTCCCGCGCCGCACCTTCACCGGATAGCCGTCTATTGTTATCGTTACCATACCTGCTCCTTCTGCTCACATGCTGATTGCATTAAACGGACACACTGCCATACATTGCCCGCATTTGATACACTTGACTGTGTCAATCCGATAGCCGCTCTTGCGGTCGCCCGGAATGGCTTCCACCGGGCACTTCTTCACGCACAACCCGCAGCGCTTGCACCGCTCCTGCACAATGGTATAACTGAACAACGCCCGGCACTTCTTCGCCCGGCACTTCTTCTCCTCGATGTGCTCGCGGTATTCGTCTTCAAAATACTTTAACGTTGAGATCACAGGATTCGCCGCCGTCTGCCCCAACCCGCACAGCGACGCTTTGCTCATCGCCAGCCCCACACGCCGGATACGCTGTATCTCGTCCGCATCGGCACGCCCTTCGCTGATCTTCTTTAACGATTCCAGCATCTGGTAGCCCCCTATCCGGCACGGTGCGCACTTCCCGCATGATTCGTCCACGCAAAATCCTAAATAAAACTTCGCAATGTCCACCATGCAGTCGTCTTCATCCATCACAATCATCCCGCCTGATCCCATCATTGATCCAAGCTCCTTCAGCGTCTCATAATCCACCGGCGTGTCCAGAAATGACGCCGGTATCACCCCGCCCGATGGCCCGCCTGTCTGTATAGCTTTGATCGCCTTCCCGTTCGGTATGCCCCCGCCTACGTCGTACACTATCTCCCGCAGTGTCGTCCCCATCGGCACTTCAATCAAGCCTGAGTTCTTCACTTTCCCCGTCAGCGCAAATACTTTCGTCCCGCGTGAACTTTCTGTCCCGATGCGCGCAAACCACGCTCCCCCATTCCGTATGATCGTTGGTATATTCGCCAGCGTCTCCACATTGTTTATCACCGTCGGTTGCTGAAACAGCCCCACATTCGCCGGATACGGCGGCCGCGGCCGCGGTGTCCCGCGATGCCCTTCAATTGACTCGAGCAACGCCGTCTCTTCCCCGCATACAAACGCCCCAGCCCCCAGCCGCACTGCCACATCAAATCTCATCCCGCTCCCCAAAATGTTCTCTCCCAGCACCCCATGTGCATACGCCTGCTCAAGCGCGATCCGCAACCGCTCGATCGCCAGCCCATATTCCGCACGCACATAGATGTAGCCTTGCTGCGCCCCCACCGCCTTCGCGCAGATCGCCATCGCTTCCAGCACGGCGTGCGGGTCGCCTTCCAACACGCTGCGGTCCATGTACGCTCCCGGATCGCCTTCATCCGCATTGCACACCACGTATTTCCGCTCGCTCTTCGTGCGCCGCGCATTCTGCCACTTCATCCACGTCGGATAGCCCGCACCCCCGCGCCCCCGCAGCCCCGACACCTTCAGCTCCTCAATCACCTGCTCTGCTTTCATCTCCGTCACAACACGCTCCAACGCCACATATCCGTCCGTTGCCAGATACTCCGTGATGTCCTCAGGATTGATCAGCCCGCAGTTCCTCAACACTATCCGCTGCTGCTTCCCATAAAATTTTATCTCACCGCCGCGCGCCACCGTTCCGTCTTCTTCCTTGTACAACAGCCGCTCCACCGGTCTCCCCTCCGCCAGATGCTCCCGCACAATCTCTTCCACGTCTTCCGGCTTCACACGCACATAGAAACTGAAGTCGGGCATGATCTTCACAATCGGCCCTTTCTCGCAAAATCCAAAGCAGCCCGTTTTGATCACTTTTACCTCGCGCCCCAGCCCCCGCACCTCCACCGCGCGCTGAAGCGCGCCATGAATTGCCGCCCCGTTGCACGATTCACAGCCCGTGCCCCCGCACACCAGCACATGCCGCCGGTACGCCCCTTCCGGCGCGCCGTCCATCGTCCCCTGCAACCGCGTGTAGAGCGCCGCTTTCGCCGCCGCGCGCACCGCTGCCAACTCGTTTCGTGTCTTCATCGCTCTTCCGCTCTCCTTCTCTGCTTGTTTTGCATTACTCCTGCTTCACGCCCGCCTCGCGTTCGCGAAACTGCTCGACAATGTCCGGCACATCTCCCTGCTTCACCCGCCCAAATACCTCCCCATTCACCGTCAGCACCGGCGCCAGTCCGCAACATCCCAAACACCGCACTTCATCAAGCTGAAACAGCCCATCCGCCGTCACTCTCCGGCCTTCCCCCAAGTCCAGCACGTCTCGCAGTGAATCTATGATCTGCGGCGCGCCCTTTAAATAACATGCCGTCCCCGTGCATACCGAAATCACATACTTCCCCGGCGGCTCAAGCTTGAAGTAATTGTAAAACGTGATCACTTCATAAATCCGCGCCAGCGGCACATCCAGCATCTGCGATAGTTCTAGCGCCGCCGCCCGCGGCACATACCCCATCGCTTTCTGCAATCCATGCAAAATCATGATCAAATTCCCTTCCTCGCCCCGCCAGCGCTCCACAATCGGTTCCAGTATTGCACGCAATCCCCCCGGCGGCGCACCGCTCCCACCGCATGCACACCTACTTGGCACGCCCTCCATCACTCCACACCCCGCTTCGCTATTCATACCTTTCTCCTTGTGTGATCAACAAAATAAACCAAATGTTCAATTTCGTATACCAAATTCACGTTGTTCACCACTAACCGTTTCCCGCCGCGCAGCCGCACCGGCGCAAAGTTTAATATCCCCTTCACCCCGCCCGCCGCCAGCTGCTCATACACCCCGATCGCTTCCGCTTCCGGCACCGCCATGATCGCATACTTGATGCGGTGCTTCTTACAATACTGCGTGATCTCCCGCGCGTGCAGCACTGGCACGCGCCCCTTCTCACTCAGTTTCTTCGCGTCCGTGTCGAACGCTGCCACAATCTTTATCCCATGCTGCGCAAACGCCTGGTACTTCGCCAGCGCCGTCCCCAAACTCCCCATCCCCACCAGCACAAACTCGTGCGCCGTATCCCGCCCCAACACTTCTCCCAGCCGCTCCAGCACGCTGTCCACCTGATACCCCCCGCGCCGCACCCCACGTACACCCTCCTCCGAAAAATCCTTCCGTACCTGCAGCGCCGATACCCCCGCCGCGTCCGCAATGTTCTCCGAATATACCCGGCTCAACCCCATCGCCTTCATCCGCCGCACCGCACTGCGATACCGTATCAGCCGCCTCGTCTTGTCATCCGTCGCTATCATCGTGTCTCACCCTTTTCATTTTCGTGACCAAGTATAACATATTTTTTCACTTTTGTCAAGTATTATTCTTTTCAGTCACTTTCTCCCCCTTACTACACCACCCCGGGACCCTTCTCATCCCGCCGCAC
>Ga0129299_1000321_pt1 | contig 29682 bp, 22 predicted proteins | sample ConPoolayeCmetaG_FD_94477 | JGI IMG/M metagenome (GOLD analysis project Ga0129299, IMG submission 94477) | Hot spring microbial mat communities from California, USA to study Microbial Dark Matter (Phase II) - Cone Pool mat layer C metaG ...
CCATCATTTCAGCACATCCACCGACTTAACCAGTTCCTTGTTAAAATCCTTTTTGAGGTTGATAAGAGAGTTGAATTTTGTTTTGGTGCGATCCATAAGGAAAGAACCGGAAGGCTTTTTTATTTGTCCTTCCAGTAACACATCTTCGAAATCAATGACGGTTTTCTGCCGATAGATGATCTTTCTTCCCGCACTATCCGTTTCGCCTGTATCTATTGTTCCTCCTTCCTCTTGCGCAAAGACTCCAAATGATCCCAGCATAACAAGCAACATAAAGAATATAGATGTCCTCTTCATAGATTCCTCCTTCCTCCATACCTTAGTTTTGTTCGTCCTCAGAGGGACGTATTTTCACCTTGTCCGCAATGTACTTGTGCACGATGTGGTCTTGTCCTACATCACCACCTATGTTCAAGTACTTTCTAAAAAGGCTCTGCGCTTCAACCTTCCTGTTCATGTGGTCATGATACAGCACACCAAGGTTGAAAACTGCCACAGAATTGTTAGGATCTTTTTCGAGAACCTTTTTGTATTCTGCTTCAGCCTCACCGAAATTCCCCAGTCCGCGGTAGGCAAGAGCCAGTCCTATGCGCGCATCTAAGTTGTCCGGATCCTGAGCAAGAACTACTGAGAAATGATGGAACGCCCTTTCGGCGTCCCCGTAAGACATGGCTATCGAACCAACATTGAAATTCGCTGCCTTGTTCTGAGGGTCAATCTCGAGAGCTTGAGTATAGTAAAACATGGCGAGAGAATCATCTCCCTGTTCATGAAAAATCACCCCGCGATTATTGACGATACCTGCATCATTTCGGTTGAGGTTATAGGAGTTTGTCGTGACCATTGTTGCGAGGCCGATATCCTTCTTGAGTAAATAGATCATACCAAGGTTCTTGAGCGCGTCCATATTGGAGGGTTCCTGAATGAGAATCTTGCGCACCGACTCGATCGCTTTGAGAAAATCCCGTTTCTTGAGATAGAAACCTGCCACTGCCGAAAGAACTGCTTTATCTTTGGGGTTCTCTTCAAGGAATTTTTCGCATACATCAATGGCACGGTTATACTCTAATTTGTTCGCATAGATAGCGGCTTTGTTGATAACAGGACGCGCGTAGGTGGGCTCCAACTGAAGAGCAGCATTGTAATTCTTGACTGCATTTTCATCATCCCCCATTTGTTGGTACGCCAGCCCCAGATTGAACCATACCGTCGGAGACTTGGGATATGCCTCTGTCGCTTTGGTAAAGAATTTGATGGCCGATTCAAAATCAGGTTTCCCTCCTTTCTTCACTTCCAAGGCATCTATCCCCTTTTGAGTATAGAACTTAGCCCACTCTTCAGGAGTCTGAGGTCTATCGGTAACATCCAACCTCTTCTTTTCGTGCTTTTTCTCGACCGCTTGCACTTCTCCTTTGGGAGCCGAGGCACACGCAACGACTAGAAGAAAAGCAGACAACAGAATCGTTTCGGTAATTTTCAAGAGCACTCTTCTTTGCCGCATGTCTGCACCTCTCTTATTTCGCCTGTTGTATAGATGAACCCGTCGCCGAGCCAGAAGGGGCACCCGTCGCCGGAGCAGGAGCCATCCTCCGCAAAATATCCTTTTTCTCTTCGTCCGAGATGGGGGGAAACTTTATATCCATATCAACACGACCGATGAGAGAAGAAGTCTCTATCATGTTTGCCGGTGGAACAATTTCATTCTCATCATAATACTTCCCGGGACGAAGTTCCTGAAAATAGCGAAGCTGGTATTTCGCTTTCTTGACCCACTCATTATACACGGAAGTTTCATACCCTTTCAGTAAAGCCTTCTCCAGCGCCTCGACTGCTTTCTGACGAGCATTAAGTGCCTTTTCGTCAAGCATGTTCTTGTACACAATCTTCTGGTTCTCGGTAAGCCAAGGCGGGAGCGGAGCCTTGAACATTTTGTCGGTCATATCACGGTACATAACGCCAATGTAATAGAGGCATCCCGGCGTCATGCGCGGCGATTTTGTTTGTTCTATGATCTGCAGATAGCGTTGCTCAAGTTCAACGAGCATATCAGCCTTCTTTGTCAGCCGATCCGCTGTTTCTTTATTGAACGCGTCTATCTCCTTCTTAACGTGCTTCGGTATCTTCGACTCGTCATCCCACTGCAGTTCATCCGGTTTATATTTTATTGTTTTGTCGTACTTGACATCGAAGTCAATCGCCATGAACTCTTTGAATTTTGCTTCTGTTTCGACAAGGAGCGCTTCAGCAATCGTGTCGCGTGTTGTCTCGATGAAATCCTCCTTCTCCTTGAACTGACCGTTTTTATAGAGTTGCAAAACTACATCAACGTATTTGTAATATTCATCAAGTTTCCCATCTTCTTTTGCCATTTTGATGAGAGAAGCATATAACGCAAAAAGAGTATTCACGCTTCCCTTGCTCACTTCCACAGGAGACTGATCGCTCTTGCCAGTCAGATTACCATTTTTATCAAGGTAACGGTAATCCTTTAACCCTTTAATCTGCGTATACTCGGAAAGAAACCGTTCGAACCCCTTTCGTGCCTTATCATAGTAGGTTTTTCCTTTGCGCATCCAAATATAACCGAACTGGAGTGCTATTTTTTCTTTCTCTTTCACATCCTTCAAGTACTTGTCAATATAGAGCCTGTAATTATCAATTGCTTTCTCTGTATTTCCTAGAGCCTCATAAAGAACCGCTGCATTGAAAACGGCGTCTCCCGCATTTTTATGCTGCGGCGCTTTTCCCACAAAATCTATGTAGAGATCTGCCGCCTTGTCATAATACGCTACCGCCTCGTAGTTTTTCGCAAGACCAAACATAATATCGTTGCGCAACTTCGATTCCTTGTACACTTTACTGTTTTCCCCCAAAAACCGCTCCTGGACCCGAATTGATTTGTAAAGGTCTCCCGCCTTTGCATAGTAGTAAATAGCGTTATTGAGAGCAACATCGTTAAATTTAGAGTTCGGAAACTCTGTCACGAAAGCAATATACCGATCAGCAGACTCCATCGGCTTGTTATTCTGAGCAGGCAGTTCGGCGGCATAGAAAGTTGCCATCTCTTTGAACTTCTCCAGATCATCCTTGAGACGGTTGCGGCCAGAGATGAGCGCAGAGTTCCGAAGCATCTCGCGCGCCTTGTTGCTTATTGCTTCCCAGTCCTGCGTGATATTGAGCGAGTCCATAATGAGGTCTGCTGCGAAAACAGCGAGTTCGTCCCGCGGATACTTTTGAACAATCATCTCAAACACAGGCACCGACTCCTTGAAGTGGTTGAAAGCATAGTAGGTAACCGCCTGTTTGTAGATAATGTCCACAAGATATTTGGACCGAGGAATGTTCTTGATATAGGTGTCACACGCCTTTATGAATTTTTGTTCAAGTTCAGGGATCGGTTTCGGCTGAAACTCGGGCGGAATCCCCTTCTGTGGTGCAGATCCCTCCGCCTGCCCCGCAACGTGTACCTTTTTCTCGTCAATGGTAGAGTCTCCTGCCTTCTTACGGCCGGCAATCCCCTGTTTAATCTCTGCATTCCGTTTCTCTTGCGCTTCTTTGAGAAGCATCCCGAAAGCAGAGACAGCACCGTAAGACGCATCCTCGAAATGGTGCCCTTTGGGATTCATATCAGCAACGATTTGGTATTGGTCACCTGCCTCGGCATAGCGTTTTTTCTCCCAGAGGAATTCTGCATAGTTGAAACGGATATCATACGCCGCTTCAGATTTTGGATAAAACTTCAAGTACTTCGGATAGAGCTCCTCCACCACCTTCCACGTTTTTTCAGATTGTGTTTTGCGTGCCTCGTTGTGGTACTCGACAAGAAGGATACGCAAGTTTGCCTCTGCAGTTTGAATAGCACTTTCGACAGCCGTCGGGTCTTTCTTAGCATTCGCCTTTGCCCACTCTGAGTCAGGGTTACCATACTTCTCGACAAGATTGACAATCTCTATACGCACATTGTCTTTCATATTGAGTTTTTTGTAGCATTCGACAATCTGTTTTTGCCACTGGGGACATTCTGGAGCCGTTGGAACCTCACTCATGAGCTTCCGATATATCTTTATGGCCTCTTCATTTTTGTCTTGTTCAAAATAAATACTTGCCAGCTTGACAAGCACCATAACAAAATATTTGTGTTCCTTCACGATTGTCTTGAAATACTTCTCGGCCTCATCAACGCTCCCTGCCTCGGCATAGGGAGTCACCATGTCCTTCAATGCCTCTTCCTTCAGTTCGACTTTGTTGAATTTATTCGAGTACTCGACAACCTGCTGGAACGCTTTGATTGACTCCTCGTATTCGCCGATGTTGTAGAGACACCATGCGTACTTATACAAGGCAAAACCAAAGAATGGGTTGTTGGGATACCCGTCTATGATTGCTTTGTAAGCAGGCATTGCCTTAAAGACATTGTTGTTATTGAAGAAGTACTCTGCCATTTCATAGTAGGCATCAGCAGCATACTTAGAGTTTTTGTACTTCTCAGTGACAAGTGTATAGTAACGAATGGCTGGAAGTGGTTTACCAACCTCCATGAGATTCGATGCCATGAAGAAATAAACCTCGTCTATCCCCGAGAAATCTGGGTACTTCTTTATGATAAAGTCACAGACGTCTATCGCTTTTTCATTCCACTTCCATGCCTCAGACAAATCGAGTTCCGGCATCGGAGCATTCGGGTCGTTCATTTCGTAGTATTTGTCGGTTAGTTTATTGTACTCTTCCATAATGACCGCCTTAATACCGCGCGCCTTTTCCCAGTAAAGTTCGGCAAGACGGCGATAAACTTCGGCTTTCTTGGGACCTTCTGGGAACTCTTTGATAAGTTCGTTCAGTTGCTCGATAGCCTTTTCTCGTTGGGCCATTGCCTTCGAATCAATTTTCACCCGCATCGGCTCAGCCACCATTTTGGCGGGGCCCTTACTCTGAGCAGGGCTTTCTTCGGTCTTTCTCTTTTCACGTGCAGCGAAAAGAGTACACGCTACAAAAAGCACCACTACCGTTACAAGGACTCTTTTCATGGTGATACCTAGACCAGTCATCTCATATCCTTCTTGTAAGTTGCCTGCTATTCATCCACACACGCGCTCTGGATATTATAGAAGTAGTACCCTAATTCGTCCTCCCAGTATTCACCATCGAATGGCCAGTAGTAAGTACGCTCAGGCACCGCAGGAGAATAGGCACGTTCTTCTTTGATTGCTGCCTCCTTCATCTTCTTCCCGTACAGTTCTTCTTTTTCATACGTCTCTTTGAGTTTATCCGTCATCTCGAATTGAATTGCTTTCATGTCCGCAATGATTTGCGTAAGATCCATTGCTATTTCATGGAGCCTCTTCACAAGGAACTTCCCCGCCTCGTCACGCAAAGTAGCAAGCTGATAGGTCATCTTCTTTTGAAGATCATCAGCAATGACGCTTTTCCGGAAGGTGTCAGGACTCTGTTCGATGATCATGGCTTCCCGTTCTATTTCTTTGATATGGGCATACTTACGTTGGAATTGTTGGTCAGTAAGGATGTTCCTCAGTATCGCCTCGGGAAGCGGGGTCGCCTTACCAGAAGAAGCATCACGATACATCGCGAGCAATTCCTTGTAAACATCGAGCCCCGTTTTGGTCGAGACATTCTCAAGCCACGACTGGAGCCGTTGGCGGTAGTCGGGATATATCTGGAAAAACGTGTCTATGACATCGTTGACTTCCTTGTAGCGGCACAAATTGTAGAATGTGACAGCCTCGACGACATACACGTCGGGGAAATAGATATCAGTAAAGAAGGGGCTTCGAAGGGTTACAACCGTACCGAGAGTCGAATCGAACCGGCTGATCATAAGCGATGCCCACGTACGAGCGAAAAGCGATTCGAACCACTGAGGATTACGACGGTCAACATTATTGAAATAGTTGAGTGCCACATTGAACATCGCCAGTTTGTTTTTGGTTTTCTCGTCGAAGCCGGCAGCATAGTATAGTTCTCCGAGCGCAAGTTCCGCCATGCCTTTCAGTTGCTTTATGTCGGCGCCGACATACAAATCGTCGGGCATTTCCATAATCTTCTGGAAGCTCTTCATCGCTTCGGCATACATGCGTTGGCGAACCTGTATAACACCCATGAAGTAGGTGGCGAGCGGGTAGAAGGAGGAGTAGTCTTTTACCTGTGTAAAGAATTTGAGAGCCTCTTCGTCTTGTCCTCGGTAAAAGTTTATTTTGCCAAGGTAGTACATAAGTTCGTTGGCAAACTTTCGGGGAAGGGCGTTGTAATCAACATTGGAAAGCACAGCAAAGAGCACCGTTTCATTTTTAGTCTCATAGGTAACAGCCAAAAGTTTCAGGAGGGCAGATACGAAGTAATGGCCGCTAGGCCCTTCGAAAAGTATTTCGGCAAGTTGATATTCAGCGGCTTGATAGAGACCGATTCTGAACAGCGATTCCGCATAGTAGTACCGAGCCGTTTCGTGGAGACGTGCCCATTCACCGTTCTTCATAATAGCATAAAAACCGATGGCGGCAGCGTAATAGTCACCGTCATTGTATGCCTCGACCACCCGTTTGATGGCATCAGGCATTCCGTGTACAACTGCCGGGTCAATCCGCTCGTACTTCTTCATCTCTTGTTCCCGGACAGTCAACTGTTCGGCGCACGAGACGAACATGCCGACTGCAAGGGCACAAATAATACAACACGCGATGATTCTCATGGCTTCACTACCCCACTTCGTTTAGTCGGCGAAAGGAAGGAACATACCGCCGTTAATGGTAAAGAGTGTGTCAGTTTTGAGGTACGCGCTCTTCGCACTGGTCGTTGCACCCAGTTTGAAACGTTCGTCACGCATGAGGAACCAGTCAAGGTTGAGCGAGAGGAAGAAGTTGTTAGTGATGAAAAAACGTCCTGCGAAACCGACATTCACCGCAAAGCGGTGCCCTGTTTCCGAACGATTGCCCTTCTCGAGGTTAACTTGATAGTAGTTGCCTCCAGCAGAAACATTGAGGTCATACTTGGGTATGAAGTTTCCTAAAAGGCTCAGTTTGCCATAGAAGGGAGTAAATACACACGAGAGTCCTCCTCCCATCACTACATTGCTGGAAGAAACTTCGGCGTTGATCTCGTCGACTTGTTTGCGCGTCTCCCTCGCCCAATTGATGGGAGCATAGAAGAATTGCCCTTTGACCGCAAAAAGGTCGTTGATGTTGTAGGCAAGGTTTGCTCCGACGGTCATCGAATCATCCCAGTCACCGACGATAAAACCTACGCCTATCGCCATTTCGAAACGTTTCTCCTTGTAGAACTCACGCTTCTGAACAACCTTGATCTTTTTCTTTTTCTCAACAGAAAGTTCGCGCATCTCCTTTTCGAGTTTCGGGTCAGCCGCAGCCTGTGAGACGGAGAGTTGTGCCGTCTGAGATGCGGATGGAGACGGTGTCTCCTCTGCTTTTTTGAGCGTCTCTTGTTGCGAGGGCTGTTCCTCCTGTCCTCCACCCTCGAGATCGAACAGGTCAACCGCGCTCATACCGAGAGGGAAAGCCAACGTAACAAACATCACGAAAACTGCCACTTTTGTCTGTTTCATGACCCATACCCTATGTAGATGGTTAGTACACCTCAAAACTGGAAGTAGGCTAAGTTGTTTGGAAAGGGATGTCAAGATTTTTTTTCACGGCAAGATGGGGAACACCTCTCTTTGTTTTTCGCTGTTATTTCTAGGACAAACACTGTACGTGAAGGGAAGGATTCTTCCTCTCGTTTGTATTCATTTTTTCGTTTGTATTCATTTTTGGCGCGGGATTCCCTTCGTCGGGTTTTCCTCGGAACCGCGAACTTCTCCCTGCGGCTGACAAAGCAGCGTTTGAGTCAGCGGATCACGAGAAATGACAAAAGAAACAACATCGGGATTTCGTGTCATCAGTTCGAGCACCGGCGTTTCGATCTGTTTCTCTATCCGACGCTGAAGGGCACGCGCTCCTTGTTTCCTTTCGACAGGGCTTAGAGTAGCGAGGAGAGATGCGCTGACGGCAACAGGATCATCTATGGTGATGGTAGCGCCATAGGTAACCTTCATGGCGGCTACCAATTTTTCAATGAGGTGAGAACACACTTCCTGCAACTCGCCTACAGAAAAATAGGTAAAGGGGACAATCTCATCAACTCTGTTCAAGAACTCGGAAGGAAGACTTTTTTTCAACGCGTCTCGGACAACTTGCTCTGCTGAGGCTGGGACAGTCTCACTTTCGAAACCGAGACGGGATCCGGTGTTTTCGCCAGCATCAATATTGACCGTCATGACAACGATTGCTTGGGAAAATGAAACAGAAAACCCCCGATTGTCGGAGAGACGACCCTCCTCGAGGAGGTGGAGAAGAAGGAAAAGTACGTTCGGATGCGCCTTGTCTATCTCATTGAAAAGAAGAAGTTGATATGGCTCACGACGAAAGGCTTCGGTAAGCACGCCTCCCTCTTCGTACCCTGTATACCCCGGAGGGGCACCGACGAGTCGTGCGAGAGTATGCATCTCCTGGAACTCGCCCATGTCGAAAGATACCATTCGTTTTTCGCTACCGAAAAAATAGGACGCAAGCGCGCGCGCCATCGTGCTTTTACCGACGCCGGTCGGTCCTGCAAAGATCAGCGAGGCAAGGGGATGTCGTGTTTCTTTCCGCGCAAAGCGGCGGGCAAGGAGCCGCGTCACTCGTTCTTTCGCTGACGCTTGTCCTTTGATAGCAGTATCGAGGTATGGCGGAAGCGTCCGTAGGATAGCAGACCCATCGACAAGGAGGTGCTCGACCGGTATCCCGGAACGAGCCGCGATAAACTCCAGCAGATCATGGGTTTGGGCTTCTTTTTTACCCGTTCGGTGGAGGACAGACCCCAGCGTATCGAGGAGGGAAAGCACCTTATCGGGTTGACTCTGACCCGAGAGATAGCGGTTAGAAAGGTCTATCGCCGCCTTGATAAACTGAGGAATATCCAGTCGAACGCGATGGTAGGCTGATAACGAGCGGGCTGCCGTCAGCGCAATAGCGTGGAGCGTATCCCCTGTTGGCTCTTCGATTGGTACGATGGTGAAACGCCGTTCCATCGCCGGATCCCGGGAAACGAAGCGCTTGAATTCGTCGGGAGTCGTTGCTCCGATGAGAGGAAAACCTCCTCGCGCAAGCACCGGCTTGAGAATGTCCGCAATCATTTCATGAGATTCACTGCAAAGGAGATGTATCTCATCTATGAAAACAATGAGGGTATTCTTGAGGCGTTCGACTTCGGCGATAAGAGTGGTTATCCGCTTTTCGAGCGTACCTCTATACTCGGTCCCTGCTACAAGCGCCGAGAGGTTAAATTCCCAAATAATGCGATCTGCCAAAAGGCCATCCCGCTGGCGATATGCCAGCCCTTCCACGATCGCCGTTTTACCAACGCCTGGAGGACCAACGAGGAGAGGATTGTTGCTCCTTCTTCTTCCTAGAATATCCAGAATACCCTCTATCTCACGGTCCCTCCCGCAAATGGGGTCGAGCACCCCTTCGCGGGCCAATGCCGTGAGATCGCGGCCAAACTGTCTGAAAACATCAGGAAGACTCTGTCGCTCTGGTATCTCGACACGGGAAGCAACGTCTGTTGCCACCGAAGCCGAAGGAAACAGCCCGCTTTCACTTTCTCGCGCGGGGTCATGGGATCGACTCTCGGGAAGAGATTGAATTAGCGCCGTTTCTTCGAGCAATTCCATAATACGGTTACGAACGCGCCGCGGCGGATTGGTGAGAATACTCATAGCACGAAGCCGCAAATCCCCGAGGCGTCCAGTCTCCTCAAGGAGGTGGTACGCAATACTCTTCTTCTCACCAATCATCCCTAGGAGAAGGTGGAGCGGCGCCACCTCGTCATGAGTATTCTGCAGGAAAGTTGCGGCGCGAGCCTCGATGGAGGCAAGTATCCCCTCGGGCTCATCAAGAGAGGTTCCCTCCTTGAGGTAGCGTCGTTTGAGTGCTTTGTAGATATCCGTAATAAGTCGCTCACTGATATCAAGGTCTTCGAAAAGAACCGTCACTTCGCTCGGCGTCGTAAAAAAAGAAAGGAGGAAATGGAAACTGGAGAGAGATTCGTCCAAGTTCTGGGCAAAGTCCAGCGCATCGCCATAGAGCGCTGCTAGGGTATCGGTAGTTCCGATCTCCATCAATCTTCCTCGTCAGAGGGTATCAACAGGGTAAGGCTATTGTAGCGAGACGTTCGATTTTTACAATATTTCGAAGATAACAAGCGAAACTTTCGGTAATCGGCACATTACTGCCCCTCCTTCCCCTGTCGTTTCTCGTTGATCACATCTTCATATCGTTCTCTGTTCGTCCTCTCCTCTTCAGGAAACATTCGGCGCGCCCTTTGATGGTACGTACTCTCTCGTCCGTGGCACCGATGATGTCAACCCAAAGTTCATCGGTATCTCCGGGACGAAACCACGGTGTATCGCGAAGAAACATGGTTCCGTTGGGGAGCGGGTAAGGACGCACACGGAGACTTTTCCAGCCATGACTCGCCTTCTCCGCTACTCGATGAGGAGAACGAAAGACCTGTTCGCAAGCAACAAGACACGAAGGCCCTGGCTCTTCGGGATCAAGCAGGGCAGGGTGGAGAAACACCTTTTTGGTGCCTCGGAACGCTGCTTCAAACATACGACGCAAGAGACGGTCCTGTACGACGACTCCCTTGAGCCACCGGTGAGCAACAATAGCACGCACATCCTCCTCACTTACGGCGAAAGGAAGATAGAGGTAGTATTCAAAGAACCGATTGAGAGGGCCACCGGTATAGAGCACTGATACCTGTGCGACGTGACGGCTCTTGAAGAAGTTTCGCCGCTCGAGAGAATCGAGAACGAGAAACATCCGTCGCGGCATAACCCCCGCTGTGAATTCTGCTCCTTCCCTTTCGGATTTATCGGGAGTCATAAAAAAAGACTCGGATGGCATCGTATAGATATGGTGACGCGCACGCTTAAATGCAGCGTATGATTCTGGCGTGTCTCTCTGAATCACGAGAAGTTTGCGGATTGGTTCAGAGAAAGTGAGCAGGAGATGACGTTTGGTCGTCAGCACCTCCCGTGGCGTTGTCCATCGTCCATCATAGAGGCTCCGCTCATAAGCCCAGAATCCAATAAGTCCTTCATTAAACAGAACCCGCTCCTCTTCGCGCAGATCGATGGAAAACAAACAACTCTCCCTTCTGCGCGCTTCGGTAATAATCCGATGACCGATCGACAACCGGTAGTTCCACTCTTCAGAAAGTTCATCGGGAGGAAGATCCCCCTCTTCCGGATTGAGAGGCGTCAGAGTCTCTTCATTATAGGAGAGGAGGGCATCAGATCCTGCAGGAAAACGGTGGTATGGTTGGAGCGAAAGAGGAGCATCTACTGTTCTCCGTCCTCGCGCCTTATCCCGACATCGGTGGTCACACGCCACAACTGTCTGGATTTCTCCGCACCGTGAACGGCATGTCCCCCACTCGGCAATACAACGCTTGGTAGTCACGAAAAAGAGAGGGGACAAGCCCTGTGCCACCATCCATCCTCTCCGGGAAGATACCACTGGACGCACGGCGTTATCACGGTACCAAGCCGGCCAACTCAGCATAGCGACATTCGAGAAAAGAAAAATTTCGCCGTCGTACCGAGCGGCTCGCGCCATTTCGACTACTTCGGGTGTAAAACAGAAAAAACCGGATGTCCATTTCAACGCCTCGCCAAGGCGCTCATAAGAAACGAGGGTGCGACTGTGGGCGCAGGCAAACGGAATTTTCTTGCGGACGAGCCATGGTATGATGCGGTTCAGGTCATCGCGGGAAAACCAGAGCGGCACCACAGGGGTGACACCCGCGACTACGGTTTCTCTAATCTGTTCAGGAAAAGCAAGGAGTCGAAAATGGCGCAAGGGAGGTTCTACTTTTTCTTTTTCCCACCAGTCATGCGTTTAGAGGCTTTCAGGGGATTGATGACCCTCTTGACTATCACCACCTCGCGCTTTTTATGAGTCGCCATGAGACAAACCTGCCCATTTTCCCAATGGAATGAGGGATCGGCATATTTAGCACAGACGTTTACCCCGTGATCTTCGATGACGCGCTCACAGCCGACACATTGCTCGACGATAGGGCGCCGCTCGATACCCAAGCCTTTTTTCTCCTTTCGAACCGCGGTACTCATGCACGTTCCTCCGCAATAGTAACAACAGCGGAGGCATTTAATCGAGAAGTAAGCAGATGTCAACAAAAAAACAGAGCGAGATCAAGCGGGGCGCTCCTCATACCACCATTGATTTTCTCAAGACTCAGGGCTTCTCATGGGACAACCTAGCGGCGGTTCACTCCCCCTTTCTGAAATTTTCCCGCAAAGACCCGCGAGAATTACCCTACGGGCACTCGGGATATTTCATGATTTGCAGGAGATCGCTAGGAAGCGGCTCTCCTTCCTCCAGATCGAGAAACGGCAGTTCGCGTGGTGGGTAGAACTCGATGGTTTCGGCGACGAGCGCAAGACGGCCTCCTTCGATAGGGTTATGCTGCCATGCCTGATTGACATGAATGGTGCCCCAGAATCCCATGGCAACGACACAGGGTGCTCCTCCCGACCACCCGATGAGGCGGAAGCGGACCATCATCTTGTTAAAAAAGATAGTGTCGGTACTGTTGACCGAGTAGTCGGCAAGGGTAATGGGGCCAGGAGGAAACTCTATTTCGAGGTAAGGAAATATCTCGGATCCGTTCAGAAACGAATGTTGCCGGACAAAAGTAGTATAGAGTCCGTTACCTGCCGGTACCGTTGATGCGGCTGCCCACGTTTCCGCAGCCTCTTGGGGGGGAAGAGGGCGGTTATCACCATACATGCCGTAGAAGGCATCGTAGCGCTGGAGTCCCTGTTCCCGGTACACGGGGTCGTTGATGCGGCTGTCATCGAGGATGTACTCGGTGGAGAAGTCGAGTGTAACAACGCCCCACACATCGGTCTTTTTCTTGCACTCGTTCATGCGCCATCCGGAACAGTCCTGTTTACAGGTCGCAATGTTGGTAAGACCTGGGTTCAACTTGGCGCAATCAGTCGGAGCAAAGTCACAACGCTCCCCTTTTTCAGTAAAACCGTTCCCGCAGGATGGACCGAAGTCATCGGTCAAGACCGGAGCATCGTCAGACCCAACGGGGAAGTCGTTCTCTTCGTCGGGCCATTCTCCACCACCAGTGTCGATCTGTTGGTAGGAATCCGGTGTTCCGTAATCCCATTCTGGCAGGTCACCGACCTCTTCTGTGTCTTTCTTTTCGCATGACCAGAGGAATAGGGCGGCAGCAATCGCGCCTATGCCATACCATACACGCATCGTTCCCTCCTTCAAGAACAAAGATTGATTACGGGAAAAGTATATCCGCAATATCTCCCGCCGCCAGTTCTTCTTCGCTTTCCTCCTTTGTCCTTACTACAATCAGGCGCCCTCCCTCAGTAAAACGGACGATAGTTCCGTAGTGTTGTTCTCCTCTCGTCGTCCACTCGATCGTCGTTCCGTGCATCCACTTGATGCGGTTCTCGTACGCAGCGGTTATCTCGGATGAGGATGCTTCCCTCCAGCGGGCAAGGCTTTCTACGAGAATGCGAAACACCTTGGAAGGACTGATCCTTCTTTTCGTTACTTCTTCGAGGGAGGTCGGCTCCCACCGCCATGGGAATGCTTTTTTGTCTGGTGTTTCTACATTGATTCCTATCCCAACAACGGTGAAGAAGGAATCGCCTCGTGTCAGGTGCTGGATAAGGATGCCACACAGTTTTCTGCGGTCAACAAGGATATCGTTCGGCCACTTGAGGAGTGTCCGATGGGGAGGGACGAACGAAACAATGGTATCGAAAGCGGCAAGACCGGCTGCTTTTGCAGAGTCTAGAGCCTGTTGAGAGGTTGTCGTCCCGAAAAAGGAAACGTAGAGATTCTTTCCCCGCGGAGAATACCATTCTTTTCCTCCCCTCCCTCGCCCCGCTGTCTGGCGGTCGGCAACTACAATCCCCGAAGAAACGCCTTTCGCAATGAAGCGAATAGCCTCTTCGTTGGTAGAATCTGTCTCGGTAAAGTGGTAGAAGTTACGCCACGGGTTGGGACGTGGGGGTGCAAAGCGCATCACCGGTTTTCGTCTTTCTTCAACCGATTGACAGCATCGTTGAAATTCTTGACGGCGCAGAGGTCGCCACACATCGAACAGGTCTCGCGGTCGCTCTTTGGTAAGCGCTGGTTGCGGTATCGCCGCACCTTGTCGGGATCAACCGCTAGTCTTTCCTGTGTCTCCCAGTTGAGTTTCCGACGAGCGCACGACATCTCGCGATCCTGATCGGCGGCACCGGGCCACCCCTTGGCAATATCGGCAGCATGAGCCGCAATACGAGAGGCGATGACCCCCTCCTTTACATCGTCAACAGTCGGAAGAGAGAGATGTTCAGATGGTGTCACATAGCAGATGAAATCGGCACCGCTCATTGCGGCAAGCGCGCCGCCAATGGCTGCTGCAATGTGATCGTAACCGGGAGCAATGTCCGTAACGAGCGGGCCAAGGACATAAAAAGGAGCACCATGGCAGAGCGCTTTTTGCATCTGCATGTTTGCCGTAATCTGGTGGAGGGGTACATGCCCCGGCCCCTCGATCATGACTTGCACTCCCTTTTCCCGCGCCCGCTCGGTGAGTGCACCAAGCGTAATGAGTTCTTCTATCTGGGCATGGTCGGTCGCATCGGCAAGCGCCCCCGGGCGGAGTCCATCACCGAGTGAGAGGACACAATCATAGGCGTGCGCAATCTCGAGGAGGCGATCAAACTGCTCGAAGAGAGGATTCTCCTTTTCGGTGTGAGCCATCCAGCGGGCAATGATTGAACCGCCTCGTGAAACGATGCCGAGAAGGCGTTCTCGTTCCCGGAGTATTTCGAGGATACGACGGGTTACTCCGCAGTGAACCGTAATGAAGTCAACACCGCTTCGTACCTGTTGCTCTATTGCAGTGAAAAGGTCATCGGCCGTCATCTCGGCAATGGCTTTCTTTTTGACGCGGAGGAGTTCGACAATCGCCTGGTAGATCGGCACGGTGCCGATGGCGACCGGTACCGCTTCCATAATTTCCCGTCGTATTGCCGCGAGATCTCCACCGGTAGAGAGGTCCATCACCGCATCGGCTCCATACCTCACTGCAATGCGCGCCTTCTCTACCTCCTCATCGGGCACATTGATATCCTCGCTCGTCCCGATATTGGCATTCACTTTGACACGACACCCTTCACCGATGGCGAGAGGGGTGATACCATGGCACCGGTTCCGGCACAAGACGATGCGACCGGCGGCAACCCGCCTCTGCATTTCTTCAGCATCCATCCGTTCCGCGGCGGCAGCCGCCTTCATCTCTTCGGTAATTACACCAGCGCGTGCTGCTTCCAGTTGAGTCATTTTCGTCATGGGGATACCTCTTGCATCAACCGTAGAAGGTACTCTACATCGTTTACCGCTGTTTGGCTATAAAAAAGTGAGACGGCGGCAAGGTTGACAAATCCCTGCCGTATCAGACGCTCGGCGCGTGAACGATCTATACCACCAAGAAGATAGAGACCTTCCCTCTTTACCGGTGCAACCGTAGGCCGTTGGTCGTATGGTTTGGAAAGAGGGGGAAATACCGGCGAGTAGAAAACGTAATCGGCGCCGTCAGTGAACGCCTGTTCAAACTCAGTCGGTGAATGCGCCGAGACAGCGATGAAAAGATCAGGGGCTGCTGCGCGAACCGCAACCACGCGCCCCAGCGACGACGAACGAAGGTGAAGACCGGCTGCACCGCACCGCCGTGCTGACGCAGGTTCTCCTCTGATAAAGACCTCGAGGCGAGGACACTTTGCCAGGATCTCGGCAACCACGGTGCGGAGATCCTCGTCGGAAAAGAGGCCTTCCGGGCGGATCGTCACCCGTAAGAGTCCCACTCTTCCAAAACGGACTATGCTCTCTACTGTCGCCGCAACCGAAGGGGTACGAGTAACATCGGTGATCATCCACAGCATGGTAAGGATGTAACTGGCGAAGGGAGAAATGTCAATCCATTACCTAGAGAACGCTCCTCTTGTATTCTCGTTCGTTACGTGGTAGTGTGTCCCGCCAGAACAAAGGAGCATACGATGGCACAGAAAAACGATGAAGTCGTGGTGCCGCAGGGTATTATCTTCAACTGGGGAGAATACCTCGGCAAACGAGCGAACTATGTTCTCAAGCACATGGGCTACGGCACCATGACACTATATCCCCAGCGGGGGCAAACGACGTCCGACGACTATATCGTCTTCGACTATGCCGACCGTGATGTCCTCTTCTTCATACGTAATGGACTAGTCGTGGAGATCCGGTTTCTTGCCACCTTCTCCGAAAAGGTGTTTAACCTGTCCATAGGGATGACGCGAGAGCAGGTCGAGGCGATATTGGGCAAACCGGATCGCACGGCAAGAGCAGCAGAAATCGGCTTCGGCAAACCATTCGCTCACGTGTTGATCTACAGCAACATGGAGCGTTTCGACTTTACGATCGAGGTTGTCTTCGACGAAGGTTGGCGTGTAAATCAAATCAATATCTATCCGTGAGACCCCTCCCCTGTCAGAGGGAGCGTTACAATAAAACGCGCACCACCAAGCGGCGATTCTTCTATCGTTATAGTACCCCCAACCTCGGTCACCAGTTTGAGCGAGTGTGAAAGTCCTATGCCGGTTCCTCCCGGTTTTGTGGTGTAGAAGTTACGGAACACTTTTTCACGATCGGCAGGCGGTATACCGCGGCCACTGTCCTCGACAATGAGATTCACTACCTTCCCTCTTGTTTCCGCCGTAACATGCACCTTCCCGCCGTGCCCCAGTTCTTCCCACGCATTCTTGAGAAGGTTGAGCATCACTTCACGGAACGATCCGAGCGAAAGAGCGGTTTCCGCCTGCGGGAGGGAACCAATTTCGACTACTATCGAACGACGAGAAAACTCTCCGGCATGGAACGTCACAATATCTGTAATCGCCTGAGGAAGCACTGCCCGCATGGACGATTCGTCGTCTGCACGATATCGAACCATTCCCATGTAGCGATTGGTAATTTCCTCCAAACGAGTTACCTCGTGCGCAATGCGCTCCATCGCACCGCTCAATTCCTCGGAACTCATCTCACTCGCATGGTCAACGATATACTCGGCATTCATCTTAATCGTCGAAAGCGGATTACGTATCTCGTGAGTCACCTTCGATGCCATTTCTCCGATAGAAATGAGCCGTTCCGAGTTGATGAGACGATTTGCTAGTCGTTCCTGTTCGCTGATATCCCGAAACACATAGATTGCATTCTCGCCAATGCATTCGTAATCACGCCAATACACCTTGCCTGCCTGTGACATTTTTCCCGACTCGGCAAACGTTACACCGCTCTTCGCCGCGACGGTCGCTACCGACTCGCCGATGAGATTCTCGGCAACGCCGAACCATGTGCGGAAAGTTGCATTCATGAACAGTATGCACCCCGAGACCGCGTCAGCGGCAACAATCGCTGCAGGAAGAGAATCGAGCATTTCCCGATAGCGCTTCACCAGCATACGTTCACGGGAAAGTTCTCGTGACATCTCATCGCCCTGCGACGAGACACCGGTTACGGCATCTTTCGGGGCATCCGGAAAACGGCGACGTCCCAGCCGCCACGCGGCGAGTAAGGCACCCATACCTCCGATGACAACCAGTCCAAAGAGCACCGCTCCGGCACGGGCGCGAATCATGAGGGCGGCATGACGTTCTTCGAGCATCTGGTGTTCGATACGCTGACTTCCGAGAACGACGAGTTTGCGCATTGCCTCCATGTCTTCACGCAACTGTACCCGCTCCGAATCGCTCAGCGGTTCCCCTTCCACCCACCGATTCAGTACGGGCAACACCTTTTCGTGGTAGCCGCCCAAGCGTGCAGTAAGCATCGGGTCCATCTCTGTCCTCAAAGCAGAAAAGCGGGTAAGGTAGTGCTCGGTGAGACGCTTGGCAGTCCTATGCGTCTCTGCCCCATTTCGCGTCACTAAATCCTGAATGACCTCGATATCCTGGATCATCTCGGCTCCGTAGAGAAGAGGGGCGCTATGTCCCGGTGTCCGGTAGGCAACAAGAAACAGACTATTGAGGAGATAGAATCCGCCTGCGGCGCAGAGGGCAATCAGCCCCCCAAGGAGAAAAAGCGTACGGTTACTCAAAGCGTGTTGCGGTTGCAATATCCCCGCGCTCTATTCCGACAAGACTCTTGGTAATGATCCCGACGGCGGTGTGTGCCTCGACCTTGATAACGACAATCTCCCCCACTTGCTCGAGGGGCAGTTTTTCGAGGTCATCGTCCCCCAGCATGTTGAGTCCATCCTGCCGCCTGACCACGGTGAACATGTTTCCTTCCCGAACCCCTTCTTTCTCCCCTTTGTCGAGATAGACGAGGTAGTTTTCACCGAAATAGACAATAGGATCATACCCGGCCACTATTGTTACCTGTAGTTTTTTCGCAGTCGGTGATAGTTGGATGGTATTCCGACGCTCCTGGAAGATTCGGACTCTGTCACCACGTTCGACCGAAGAGTATGCCTTGACGATACGCACTGTGGCGATACCGGCATCGTTAATATCCATGATCTTCCCCTTACCGGTAATCTCCACTCTGTTGCCAATGACCTGTCTGGTCTTAGGGTGCGTGATTGGTGCCTCCACTCGGAAGAATTCCAGTATGTCCCCAATCGCAAACTTCTTCTTGTCTTTGAGTTGGACATAGCAGGTATCATCCGTCGCGAGCAGTTCCTTCTGATCGAACGCCGCCACGATCGTACCAGCCATTTTGAGCGTCTCGTCAGAGATATAGGTGCGGTGCGGCACGTCGAAGAGGGTGTCTTCGACTTGACGGAAGCGTTCGATCCGGTACTTGCCGCCCAGTTTGACATAGTTTTTGTAGTTTTCGGGCTTGTCGTCGAGCGTCTTGCCTGTGCGCGCCGTTTCGTCCGTTTCGAGATCCTCCGATGTTTCGCTTCCATCGCCGACCGTCAGCGCCCCCTCGGTAGTTGGCGGCATTACGAGTTCACCGGTCCCTTTGAAATAGATCTTATCACCGGGATAGATGAGGTGCGGGTTCTTTATCTGCGGGTTGATGGACCACACCTTCGGCCAGTACCAGGGACTTTTCAGATACTTCTCCGAGAGGTCCCACAGCGTGTCGCCGGGTACAACCTCATGCTCGTCAGGAGCCTGAGAAAAGTCCGCCTTATCGAGATCGATGAAAGGCGGCACGGGTACCTCCTCGACACTCCCCGGCGCTTCCAAGGCACCGTATGCCCCCGTTCCAAGAACTATCGTTACTCCCACTACGACGAGGATTCTCATGCACTCCCTCCTCACGAGGCTAAAATGTAATGACAACACGCAGCATGCTGTTTATTTTGTAACGTTCCTCCACGGCAATGTCAATTTTTCAATTGCTACTTACCTACGGTGCATGAAAGTTGTTCACAAACGGAGTCAGATATGGTATAGACGCTCGAAAACCGGAGGAGAAACCATGCAGATCATCGAAAGACACCTCGAGAAGAAACTTGCCGAGGCGGTGCGGGAAACGTGCCCCTCCGTACCAGTGGGAAATCTTTTTGTCGTACGAACGGGAGAGGAGCGATTCGGCGACTATCAAACCAACTTCGCGATGGTTGCCGCCAAAGCAGCGAAGAAGGATCCTTGCCAATGTGCGGCCGCCATTGCCGTGAAACTCGAAGAGGATCCCTCCTTCTCGAAGGTCGAGACGGCAGGGCCGGGCTTCATCAATATGACCCTTGCCGACGAGATGATCGCCAGCGAGGTTGCAAAGATCGGATCGGAGCCATACGATTTTTCTTTTCTCGATCGTCATGGAACGCTGATTGTGGACTTTTCCTCTCCCAACATCGCCAAACCCATGCACATCGGCCACCTGCGTTCGACGGTACTCGGCGACAGTCTCATCCGTATCTATCGTTTTCTCGGCTACACCGTCGTCGGCGACAATCATCTCGGCGATTGGGGAACTCAATTCGGCAAACTCATCGTCGCCTACCGGAAGTGGCTCGACCGCGAGAGTTACGAGAGGAGCGCCATCGAGGAATTGGAACGGCTCTACGTGCTGTTCGAACAAGCGGCTGAAAGCGACCCGTCGCTGGAAGAAGAAGCGCGAACCGAGTTGAAAAAATTACAAGAAGGTGATCCGGAAAACCGGAAACTGTGGCAGGAGTTCGTACGCCTTTCGATGGCGGAGTACGATCGTATCTACGCCCGGCTGAATATCCGCTTTGATACCGCCTATGGGGAGTCGTTCTACCACGACCGGATGCCCGCCATTGTTCGCCTCTTGGTCGAGAAGGGGATTGCAAAGGAGTCGGACGGGGCGTTGTGTGTTTTCTTCGATGAAAAAGAAAAGTTACATCCTTGCATTGTACGGAAACAAGACGGGGCATTTCTCTATGCAACGAGCGATCTCGCCTGCCTTCAGTTCCGGCGCGAAACCTATGACATCAACCGCATCATCTATGTGACGGACGAGAGACAACGACCCCACTTCAAACAAATTTTCAGGATAGCAGAGATGATGGGGTGGCAAGAGCGTCTCGAACATGTCTGGTTCGGCATCATGCGCTTTGGCGACGAAGCATTTTCTTCGCGGAAAGGAAATGTGATAAGACTGGACGAACTCTTGAACGAAGCCGTGCGTCGGGCGCGACTCATTATCGAGGAGAAAAACCCTGCTCTTCCAGAAGAGGAAAAAGGAATGGCAGCCGAAATGATCGGCATCGGAGCAGTTAAGTACGCCGATCTCAGCCAGAACCGCATTTCGGCGGTTTCTTTCGAATGGGATAAAGCGCTTTCCTTCGACGGCAATACGGCGCCCTACCTTCAGTACACCTATGCCCGCATCCGCTCTATTGCCCGGAAAGCGCAAGAAACGGGAAGGGTCTTTGCTCCCGACGCACCCGTTGCGGTCGAGTCACCTGTCGAGCGGCGGCTTGCAGTTCATCTGCTCGGTTTCCCATCAGCAGTGCTCAAGGCGGCAGAGGGATACAAACCAAACCTCGTTGCTGATTACCTTTTCGAGACGGGACAGCGATTCAATACCTTCTACAACGCATTGCCGGTACTCAAGGAACGTGACGAGGTGATGGAGCGCCGTCTTTCCTTGTGTCTCAAAACGGCTGAGGTGATAAAGACCGGCTTAGGACTCCTTGGTATCGAGGTCCCGGAGAGGATGTAGCGCTATCGTTACCTCTTCTTTGGTTGTTCCTTTTTTTCCGTCGGTGCCTTTTCGATACCGAGAAGTTCGACCTCGAAGATGAGCACCGAACCGGGGGCTATCTTATCTCCCACTTGACGGTCACCGTAGGCAAGATGGTCGGGTATCACGAAGCGATATCTCGACCCTACTTTCATGAGGCCGACACCCTCCGTCCACCCTTTGATCACGCGGTTGAGTTGGAATTTCGCCGGCTCGCCGCGTCTATACGAACTGTCGAACTCGGTGCCGTCGGTCAGCGTGCCGACATAGTGGACTATAACGGTATCTTCAGTCCGTGGTTGATCTCCTTTCCCTTCCTTTATCACCTCGTATTGGAGCCCGCTTTCGGTCACCTTGACGCCGGGGCGTTTCGCATTCTCTTCGAGGAATTTCTTCCCCTTCTCGCGATTCTCCTCCGCCCGTTTTACATTGGCATCCTCCATCTTTTTCCTGATGCCCGCCTGAAATTCTTCCATCACCTGCCGGAACTCCTCATCGCTCATGAGGTAGCTCGCGCCGGAAAGACCGTCCTTGAGTCCTTTCATGAAAAGGTTGGGATTGACCTCCATCCCGTTTCTCTTGAAACTTTTTCCCATGTCGAGTCCAATGCCATAGGAGACTCTATCCATCTGGCTCTTGAGGTCCTCTTTGGTTACTTCTTTTTGTGACAGAACCGACGTAAGTTTGTCGCAGGCAAGCAGAAACAGAGCCGCCGCAACGCCCAGGCACATGATTTTTTTCATGAGATGTGTTCCTCTCGTGGTTACATAACAAAGCGACAGTAGCAGAAAAAAAGGTTTTTGCAAAGAAATCAGCCGATGAAACAAAGTAAGGTAAAAAGAACCAGATTCGATACTGCATGAAGGAAGATGGAGGGAACGATGGAGCCGTCGCTCCGTTCGGTGATCCAGCCGAAGAGGAGCGAAGGGAAGAAAGTTGCTGCCGAAAGAGGGTTGAGAAAGGCAATGGCGTGCGCTGCTCCGAACAAGAAACTGGTGAGAAGGTTTTTGCGGCTGATAAAGAGGAATGCGGGGGCGCCGAGGCGGACATATACCGTCTCTTGTATCCATCCGCGGAAGAAGAATTCTTCGGGGAGCGCAGCGGTGGCAGTAAGCAGGAGGCTCCTACGGAGGGCATCGAGGAGAGCCGCACCTTCGGGGACAACGAACGAAGCCTTCATCCAAACGAGGTGATACAGGAAAAAAAGGGGAGGAAAGAACACGAGGATGGCTGCCGTTATCCCGCCGAACTCACGCCACCCGCGCTGCGGCAAGGCAACCCGTGCAACGAGCGTTTTCGGTTCGGCGGCGGCGAAAGGAAGAACGACCAGCAAGAGAGGGAACACGAGGTGGCGGTACTCGAAGCGAAAAACGTTCATGACAAGAGCCACCCCCACCGATATGCCCCAGATGAGCACCATTTTTATTTGCATCGGCATGCTGTTTGATTACGATAGTGTCTTAGTAATTCTAGTGGGGCTCACGAATGAAGTACAGAAATTTCTTCCTCGTTCTTTTTTGGCTTGGCTTCATCGCGTTTGCAACGGCAGTTGCTGTTTCGGTAGTTTCTGCCGACTTGCTGAAAACCGTAACAATCCCTATTGCAGTTGCAATCGTCGCCGGGGGCGTTTCCCTGGTTGCCGCTATTTTCCTCATCGTTGCGGCGCGTGAAATCTACGTGGAATATACCGAACTGGAAAAACAAGCACGCGAGTTGCCGCAGGTCATTCAGCGCCTTCAGGCGGAGGTGGCAACTAAGGATATTCTTCTTGCCCGGGAAAAGGAGATACTCGTTGCAAAGCATAAAAAACTCGAAGAGGCATTCGATGCACAAAAGAAGGTTAATGCCGATCTCGAAAAACTGAAGCGGGAATACGAAAACATCCTCGAACTGAACAAAACGGTCTGGTTCCTCGACTCCCCGCTCGCGGTCATAGAACTCATCCTCGAAGAGTCGCTCAAGGCGGTCGGCGGCGACCGGGCGGCGGTTGTCATTCACAACGAGAAAGGGATCGTAACGCTCGTCGGTACCTCGGTGGCGACCGAGGAAGCGCGTACCCCGCTCAAGAAACTGTTCGGTCAAACGGCATTCACGCGTCAGTTCTCGGAACTCATCTCCTCCGAACGTTTTGTGCGTCTCGAACGTCCTCTCGTCCCCCACCCGGTCGCCGAATTCCTTTCCTGCGGACACGGCGCCGACTGCTTCGGCTTCCCCATCCGGTTCCACAAAGAACTCCGTGGCGCCGCATTCATCGCGACCCGCCGCGACTCGGCACTCATTGTGAAAAACTTGACGCTCCTTGAGATGTTCTTCTCGCTCGTTGCTGTCTATCTCGAGCGAAGTGAACTCATCCACCGGGAACACGAGTTCAACGACCTCATCTCCGAGCAAGAAAAGATGATGTCCATCACCCACCTCACTGAAGGTATCGCGAAGAATATCATGGGGCCGCTGAGCACTATCCTGCGAAGCCACGAAATCATAGAAACCGTGATAAACGGCCTCTTGTCACGCTACCCCGATGATATGCTCGTTCCCCGCCTGCGTCGGACGATGGAACAGATCCGCCGGGAGGCAGAAACGATAGATGCCATCGTTTCGAACATCACCAAAAAGGCAGCACTCGACAAAGTCGAGAAAGCCGACTACCTCGATCTCAACGAACTCATTAGATCGGAACTCGTGTTCCTCGATGCCGACATCGAGTTCAAGAACAACTATGAGAAGGTACTCGATCTTGGCGAAAACCTCCCGATTGTCCGCGGCATTTACCGTGATTTCAGTTACCTCGTGGATGCGCATATCAATCTGGCGATGCACTTCCTGAAAAACGAGGACCCGCGCCGTATCCTTTTCCGTACGCGTCCTTCCGAGGAAGGTGTCTTGCTGGAATTCGGCATCGCCAGCGGCGTAACGGCGGCGGCACTCGAAAAACTTCTTTCCGGAGAATTGAAACAACATATCCCGCGCGTCAGCATTCCCACCCTCAATCGAACACTCGATCAGAACGGTATCCGCCGTACGATCACCGAGAAAGAAGGGTTCGTTCGCATTGTGCTCGAAATCCCTATAAAGGGATAGCCTCCTACTTTCCGACAACCTCGAGGACTTTTTCCCTGAAGCGGGCAACATCTACACTCGGAGCGCCGCCCTGTGCCATCTCTCTCTTGCCGCCGCCGCGTCCGCCAAAGGGGGAGAGAACTTCTTTGAGGATCTTGCCGCAGTCATACCGCTCCTTCCCCTTCCCCGACGCTGACACCACGACAACTGAGGCACCGCTCTCACTCCCGAGGAGCACGAAGAGGCCATTGTGAACTGTTCCTTTGAGGCTGTCGGAGAGTTGTACGAGTGCTCCGCGTGGTTTGTCTGTCACGAGGAGGTAGATGGAGACCCCTTCGATAGTGGTAAGAGGGGCAACATCTGCTGTCTCGAGAGAAGCCATCTTCGTCTCGAGTTCCTCTATGCGCTTCTTGACAGCCCGCTGCTCCTCACGTTGTTTCGCCAAAACAGTGATGAGCGACCCCCTATCGGCACCGATGAAGGCTGCTACCCGTGCAAGAAGATTCTCTTGCTCCTGTACGTACGTAAGTGCTCCGAGGCCGGTCAGCGCCTCGATACGGCGGACGCCCGCAGCGATACCCTCCTCCCTCACGATCTTGAAGAGGCCGATATCACCGGTACGCGAGACATGGGTGCCGCCGCAGAGTTCCTTCGACTCGTCCATCGCAACGACCCGCACCCGCTCGCCGTACTTCTCGCCGAAAAGAGCCATTGCGCCTCCCTTCTTCGCCTCTTCGAGCGACTGTTCGGCGCTGGTGACCGGTACATTGGCGAGGATGCGGCGGTTCACCTCGCGTTCGATGTCGCATATTTCTTCGTCAGTGAGTGCTTTGAAGTGGGTAAAATCAAAGCGGAGCCGCTCGGGTGTCACGAGCGATCCCGATTGGTTGGCGTGGCTGCCGAGCCGTTTCTTCAGCGCGAGATGGAGCAGGTGCGTTGCCGAATGGTTGCGCCGAATCGCGCTCCGCCGATCGTGATCGACCGTCTGCGTGACCTCCCTACCGACGGTGAGCGGGGCACGCGCCTCGATGACGGCAAAGCGGTACTCGTCCCACTTGACGCAGTCGGTCACCGTGGCGATGGGAGATCCGCCAGTGGTGAGTATGCCCTGATCACCTACTTGCCCTCCCGATTCGGCGTAGAAGACGATGGGGTCGAGGAGCACAAAGCCGGTGGCGCCGGCCGGCAGGATGGTCACCGGCGTAAGGTTGCGGTCGAAGATTGCCATGATGCGCCCTTCGTGCTCCTCGAATTCGTACCCAACAAAGCGGTTCTCGGGAATGCCCTTCTCGCGGAGATCCTTGGCAACCTGCGCACGCCGCTCGGCGCTGTCACCGGTCCACGAGGCCTTACCGCGCTCCTGCTGCTCCTTCATGGCAGCCTCGTAGCCCTTCTCATCGTAGGAGAGACCCTCCTCGTCGAGAATGGTGCGCGTGAGGTCGGGCGGGAAGCCGTAGGTATCGTAGAGTTTGAAGACCAGTTCTCCGGGGAGTATCTGCTCCTTTCGGGCGCGTGCTGCGGCAATGCCCTCGGCGAGCAGATCGAGCCCCTTCTCGAGCGTCTGGCGGAAACGGCGCTCCTCCTCGGCGGCGATGGCGACGATCATCTCCCGCTGCGAGCGCAGTTCGCCATAGTGGTGCCCCATCAGTTCGATAACCTTCTCGCAGACGCGGTGGAAGAAGAGGTCGGTGAAGCCAATCTTGTGCCCGTGCCGAATAGCGCGCCGCATGATGCGGCGGAGGACATACCCGCGCCCTTCGTTCGACGGAGTGATGGTATCAGCGATGAGGAATGCCGTTGCGCGGGCATGGTCGGCGATGACGCGGAGGCTCGACTCGAAACGCGGCTCGATGGGGGAACCGTGAATCTCTCGCACGAAGGCGATGAGACCGCGGAAGATATCGATCTCATAGTTACTCGTGTAACCGTTGAGCGCCGCCGTGATGCGCTCGAGCCCCATGCCCGTGTCAATCGAGGGTTTCGGCAGCGGCGTAAGATGCCCCTGCTCATCGCGTTCGTACTGCATGAAGACGAGGTTCCATATCTCCGTAAAGCGGCCGCTGTCCCAATCCGGTTCGTTCCCGTTGAAGTGTTCGCGCGATGAGATATCCACCGCAAGGTCATAGTGAATCTCGCTGCAGGGACCGCAGGGCCCCGTATCTCCCATCGCCCAGAAGTTATCCTTCTCGCCGAGCCGGAAGATGCGCTCGGCGGGGACCTTCTCCTGCTTCGTCCAAATCTCGAACGCTTCGTCGTCCTCTTTGTAAATGGTTATGTAGAGCCGCTCTTTCGGGATGCCGAACCAGCGCGGGTCAGTCACGAGTTCCCATGCGTAGTGGATTGCCTCCTTCTTGAAGTAGTCGCCGAACGAGAAATTGCCGAGCATCTCGAAGAAGGTATGGTGACGCGCCGTGAAGCCGACCTGCTCGAGGTCGTTGTGTTTCCCGCCGGCACGGACACACTTCTGTGCCGTTGCGGCGCGGGTGTAGGAACGCTTCTCCTTTCCGAGGAAAAGGTCCTTGAATTGGTTCATGCCGGCGTTGGTGAAGAGGAGCGTCTTGTCTTGCGCCGGCAAGAGGGGGGAACTCGGAACGATCTCGTGACCGCGCTCTTTGAAGTAGCGCAGGAATGTTTCGCGCACCATATCAGTCGTCCAGCGCATCATGGCATCCTCCGTGAGAAAAACATGGAGGCGATGATAGCGCGCTCCGGCAGAGACTCAAGTTTTCGGGTAGAATATCGCGGTTGCATACAACTCACCCCTGTCCCTTCTCTTGCCCTCTCCCTCCATAGGTAGAAGGGGCTTCCTCGTGTGAAGGAGTGCGGGGGGAAAACAAGGTTTTCGGAGGGAATGGGATATGCGACAAAAAAGTTGCTATCGTATATTTTCCGGGCATATTATACGACAGCATCGTATAGGGGAGTCATCCTTGATCGACGTTCTGCTCGCACGCAACAATCCGTGGTGGGAATCGGACTACACCGCCGAAGGGCTCATCCGCCGTGAATCGGTGATCTCGACGCTCCGCCCCCTTCTGTCCCCCCGGCAGGCGCTCTTCCTAACCGGACTGCGCCGCGTCGGGAAGACCTCACTCATGAAACTGCTCATTGCCGACCACATCGCGAACGGGACAGCCGATCCGCGCGACATCCTCTATGTTTCGCTCGACGACTACCAACTCGAAAAGAAGAGCGTTCACGAGATCGTCGAGGAGTTCCGGCGCATCCACCGCCATCCGTTCGACCGTCCGCTTCTGCTTTTCTTCGACGAGATCACTTACCGCGACCGCATCGAGGTCGAACTGAAGAGCCTCTTCGACTCGCAGCCGGTCGCCATCTGCGCCTCCTCGTCGAGCGCACCGGTCCTGCGCGACAAGAAGGCGCTTCTGACGGGGCGGGGACGCATCGTCGAGATCCTGCCGCTCGACTTCGCCGAATACTGTCTTTTCCGCGGCATCGTCATCAAGACGCGCGACAAGCATCTGACGGACGCCTATTTCGAGGAGCATCTGCGCGACGGCGGTATCCCCGAGTTCGTCCGGTCGGGCGATCCCGAATATCTCCGAAACCTCGTGGACGACATCATCTACAAGGATATCGCCGCGATGCACGGTATCCGCAACATCCAGCAACTCAAGGAGATGTTCCTGTTACTCATGGAGCGGGCCGGGAAGCAGGTGAGCATCAACAAGGTCGCCACCATTCTCGGCATCGCACCCGACACCGCGAAGCGCTACCTCGACCTTTTCACGAGGACCTATCTGGTACATGTCATTCCCCGTCACGGGAAGACCAACGAACAACTGCTGGCGCCGAAGAAGATCTACGCGGGGGACATCGGCGTCCGCTGTTATGCAACCGGTCTGCGCGACAAGGGAAGTCTGTTCGAGAACTATGTCTATCTGAAACTCCGGCCGCAGAAGCCGCGCTATGTCTACGAGGAGGGTGTGGAACTCGACTTCGTGACCGAGCGCGGGGAACTGATCGAGGTCAAATACAACGCCGAGATGAACGAAAAGCAGAAGCGGCTGTTCGCCAATTTCCGGGCGACGAAAAAACGGGTCATCACATCGGTGGCCGACGCGCTTTCATTGTAGTGGAAACTCTGTCAGCGGTGGGAAGTAATCCGGCAAATCCAGTTCTATAGTTTTTGCGCCCTGCCCCCTAATCCGACGCCGCGTAAATTCCAAATGGGGTACACAGTTCCGCATCTAGGCCACGCAGGTGCTACGCGACCACATCGTCAAAGGCTACACCATCAATGCCCGCCGCCTGCAGGAACTTAAGCAGACCATCAAACTGAAACTGGTTTCATCCTTGGCGAATCGTTGCGCCTTGAGTAATTGAGTAATGATGAGGCGACGGCGTTGTTGCGGGTGGTGCACGATTTCGCCTTTTCACTCGATGTGCTCGATGACTATGACCACGGGCGTATTTCCCTGCCGAAGGGTATCTCCGAGGCAGCGGAGCCTGTTTCTGAGGAGGAAGCGCTGCGCATTATCAACGGGATGAAAAAACGCTACGGTGACGGAGCGCTCTTCGACAGAGAACAGGACGGGCGGTTTGGCGACGCTTACCCTGCTTGGAGCCGAGAGCACACCTAAAGAGAAAAGACGATCACCCGTCTCATTGCGTTTTTGTTGCGTGGACGAGAGGAGGGAGAAGAAGATACGATGAAAACGACCGTCGTCCGTGAATCGGAACCTGATGCCATACCAAAGCACCGATGAAACGGAATGTGAACCCCAGCCTGTGGCTACAACTCACCCCTGGCCTATCCCTTGCGAAGAGAGTGGTGACGGGAACCTGTCAAGACATGTGCTAACCGTGCCGAAAATGATTTCGTCAAGGCATTTGTTTTTTTGCCGAAAGGGGACATGGTACCATCCTTTGTTCACCACCGGTGGGGAAGATACCAATCGGGAAGATGTTAGATGTCTTGATTCGGGGCGGAATTTGCCTTTTTTTTCTTATCCTGTTATATTCTATTGTTCTTTTGGGGTGCGATAATGGACTTCGCTGCATACGAACGCGGCATTGTGGCACACGAATTGATTTCTGCCAACCTCGTAAAAAATCACCGAGATCGCTTGTTTTCGTTGACCACTTATCGATAGGAGAAACCGCATGAACAAAGGATCGTTTTCGTTATTTATCGGTCTCGTGTTCCTTTCCATCCCGACCGTTACAGCGGTTGCGTGGGGCGCGGAAGATGAAGGCGCGAAGCCGCGCATCGCGGTACTCGATTTCGTGCCATCGAGCGTGCCGGAAGGCATCGCCGCTTCGGTGACCGACATGCTGAGCACCGAATTGGTCAACA
>Ga0129299_1000324_pt1 | contig 29560 bp, 21 predicted proteins | sample ConPoolayeCmetaG_FD_94477 | JGI IMG/M metagenome (GOLD analysis project Ga0129299, IMG submission 94477) | Hot spring microbial mat communities from California, USA to study Microbial Dark Matter (Phase II) - Cone Pool mat layer C metaG ...
CGGGCGAGCATGCCGCTCTGTGCGGACGTCAGTTGCGCGTGCGTCTGCGCAAGCTCATGCTGGCGGGCGATGGCTTGCGCAAGCGCGGAGTGCAGTGCACTTAGTTCTGATTCGAGCCGCGCAGTGTGAAACTGCAGCGATTGCAACAGATCATCCTGCCGCAGCGCCATATCCTGCTGGGCGTGCTCGGCCCGCTGCAATACTGCGAGCAGATCGTCTTGGCGCGCCGTCAAGTCTACGATCGCGTGGCTGGCGGCGCGCACGCGGGCCAGTAACTGCTCGTTCACGCTCTGGCAATGACTGATCAGCGCCATCATGCCGTCCAAACGTTGCTGCGTCTGGCCTACCGCTGGTTCAATCCCGTCCATGCGTTGCAGCATCGAGCCAATCACGGTTCCGTGGTGCTGTTGAAGTTCCTGCACCTGCTCGATAGCCGCCGTCAGATTGCGATGCACGTGATCACCTTGCTCGCGGCTAAGCTGGAGCTGGTGTAATTCTACGCGCACGGCGTCCGTATCACGCTCCAGTCTGTCCAGCCGCGCGTGCAGACTGTCACTCTGCTGCTGCAGCGTGTTCAGCACGCGCACGACGTTGGCGTTAAAAGTGTTCTGCGCGCTGGTGATATGCGCGATACAACGTCCGACAAGGCGCTTCAGCTGCTTGAAGCGTGATGACGGAGCGGGTTCCAGGGGCATCTGATAATGTTCCTGGATGTAGGTATGTGCGGAGGATACCGGCATCTTACACCTCCACCAGCTGGGAATACAGCTGGAGCAACGCGCTGGTGCAAGCGCTCAAATTAAAGCGACGCGCGCGCGCCAGCCCCGCCGCGCGATAGCACGCACACGCCTCGTCGTCATCGGCCAGCCGGCACATGCTCGCCGCCAGCGCTTCAATGTCCTCCGGATTGTCCAGCAGCACGCCGGCCTCTCCCACCACTTCCGGTAACGACGATACGCGCGTCGTGATCACCGGTGTCCCGCACGCCATGGCTTCCAGCACTGGCAGGCCGAATCCTTCATGGAGCGAAGGATACACTAGGGCGCGCGCACCGGCATACAGGGCGGCCAGATCATGATCGGCCACGTAGCCAACAAGGCGCACGCGCGTTCCGCACGCAGCAATCTGCCGGTCTAGCGGCGTGTTCAGCCAGCCGCGCGCGCCGGCAATCACCAGCGGACATCCGGGATCGTGCTCCTGCAGCGCAGCCAGCACGCTGCTCAGATTCTTCCGGGGCTCCAAGCTTGCCACGAACAGCAGATACCGCTCCGGCAGCCGCAGCTTGGCGCGCACACGCGCCACCTCCTCCGCACTGCACGGATGGAAAATAGTGTCGTCATACGTGTTGTATACCACGTGGATGCGTTCCGGCGCCACATGCAGCAGGCCAATCAGATCCTGACGCGTGTGCTCTGACACCGCCACCAGCGTCGCATCGCGTTTCACCGCCCGCTCGATATTCTCCCTGCACAAATCAATGTTCTCACTTGTGTGGAACTGAGGGTGCGTAAGAAACGACAGATCATGCACGGTATACACGAGCGGCGCACCGCAATGGCGCGGCGCCATATACGCCGTGCTGTGCACCAGCGCGACATCCGGCACGATGGTTTCACGGCTGGCACAGGCCGGCAATGGGCCGCGGTATAACGAGATGTTCGGCGCCGCAGGCACGGGGGCGTGGAACCGCCGCCCATACTCGGGATGCACGAAGCTGCCGAAGCCCGGCAGCAACACGTATTCAAAGCGCTGGTCAGCGCTGCGTGCCAGGCCTTCCACGAGGTTGCGCGCATAGCGGCCCACGCCGGTGATCTGCTCGCCAATCGCGCGGCTGATGTCAATGGCAATGCGCGGCGCCCGCGCACGCACCGCGCGTGCCACGTGCGGCGCAGACACCCCGCGTGTGCGCGCGATCTCGGCCAAGCGCGCCCGGATGTTGGCTGCCGCCCTCTCCACGCTCCACCGCATGGCGGCGTCCTGCGCCGCGCGCGCACCTTTTGCGCGCGCTTCTTCCTGGTTGCTGTACACATGCCGCAGCAGATGGCGCAGATGGTCCGCATCCGGATCGGCCCACTTGAATCCCGCATAATACGGGCATTTGGCCACCGCGGGAATCAGCGCGCGTACCTGTAAGGGATAGGAGTTTGCTTCGGTCATGAAGGCCGTCGGCGCGCTCCAGTACGTGGCAATCACCGGCAGTCCGCAGGCCATTGCCTCCAAAATGGGCATGCCCCAGCCCTCGCCGCGCGACGTCAACACAAAACAGTCGCACGAACGGTACAAACTGCCCAGTTGGTAATGCGGCACGTACTTGTTGATAATGAATTCGATACGCCCGCCCGCCGGCGACAGCTGCAGCGCCCGCAGTTCAGACTGAATGTCAATTCCTGGATCTGTGACATTGGCTTTGCACAGCAGCACCACGGGCTCATGCGCCATGAACGTCTCGTTAAATGTCTTTAACAGCAGTTCGGGCGCCTTGCGTTCGCCCCATTCAAACACTGTCAAGAACTTGAAGTCGTCACACACAGGATACTTGACGATCTGCGGATTGAAATAATTCGTGTCAACCCCCAGTGGCATCACGTAAATCGGCTTCTTCACGCCTGAGGCAAGGAACGTGTGGCGGTTGAAGTCTGTCGGCACCCACACTTCGTCCATCATGTTGGCCTGCACCACCCACTCATCCGGTATGCCGCTGACTTCGAGCATGGTGTAGCCGATTTTGTAGGCGCCGTCGTTGGCCATGAAGGCGTCGCCCTGGCCATACACAATGTGCGGCACACCGCGCGGCATGGCTCGCTGCTTCATGATATTTACCTGATAATACGTCGTGTTCTCCGGCTCTTCAACCGGAAACACCGTGCCGCGCCCATACAAATAGCGGTACGTCATCTCGACATTCTGCCGGTCCAGCTCCAACAGCAAATCTTTCGACGTCATGCCATAGCCGTGCGGACGTGTCACCGTCGAGTGCCACACGGCTTTCATGTCGTAGCGCGCCGCCAGCACCTGCCCCCAGTGCTTCTTGAAAATTCCCTGCGAGCGCTTGAACAAATCGGCATGGCTCACGCGGTTCTCGCTGGTCGAAACGTTTTCGTGATGGATGATCGTGACGTCACCGCTGCAGACCGTGCGGAAGCCGGCTTGGCGCGCGCGCAGACAGTAGTCGGTGTCCTCGAAATATGCGAAGTAATCTTCTGACAGCAAACCGATCGCGTCAATCACGGCGCGCTTTAAATACACGCACGCAAACACCACACTCTCCACGTCGCGGATGCCGGCATACTGGTTGACGTCCTTTTCCATGCTGCCGATTTGCTGCCCCCAGAATGTCTCCAGCGGCATGTACGCCCCGGCGTGTTGCAGCATGCCGTTCGGGCGGCGGATGCGGCACCCCACAATGCCAATGTCATCCGCGCTGTACGCCGTCGCGCTCATGCGCTGCAACCAGTCGCCGCACTCCGGCAGAATCTCCGTGTCGTTGTTCAGCAACACTATGTCCGCATCCGGCGGCGTCTGACGAATGGCCTGGTTGTTGGCGGCCGCAAAGCCTACGTTGCGTTCGTTGGCAATCACCGCGAGGTTCCTGCAGCCGCGCAGGTACTCCAGTGTGCCGTCCGTGCTGCCATTATCAACCACCACGATGTGGTAGTCCGGATACACCGTGTATTGGCGCAGCGTCTCAAGACATTTTTTTGTATACGCCAATCCGTTCCACGTCAACACGACTATCGTAACTGGAGGTGTCGTCATCAGGTCACCTTTCCGGCTTAACTGCCAAGATGGCATAGTCCAGATGGCCGTAGAGCAGCTCGTTCAGCTTGTTCACATTTTCCGCCATGGGCGCCTCGTCCACGCTGGCCAGGCGCACATCGTCGGGCACGGGCGAGAGCGGCACGATCGTCACGTCCTGCATGCCACATTGCGTAAGTATGTATTTTACCGTGTCGGGATGGAAGGGGCGCTGATGGGTGAAATCGCGATAAAACATGCTCAACGCAAAAAAACTGGTAACGTTCGGCGTCTCCAACACCAGCCGCCCGCCCGGCGCCAGTTTCAACGCGCTCAATTTGAGAAACAACACCAGCTCGGGCGGCGTAAAATGCTCGATGACGTGACACGAGATGATGCCCTGCAGTTCGTGGTCGGGCAGGGCGCGCAGACAGGCGTTGGCGTCCATGCGTTCGACGTCCAATCCTTTGGCGCGGCAGTGCCGCACCATGTCTTCGTTGATGTCCACGCCGCGCGCGGGCATGCCCGCCGCACGGCACGCATCCAAAAACTCACCGCGGCCGCAGCCAATATCCAGCACATACGCATGCGCCACGTCCGCGCGGCAGGTGCTGTTGCGAAAGAACGGCAAATAGCGCTGTACGCGCGCGCGAATGACATCTTCGGGGCCGCGGTCTTCGTTCAAATACGGGAAGTACAAATGTTCGTTGAGCAGCTCGACGCGCTGGCAGTTTTCGCTGGGCGGAGGCGCGGATGATGCGGACGCAGACGGCGCCGGCGGCTGCGGTGCGGCCAGCTCCAGCATGATATGATCAAGACGCTGGCGCAGAGCCGCGTTTTCCGCCAAGGCGTGTTGCAGCCGGTTCTCCAAACTCTCAACATGCGCCAGGCGCCGGTCAAATTCACGTTCACGTGCCTCCAAACGTTCAATGCGCTGCCGCTGACTGACCAGGGTGCGCTCGTATGATTCCAGCTCTTCGATCCGCGCACGCTGCGCGTCCAGCCGTTCGCTCAACCGCCCCGCCACGCGTTCTGTCTCTTCAATCCGTTTCGTCGTACGCACCTCGCTGTCGCGGAAATACTGCAGCACGCGCACCGTATCCTGAAACGTGTCGGCAACTGTATTGAGGATGCGCATGACGGTGGCATTAAATTCCACCTGCCGTGTGGTGTACAGGCGCAACAGGCGCATGAAGAGCGCCTTGAGCCGGTAGAAACGCGTATTGCCGGGCACGGTGCGCGGATCATAGATGCGCGCCGCATGGTCGAGCTGAAAGAACAGGTGCGGCGGCAAGTGGATATTCTCAAATTCTTGCAACGGCGGCGGCGCGCTCTGCATATCCACTGACGGCTCCGGCACTATCGCCGTCCCATGCTGGCGCCGATGGTAAATCTCGCGTAAGACTTGCTCCACATCGGTCTCGCGCGCACGCACATCTATTTCAACCATGTCTCTCTCTCAGCTGGCGCTCTGCACTCCCTCACACAAAAAAAACCTTCTTCGCGCTTCAGGGGCAGTTTTGTGTTAATCTATCATTTTTCACACTATAACAAATCATGCCGGAGATGTCAAGCACGCCGTACCCCCCAGATCCGGCGACTAGCGGCATAGGCGTGGAGGGGCAGCGGCCTCGCTGCCCTTGTGCCCGCGCGCACAAGGCCGCCGGGCTGGCGACTCTCCGTAATGATTCCCATACCAATGATGGGAGGGGCAACGCCCGCCTTGCCCTTGCGCCCTGCAGCCATCAGGCCGTCGTGGCCGGCGGTCCTCCCTAGTCGCCGAATCTGGGTACGCCTGCATGAATGCCAAGCGCCGGCTTATCCCACCCAGCCGCAGCCGACGTTCCGCGAACACCGACCGCGGCTGCATGTCCGCCGCATCCGTGCCCGATTCCTCATTAGTAATTGGTCATTTGACAAAGGTTCTTTGTGTTTCCTTTTTCTCCAAATCGTAAATCGTAAATCGTTAGCTGTCACTCTACGTTCTCACCGGCTGCAGCTTCGCCCACGGCACGCGCACTACGAGCCCGCCTGTGCGCACACTCACCGTCCGCGCCTGCTCGTCAACCGACAAAACGGTTGCCGTACTGCGCAGTGCCGGTACGTAGACCTCCATGCCAGCCGCCAGCGTGGCGTGAAAGGCGCTCAGTTCCCCAGGCGTGAGCGGCGGCGCGGCAGGTGCCGGCGGCGCAGAGTTAGACGGCTCGGTGCCCGGCGCCACCGTGCGTGGCGCGCGCCGCACGTCCGGCCGCTCGCTCACGTGCGCAAAAGGCACCTCCAGCACCATGGTGTCGACCGCCACACGCAGCATGCGCTGCCGTGCGCGCACGGCCTGAACCACGCCATAGGCGCGCAGCGGCACGACGTACACCCGGTCGCCCGGCCGCAATGCAGCGGCGAAGCGCCGTTGCTGCTCGGCACGGGGCGTGCCCTGCAGCAGCTCCTCGATGCGGGCGATCAGCGTGCGCGCGGCGGCGCCGTGTGGTTCCGGTGCGTTGCTGATCGCATGCCGGTAGTCGTCCAGCGCGGCGCGGATGTCGCGCATGAGTGTGTCAATGCGCTGCGCTGCGGCTTCTTCCGCCGCCCGGCCGCGCTCATCGGCTGCTGCTGACGCAGCCCGCGCGGCCGCCAGCAATTCCTCTGCGCGCCGCCGGCTGTTGTCCGCGGCCGTGCGCGCGGCGTGTACGTGATTCAGAAGTTCACGCACTTCACGCGTGCCACGGTCCAGCACACTCTTCGCACGCTCGATCACGTCGTGCGGCATGCCCAGCCGTTCAGCAATCACCAGCGCATTACTGCTACCCGGCTGGCCTACAAGCATGCGGAAGGTTGGCTGCAAACTTTCCAGATCAAACTCCATGCACGCATTCTGCACGCGCGGTGTGGTGTACGCATATGTTTTGAGCGCCCCAAGATGGGTCGTGGCAACCACATGTGCGCGGCGCTCCCTCAACATGTCGAGCACGGCCGTAGCCAGCGCCGCGCCCTCGGCCGGATCGGTACCGGCACCAAACTCATCAAGCAAGACGAGCGCGTGTGGAGTGGCACTGTGCAAAAATTCAGTGATATGGCGCAGGTGCGATGAGAAAGTACTCAAGCTCTGCGAGAGACTCTGCTCGTCGCCAATATCGGCCAGCACCGGTGCATACACTGGCAGGCGGCTGCCGGCCTGCGCCGGAATGTGCAGCCCGCATTGCATCATCACGGCCAGCAAACCTATGGTCTTCATCGCCACGGTCTTGCCGCCCGTGTTCGGCCCGGTTATGATCACCATGTCATATTCCGTCCCAAGTTCGAGTGACAACGGTACTACGGCCCGCGCGGCGTCTTCCCACGCCGCCTCCGTTGTGCCACGCAAAGCCCAATGCAGCAGCAGCGGATGGCGCGCTTCGCGCACGTCGAGTACGTGATCATCGCTGAGCACGGGGGCATGCATATGCAGCGCCGCGCTGAACGCGGCCTTCGCCACTGTCAGATCAATCCATCCCAACGCGTCCAGAGTCGCGCTGATGTCGTCACAACGCGCGGCCAGCATGCGCGTCAGTTCCCACAAAATGCGCGCCACTTCGCGCGCTTCTTCGATGCGCACTTCTTCGAGTGTATTGACAAGTTCGGTAACTGCGTGCGGCTCTACAAACATGGTAGCGCCAGAGTTTGACTTGTCAATCAATGTACCAGCGACGGCACGGCGTTGTGAAGATTTCACCGCCAGCACGGGACGCCCGTTGCGTGAGAAGATAAGCCGTTCTTCGAAGACGCCCTGTAACTCCGGCGCGTCTAGCATGCGTTTAAGCCGCTCTTGAATCTGGCCGCGAAGCACCACGCTGCGGCGCCGCAACTCGCGTAGCGCCGGCGAGGCAGTATCCTTGACACTCTGATCGTTATCGATGCACCGCTCGATGGCCTGCTGCACTGCGCGAAAATCGCCCATGCGGTGCGCATAGGCTTGCATACGTGGTGTACGTGCCGCGTGTGTGGCAAAAAACACCGCCACGTCCTCGGCAACGCCTAGCGTCGCCGCGATATCCAGCAACTCGCCAGGTTCAAACGGCGTGGAACGCTGGCGGCTGGTGTGCACTAAAGGCTCGATGTCGCGGATGCCGGCCAACGCAGGGAGCTGGCCGCTGTCCGCAAGCGCGCGCATCTCGCTGGTCTCATCCAGCCAGCGCTGAATCTCCGCCCGGTCGGCAGACGGCGTCAATGCCGCGGCACGCGCGCGCCCCAGCGGGGTGCGTGTGTACGATGCCACGATCTCGCGCAGCGCCGGGAATTCCAGCACCCGCACAGTATGGTCAGGAATCACCGCCTTCCGCGCGGTGCACGCACCACGCGCCGCTTCTGTCACGCGGTCAGAATTGCCAGCGCCCGCTCATTGTGGCTGGTGTCCATGACGATCTTGGCAACGGGCGCGTCACTGACCGTGCCATAACAGTAAAGAATGTTGATGCCGGCCGACGCCAGTTTTTCCGCGATGCCCGCAAGCGTGCCCACGGCCGCGGGGCAATCAATGATCAATACTTCCTGCCAAATCACATGCATGTCGCCCAGCACCTCAGCCGCGCGAAACGGATCGTCCGTGTGCAGCACAAACCATGCGTTGTTGTCACGCCGGTACGCGCTGATGCCAAGAATATTGATGCCGGCATCGCGGCACCTGCCCGCCACGGTTGCCAGCAAGCCCACCTGATCCGGCGCACACAAGTGCAGTTCATGTCCTTTGATGACTTTCATATTGGACCTCCTTTGGTGATGGTTATTTACGTCAATCGAATCGCAACATATTATAGTAAAATTCTTGTAACACGTCAATGCCACACGGGATTTGTATAGAGGGGCAACGGCCTCGCTGCCCTTTTACCACGCGCTCACAAGGCTGCCGGGGCCGGCGGCCCTCCAAGAATGGAGGGGCAGCGGCCTCGCTGCCGTTTTACCACGCGCTCACAAGGCCGCCGGGGGCCGGCGGCCCTCCATAAGAGTAGAGGTCGTGAGCGCATCAGGCCGCCGGGGCCGGCGGCCCTCCATAAGAGTAGAGGTCGTGAGCGCATCAGGCCGCCGGGGCCGGCGGCCCTCCATAAGAAATGGAACCCTGGCGTCAGGAAGACTTCACGGCCTGTTTTGCAGTTATTGCAAAGTATACTTTGATAGCCTGAAACCTGTGACCTGCTTGCGAAATGCACACTATTTTGATATACTATTGTGAAATAACAGATGCGATTGCCCATAACCAATCAGTACGAGTTCCACAGATGTCAGGTCCGCTTTCTCAGTTAGCCACGTTGCGCACCGCGCGCACACGCCGTATTTCCAGTTATGACCGCACCGGCGGCAACACGGATTCAATCCGCATCGAGGCGGGGCAAACCGTGACGATCGCCGCCATCGAAGGCACCGGGGTCATCCGGCACATCTGGTGTACGATTGCTCACGAGGATCCGATATACCGGCGCAACATGATTGTGCGCATGTACTGGGACGGGGCGCGCCGCCCGTCGGTGGAAAGCCCGATTGGCGACTTCTTCGGCCAGGGCTGGGGTGAGGAATACAACTACGTCGCACTGCCGCTATGCGCGGCGCCCGCGCGCGGCAAGGCGCTGAATTGCTATTTTCCCATGCCCTTTGGGAATGGCGCCCGTATCGAGATTTGGAATGATTCCGACAAGCCCTGCAACGCGTTTTATTACTATGTAGATTACGAGGAATGCAGCGCGGTGGAAGGGCAGGGGCGGTTTCACGCCTGCTGGCGGCGCACCGTGAATCCCGCCGCACCCGGAGTAGAAAACGAGTGGAACGCGATTTTTGGCCCGCCAGCCTGTAATCTCACGGACCAGTTTAATCACCTCATCATTGACACACGCGGCCGCGGCCATTATGTTGGTGTGAATTACTATGTTGATTGCCCCACGCCTGTCTGGTATGGCGAAGGCGATGACATGTGGTTTGTTGACGGCGAATCATGGCCGCCGTCGCTGCACGGCACGGGCACAGAAGATTATTTCAACTCTTCCTGGTGTCCGCGGGAACTGTATCAGCATCCATATTTTGGCTATGCGCGGGTGAATGAAGGGCAAACCGGCTGGCTGGGCCGCACGCATTGCTATCGCTTCCATCTTGAAGACCCGATCTGCTTTGAGCAATCACTGCGTGGCAGCATTGAAGTGGGCCACGCCAACTACATCATGGCGGATGTCGTGACGGTGGCATATTGGTATCAGCTACCGTGCGTAGCGGCGCCTGCGGTACCGCCACGGGAGCGGCGGCAGAACATGCCGCAGCTAACCGCAGTGGACATACACAACTGGCGTGAAGCATTCCGCCAGGCGCACGGCGGGAAGAATGTGTGGGGGAATGAGAAGCTGCCGAAGAAGTTGCAGCGAGCGCTGCACGCCAAGGCGCGGCGCGTTTCGCAGGCTCCAGCGGCTGCGCGCCGCGCTGCGGCTGCTGCCAAGCAGGAACAAGATGCGATGCTCAATCGCCGGCCATGATGTGCCTGCCGCCGCGGCGCGGTGTGCTACTCAAGCCGTACGGGGAAGGGCTGGCCAGGCAGCATGATGGTCATGATGATACGCGGGATGTCCGTGTTGTCGTGAATACCGTTAAACAGGGCGCTGCCGGGGCCGGCGGCGAAAACAGCGACATCGGCGCTGCTGTGGTCCATGGTGGTCCAGCGCACGCCGGCGTGGGCGTTGAGAATGTGTGTCGCGGCAATGGTGACGGGATCGTGGCCGCGGTAGGATGAGAAGACAAGGTCATCTTCTGGATTGAGCGGTCCGCCCTCCATGCTCAGTTCGAACGCGCGCTGCAAGAGGCGCCATTCATGGGGTGCAAGGGTGAGGCCGTTTTCTGCATCATCGAAACCAAAATGATCGCGGAGGAGCGGCTTCATATGATCGAAGGAGGCAGCACGTTTGCCGGCGTCGGGTCCGCCGATGAGAGTGGAGAACCAGCGGGCAGGCAGGCTGCGGAGCGAATGGGAGGCACGATAGGTTTCGAACGCGGATTGAAAGAGGGCGGCACGGCCGCGCTGGCGGGCGAGGAGAGCGAACTGGTTGCCGTGCTGGCCGACCGTCATGCCGCCGGTTTCGTGGTCGGCGGTGACGATGAGGAGCGTTTCATCGGGGTGATTAGTGAAGAAGTCCCAAGCGGCGGCGACGGCCTCATCGAACGCGAGTGTTTCGCGGACGACGGCGGCGGCGTCGTTGAGGTGAGAAAGTTTGTCAATACGGGCGCCTTCAACCATGAGGAAGAAGCCGGTCGGATTGTCTAGAAGCTGAATAGACTTTGCGGTGACGGCGGCGAGTGTAAGCGCGCCGGTAGGGGCATCAATCGCATGAGGGATGTCGAGCACCGCGATGCGTTTGTAGGGGCCGGGCTGGGCGGCGAGCCAATCTTCGGAGGAAGCGATCCAGGAGTAGCCGTAGTCGGCGGTCAGGGAGTGGGCATCGCGCCACGTGACGCCGGTCGCGTTGGTGGCGGGGTTCCCGGTGAGGACGAGGCTGGCGAGTTCATTGGTAAGCGCGCAGAGCATGTTGGTCGGAATGGCCAAGCCAAGCGGGTCTTCGAAGGTGCTGGCAGCGACGCACAGATCAATGCCGCTGCGGAACAAGTCAACCGCAAGAGGGAAGGCGAGAGTGCGGTCTGGGCGGTGGCCGTAAAAGACGGCGGGTGTGGCGCCGACGAGGGAATCAGTCGTGACGATGCCGGCTTTACGGCCATGGCGTTGGGCGAGGGCGGCGAGGGAGGCGTATTTCGCATGGTTGGTACACATGGCGATGAAACCGTTGGCGGTTTTGATGCCGCAGGCCAGGGCGGTGCCGCCGGCGCCAGAATCAGTGATAAGGTGATCGGCGCTATGCGTATGGACGATGCCGACAGCAGGCAGGGAGGTCATGTGCAAGGGGAGTCGGACAGCGCCGGTGCAGGCGCCGCGGAAATATTCGGCGAGCTGGATGTGAGGCCAGCCCATGCCGTCGCCGATCATCATGATGACATAGCGCGGCGCGGCCGGCTGTGCCATGGAGAGCAGCGCTGAAGTGAGCGCTGTGAGTGCGACAAGGTGTAGGTGTTTCATACTGTGGTAAGGTGGTTAGCAATCATTGTACATTCATTATAGCAAAACTACACGGAAATAGTTAATTTTGCGCCACGCGTGGAATTTTGATATGATGAAGAGATGATGGAACGTTGTGCAGCATTGTGCTGCGTCACCACTATGAATGAACGACTATGAAACTGCGTCAGCTTGGTTCAAGTGAATTGACTGTTTCACCTGTTTTCTTCGGCGCATGGGCGTTGGGCGGGTGGTATTGGGGAGGCACCGATGACGACAAGGCCATCCGTGCAATCCATGCTTCGATTGATGAAGGCGTGCATTGTATTGACACGGCGCCCGTCTATGGCTTCGGCCACGGTGAGGAGATCGTGGGCCTCGCAATCCATGACCGGCGCAGCCGCGTCGTGCTGGCCACCAAGTGCGGCCTGCGCTGGGACATCGAACAAGGCGAAAGTTACTTCAAAACGGCTTACGCGGGCGCCTCATATTCCGTCTTCCGCAATCTGCGCAAAGACTCCATCATCACGGAGTGCGAACGTAGCTTGCAGCGGCTCAAGACAGACGTGATAGATCTTTATCAATGTCATTGGCCTGACAAAACGACGCCGCTGGAGGAGACGATGGATGCGATGCTGACGTTGCGGCAGCAAGGGAAAATCCGCGCCATCGGGGTCAGCAATTTCACGCCTGCGATGATGGAAGAATGTTTGCGTTACGCGCCGCTGGCCAGCGACCAGCCCGAGTACAGCTTGCTCAACCGCGACATTGAGAAGGACGTCGTGCCGTTCTGTCAGCAACACAAGATCGGCTTGATTGTGTACAAGCCGGTTATGCAGGGGTTATTGACAGGCAAAGTGACGCTTGAGCGGACGTTTGCGGCGGGGGATTTCCGCGGTCATCAGCCCTGGTTCAAGCCTGAAAACCGCGCGCGTGTGCTGGGCGCGCTGGAAAAGATCAAACCGCTTGCGGATGCGCACAACGCCACGCTGGCGCAGCTCGTCATCGCGTGGACGATCCGGCAGCCGGGCATTACCAGCGCGATTGTTGGCGCGCGGACGCCGGAACAAGCTCGGGAGAACGCCCGCGCCGCGCACATCGTGCTGAATGAGGAAGAGGATCGGACGATTCGAACTACATTTGAAGCGTTGGGCGCGCCGGGCAAGTGAAGCTTGGCGGAATGCGGCGGGATAATTTTGGCGAGGGGATGGGATGCCGTTGAGATGTAGGCAGGCAGCCTTGCCTCTACTGGCGTTAGATTGTCAGGCGGAGGTGCGGAGAACGCGTGCCGGATTGCCGGCGACGACTGCACCTTCGGGCACGTCGCGGATTACCACCGCGCCTGCGCCCACCACGGCCCGTGCGCCAATCTTCACTCCTGGAATCACTGCCGCGCCCGTGCCAATAAGTGCTTCCGCACCGACACTGATATCGCCCGCCAGATGCGCGCCCGGGCACACATGCGCGAAATCGCCGATGACACAGTCATGATCAACCGTTGCACCGGTGTTGAGAATGACACCTTTGCCGAGCACGGCGCGTGCCCCGGCCACGGCGCGCGCGGCGATGAAGCAGCCTGAGCCAACGCGCGCGCCGGGCTCGACCCAGCCTGCAGGGTGAATGATGGAGACGAGTTCGCACCCCAGGGCTTCGAGCTCGGCGGAAACGCGGCGGCGGGCCGCATTGTCGCCGATGGCGACGTGGACGCGGCGGATGCCTTCGCCTAAGTACGGCGCCAGCGCTGCGCGGCCGCCTTGCACGCAGCCATGGATGAGGCGCGTGCCGGCGGGCTTGACGTCGTCGAAAATGCCTGCGACATAGTAGTCATTGCCCTGCAAGATGGCGGCTTCCACGACGGCGGCATGACCGCCCGCGCCGTACAGCAACACGGCGAGTTCATGTGGGTTGTTCATGTTGTGCTCCAGTGTGTGTAAAAAGTATAGCATATTTCGAACGAAGTGTCACACGTGCGGTCAAAATGACACATTATAGAAGGCAGGGACAAGGAGGATAAGGACGTAAAGTGACGGTTACAAGGAACTTAGACAATGGCACGGCAGTTGCAAGAGAGAGTAACAAAACGATGAGGTGACAAATGAAGTGGAAGGTAAAACAAGTAGTTGCGGTGACAGTGGCGGCGCTGCTGCCGTTGGCAGGCGCGGCAGATACGGGCGTGCAGACAGCGCAGTCGTTGGAAAACGCGTTTGTGCGCGTGGCCGAGCGGGTAGGGCCGGCGGTGGTCAGCATCGCGGCCGTGCAAGACCGCGTGGTGGAAGCGATGTACCACGTCGATCCGCTGATAGACCAATTATTGCGGCAGATGTGGGGCATACCGACGCGGCCGTTGCGGCTGCAACGGCGCGGACTGGGCTCGGGCATGATTATAAGCAAGGAAGGAGATATTCTGACGAATGCACATGTGGTGAAGGATGCAGACCGGATAGAAGTGACGCTGCCCGACGGGAGGGTGTACACGTGCGAAGTGCGCGGAGCGGATGTGCGGTCGGATTTGGCGGTGATACGGATAATAGACAAGAAGAAGGGTGATCCAGATTTGCCGTATGTGGAGCTTGGAGATTCTGACCAAGTGCGGCCGGGGCAGTGGTCAATCGCGATCGGCAATCCGTTTGGGATCACGGAGGGAAGTGATGAGCAGCCGACGGTGACGGTAGGAGTGATAAGTGCGATCCGGTCGTTTCAAACGCCGGTGCGGGATTTTCACAAGATGATCCAGACGGACGCGGCGATCAATCCGGGGAATTCGGGCGGGCCGTTGTGCAACATTAACGGGGAGGTGATTGGGGTGAACACGTTTATCGTGTCGGGCGGTGCGGGGCAAAGTGCGGGCGTTGGGTTTGCGATCCCGATTAACCGGGCGCGAGCCATTCTGGAGGATTTGCGGGAAGGGCGTGAGGTGCGGTATGGGTGGCTGGGGGTAGAGATGCAGGAGGTGACGCCGGAGTTGGCGGAATTTTTCGGATTGAAAGAGCCGGCGGGGGTGTTGGTGAAGAATGTGGTGAGCGATGGCCCGGCGGCGGCGGCGGGCGTGCGCGCGGGTGATTTGATTGTGGCCGTCAATGGCCAAGCCGTGCGTGATGGCGCCCACCTTGTTTCGATTGTCACGCACCTTGCGGTGGATTCACAAGCCAATGTGACCATCAACCGCGATGGGAAAGAACGCCTCGTCACCGTCAGGATTGGCGCGCGGCCGTCTGACGGGACTACCTATTTCAAAACGTCCGTCACCTCATGGCGCGGAATGCAGGTGGCGGAGCTGCCGAAGGATGATGAGAGGTACAAAGATGTGCAGGGGGTGTTAGTCGAGAAGGTAACGCCAGATTCGGCGGCAGCGCGAGCGGGCCTGCAGCCCGGCGATGTGGTCCAAGGGATTGGCAAATACAATGTGCGCTCGCTGGACGAATTTCGCGCGGCGACGCGGCGTGTTTCGGCGCGCGCGCTCGTGCGAACGCAACGCGGCTTCGTTGTATTGCAAGACAAGGAGTAACGAGTATGATGATGTTTGATCCAACCTATATCATGCTGGTAATGCTGCCGTCGCTGATAGTGGCATTGTGGGCGCAGTTCAAAGTTCAGCATGCGATGAGCCGGTATGGCCGGGTGCCGAACCAGAACGGTGTAAGTGGTGCGGAAGCGGCAGAGGAGATACTCGCGGCCAATGGCATTGATGATGTGAGGATAGAAATGACGCGCGGGTTTTTGGGAGATCATTACGACCCGCAACGGCGGGTGCTGCGGTTGTCGCCGGAGGTGTACCGCGGACGCTCGCTGGCAGCGGTAGGGATAGCCGCGCATGAAGCGGGGCATGCGCTGCAGCAGGCGCGCGCGTATGCGCCGCTGGCGCTGCGCAGTGCGATCGTGCCATTGGCCGCGTTCAGTCAGCTGGCGTTTCCGTTGCTGGTGATCGGGCTGATTCTGCGCGTGAGCCTGTTGATAAATCTTGGGATTATACTGTTTCTGGCGGTGGTGGCGCTGCAACTGGTGAACCTGCCGGTGGAATACAATGCGTCGCGGCGCGCGCGCGAGGCGTTGCTGCGGCTTGGCATTGTAGGCGTGCACGAGGATCGTGGGGTGCGCGCGGTGTTGAATGCGGCGGCGCTGACGTATGTAGCGGCGGCGCTGGGCGCGGTGTTGCAGCTGCTGTACTTTGTAGGGCTTGCGCGTCGGGATTGAGGGAAAGGGGAAGAGTGGGGAAATGGGACGGATAGGACCTATTTTTGGATGAACGGAGGGAGGAAGCATGCCTTTTTTTGACACACGCGGCGCAAAAATGGTATACTAGGTCAACCAAAAGAAAAGGAGGGTGAACATGCAGGGTGTTGTCAAGTTGATAGGTGTGATGTGTGTGCTTCCGCTGGCGTGCGCGGCGGGGTCGCTTACGTATGACGCGCCGGGGTACCGGGCGCGGGTGAGCGCCTACGGGAATGTAGGGTTGATGGAGATAAAGCCTGGGCCGTTTGATCACATGGCGGGTGGGATGTACGTACTACACGCGCATGACAAAACTTACGATGTAGACAATACCGATTTTTCGATTGTGGCGGATGTGGGGCAGGCGGGCAATGTGATCACATCGCTGGTGCGGAATTCGCGGCTGATGATCGCGTGCAAAAGCACGTTTGCATCGAGCAATTACTTCGAGCAGGAAATCACCGTGGTAAATGCGACGAATTTTGTCCTGACAAATTGCGTGATCTATCGGATTCAGGATGTTGATTTGTTTGAACACAACGAGAATGATTATGTTGGGCGGGACGCGGCGACGCATGCGATGTATCAGTCTGAATACGGTTTGTTCATTGCACAGAACATGTACTGGCCGGATTTGACGCCGGCGGAGCGGTGGTATGGGGGCGACGTGGACAAACTCTGGCAGATGATGTATGATCATCCGCCGAGCAACGGGGTGGCGCAGGCCAGTGACAGCGCGGTGCTGCAGGGAATGGCGCTGGGCGATTTGGCGCCCGGGCAGCGGACGACGGTGGTGTGCCGCGTGTCGTACGGCACGTCAAAGGATGAGCTGTCGGCATGGGCGTGGCCGGTGTTGTTTTATCCAGAGGTTTCGAAGTTTTCGTTTGTGATCAATACGGCGGCGCAGAACGCGGATGCGCTGGGCTTTACGCTGGTGTTTGACCCGAATGTGGCGGGCATAACCACGTTGCAAGACCGGCTGCTGTCGCTGTATGCGAATGACGTAGTGTTGTTAGACCGTGCTGGGGGGACGGTGAAAGTGTCGCCGAAAGGTGATTCCGCGGTGTACCAAAATGGCGGCATCACAGCGGTGCTGAAATTATCCTTGGCAAAAAACACGGAGGTGATGAAAGTGAAGGGCAAAGGGCTGGCGTTGCAGCCGGGGCTGGGTGCGTTTATAGATGGGCAGAGCGGCGCGCTGTATCCGCGGGTGCGGATGTATTTCAACGCGGCGGGGCAGTCGGGCACGGGGAGCGCGTTTGTGCCGTACAAGGCCAAGCCGGGCAAGGGCTTTGCCGGCAAGCAGTGGAAATAAGTTGCGGCGCGGGCGGCCGCAGAGGCGTATTTCACATCGTTGAAGGCGGCCATGCGAAGAGTACTGGCAGCGGCTGGAATCGTGGCACTGGCCGGTGTGGCGTATGCGGCGCAGTAGTACGTGGCGACGAACGGGAATGACAGTGCGGCCGGGACGGTGGCGGCGCCGTGGCGCACGATCAGCAAGGCGGCGGGCAGCGTCGTAGCGGGCGACACGGTGCGGGTGCGCGGCGGCGATTACGGCAATGAAAGTCAAACGTATATTGCCACGCGGGCCGGCACGCCGGCCGCGCCGATTACGTTTGCCGCGTATCCCGGCGAGCGCCCTATCCTGCGGGGGTTTGAGTTTAGAAATGTCAGCAATTATATTGTTACGGGCTTCACGTTTACCAACCGCGCGTTTCGTATTCCCGCCACGTGGCAGCCGATGCCGGCCACAGTAGTGGATGATCCGTCAGTGGTGATTAATCCCAATGAGAATTGGAGCACGCGGAAAAACAAAGTCGGCCGCAAGTACAGCACGTACACGAACATTTACTATCAGCTTGATTATGACACGAGCTGGATTGACAACATCAGCATGCGCGGCTGCCGCGACATGCGCATCACCAGCAACACGTTTTGGGGCGTGACGGCCGGGATTTACATGTACAAGCAATGCCGCGCGGTTGAGGTGGCGTACAATTATTTTTATCAGTGTTTGTGCGGGGTGTTGACGTATGGCGTGAGCGGCGATGGCTTCACGGTGAAGGATGCGCGGGTCGTCAGCAACACGTTCCGCCAGCTGTTCTCCACCGGGCTTTCACTTACCCATGGGGCGTGTTCAAATCTGAACGCGTACAACGACAGCCAGTACTCGGCGCTGGATCATTTTGCGCTGCATCATTATGCGTCGAACAATGTGGTACGCAACAACACGGGGATGTACGGCGGGTTCTATTCCGAGACGATGGAATATCCGGGCAGCTCGGCGTTTAACTGCCATTACGCGGGCATGGGCAACGTGTTTGACGGGAATGTTGCGGCGTATCAATACGACCCGACGTTGAACGACGGGAACGGGTTTATTGCCGACATGATGCATAACGGTTGGGGCGTGACGTTTGTCAACAACGTGGCTTGGCGCAACACGCGCGGATTTGCGCTGGCGGAGAGCCCGACTGCCGCATTATCAACAATACCATCGCGGAGAGCGGGTGGACTACCAATCTGACATTTCATGTTGGCGCGGGCATCATGTTTGCCCGCACGAAGGACACCAACAACGTTGTCGTCAACAATATTTTTTATGAAAACAACATCGGGCTGGATGGGTATCAGCTAATACCGAAGCAGAAAACGATAGATTACAATTTGTATTACAGCAGCAGCGGCAAGCCGATGATGTGGAACGGCTGGGAAACGAATGAGCAATGCTATTACAGCGTGGCGGCGATTCGCGCGGGGACGGTGTGGGAAGACCATGGAGTGGAGGGATAACCGCTGTTTGCGCCCGGGGGATTTGAACTGGGCGATGGCTCGCCGGCGATCAATGCGGGCAGAGCAGCAGAGGCGCCGCTGCATGATTTGCTGGGGAATGTGCGCGTTGGGGCGCCGGACACAGGGGCGTATGAGTTTATCGCGGAGCCGGCGGGGCTGTGGGCGGTGGTGATGCTGAAGGCGTGGTGTGTGCAGCGGAGGTGGGGATGTGGGGAGAAATAGGACGAATAGGGCGGATAGGACGTATTTTGGGCTGAGGCACGAGCGGAACAACACAACGGCCTGCGCGGGCAGGCCGTTGTGATAGCTGGGTACAATTTGGCGCTTATTCCACAGGCGGTGGCGGCGGCGGAGGCTGCACGCCTTCAACCGGTGGCGGCGGCGGTACAGGTGGCACGGGTGGTTTGCGCCAGCGGGCACGAGGCCCTTTGCCGTGGTAGGGGAGGGAAGCGCGCTGTTCATCCGTCAGGATCGTTTTCACGATGGTCTTGCGCATATCCATGTGGAGCGCGCGGCGTTCTTCGGGTGTTTGTGCCGCCGTGATTTTGGCGCGCGTTTCTTCAGCCAATTTTTCGATTTGTTCTTTCTGCTTATCTGTAAGCGGCGGCTGCAGATTTTCGAAATGACGAAGAATCATCGCGCCAGGTTCCATGCCGGGCTGCGGCCGCGGGCCAAGCGCCAAGCCTTTCATTCTGGCAGGCTTGGCTGACTGCTCCGGGCAACATCCTTCGCCGGCAAACCCAGATGCTGCCATGCCGGTCAGCAACACAGCAACAGCGAAGATGAAGATTGATTTGATCATGCGGGTTTCTCCTTGCAAACGGTGAAGCATTGACCGGCCCGGGGGCCCAGCGCCGCCGGCGCATACAGACAATGCGGTTGTAATGAGTCGGGTCTCATAGTGATAATGACGGCGGCACAGCGGAAATATTGTATGGCGGGGATTGGGAGATGACGATTTGTGATTAGCGATTGGCAAATGGCGATGTGGAAGGAAGTTAAGCCCGAAGGCTCCAAAACTCCAAGGGGAGGGACGCCAAGTGAATGGCGAATGGGAAATGGCAAATGGCGAGCGGCGAATGTGAAGGGGTGCGACAAGTTTGTTTTTGGCGCTGGGTTGTAGATTACTTGAGCAGGAATTTGAGCGGGATATGGACACGCTGGCGCCAGGCACGCTCTGAATGCTCGTGGCCGGGGAACCGGCGGGGAAGCCAGTTGGTTCCTTCGGAATAGCCGCGTGCGCGCAGCACCTCGTCCGCCTGCAATTGAAACGATTCATAGGTGGCATCGGGCGTCTGGGTGGCGAGATCGAAGTACAGTGTGTGCGTGCTGGGCGCTGGGAGGGCGTGCGGAAATATTCGAGCATTACGCCGTCGTCGGCCGGCCAGTGGGTGGAGAGGCAGGTGGTGCCGATGGTTCCGTAGGCAAAGGGCAGAGTTTTGGTGTGATAAGCGACGATCTGCAACTCATCACCGGTGGCAGGGTTGAAGGTGCCAAGAGAGACATTGTGGAAAGTACCGGCGCCACCATTTCGGAGTGTACCAAGTGATCGTGTAAGAGCCGCTGACTTTGATGCGGAAGCCGATCCAGCTGCGGTCGATAATCCATAAGCCTGAGTCGGCGCGGGTCACGGGCGCGATGAAAGCACATGCGGGCGCGAAAGCAATACGTTTCTTCACACGAGCGTCCAGGCTCGTAGTGTTAGCGTGACGGCAGCGGAGCGGCGCCATTTCGCTGAGTTCGTAACGTTACGACTACGATGACAGGTCTGTGTGCGTTTGTAGAGTTGGTAAGTGACCGGATTTGCTTAGTATAGTGTTGATTTCAGATTTGTTGGAAGAACGGGATGGCGTAAATGGAAAGAAGGATAGACAAGGGGAGGGGAAGGTGATATAATGGATACATGAAGATGCAAACAATGCGTATGAGGAGGATAGTGGTGAGCGTAGCGGCGCTGCTGGGGTGGTGCGGGGAGGGGGCGGCGGCGCGGGCGGAGCGTGAGTGTGCCGGGACACTCATAGTGCGGCGCGGCGGGGAGTATGAGCGGGTGCCCGCGGCGGCAGCAGGGGCGGTGCGATGGCCGGCAGAGGTGAATGCCGCCGGGGGGCGAGTGAATGTGGCGGCGGGCGATGGTGCAATTCAAGTGACGGCGGTGAGGACGCCGCATGGCACGTTTGCGGAGCTGGATATTCCGGGCGCCGGCCACACGGAGACGCACGGCGCGCCGAGACTGCCGGTGGTGCGCATGATGCTGGCCGTGCCTGAGCGCGGGGAGCCGCGCGTGACGTTCACGTCCGTGGTGCGCGAGGCGGGCGAAAAGGAATTAGGATTACCGGGCGAGCCGTTGCCGGTGCAGCCGCCCGTGCCAAAGGTGCCGGGAGCGCTGGAAGCGGCGCTGTTTGTGCGGGATGCCGCAGTGTATGCCTCGGCGGAGTATCAGCCAGCGGAGGTGGTGCGGCTTGTGCCGGCCGGGAAGGTGGCAGGACAGCGGATGATGCTTTTAGAGCTTGCGCCTGTGCAGTATGCGCCGGGGCTGAAGCGCTACCGCCTGCATGCGGGGCTGTCAGTCACCGTCGAATTTGATGATAAGGCTGCGGCGCCGCCGCGGACTCTCCGGGAGAATGCACTGGTGCGCGGGCTGGCGTGCAATGGGGCGGCGCTCCCTACCGCCCCGCTGGCAGTTACGCCACCGCGTTTGCTCGTTATCGCTCATACGCTGTTTGCCACGAATCTCGCGGCGTTCGCTGCGCACAAGGCTGCCATGGGCTGGGTTGTAGATCTCACGAACACCTCAATTGGAACCACAGCGGCTGCGCTCACCAATTTCATCTGCGCGCGGTATCAGAATGTGAACACACGCCCCGATGCACTGCTGCTCGTCGGTGATACTGCCTTCATTCCGCGCTTTGTGAGCACGATGACCGACAATCCCGATTCGGATTTGTACTATGCGTGCATTGACGGCGGGGCCGACTGGCTGCCGGATTTCCCCGTCGGCCGGTTCAGTGTGCAGAACAACGCGCAGCTGAACGCCGTGATTGACAAGCTGATAACGTATGAGACTGCGGTGCCAGGGTCGTGGATGTCCAAGGCTGTGTTTATGGCTGGTAACGACAATTACACCATCACGGAAGGCACGCACAATTATGTCATTTCCACGTATCTGACGCCGCGCCAGTTCACGTCTGACAAGCTCTACAGGAAAACCTACGGCGCAACGGCGGCGCAAGTGACGGCGGCGTTTAATGACGGGCGGGTGTTGGGAATCTATTCCGGGCATGGTGATGTAACATATTGGGCGGACGGGCCGGCCTACTATCAGAGCAACGTGAATGCGCTGAACAACGCCGGGCGTTATCCGTTCGTGTGCAGTTTTGCCTGCCTCACCGGGCAATTTAGCGCTGACGAATGCTTTGCCGAAACGTGGCATCGCGCGGCGGGGCGGGGCGCGGTGAACGTATGGGCGTCGAGCACGTACAGCTATTGGAATGAAGATGACATTCTGGAAAAACGCCTGTTCAAGGCGATGTATGATGAGGGCTATCGCAAGTTCGGCGACGCCACGCTGCGTGCGAAATATCTGTATTTGACATATTACGGCACCAGCAGCACGACGCGGCGGTATTTCGAGATGTACAATTTGTTTGGGGATCCGACGGTGCAGGTGGCGGCACAAGGGTTTGTCCTAGAGATGCCCGGAGTGCTGCCGACCGCGTTTCTTGGCGAAGCATACAGCTACACGCCGACAGCGGCGGGCGGGCAGCGGCCCTACGCGAGCTGGCAACTCGCCAGCGGTGCGTTGCCGGATGGCCTGCAGCTCAGCCCGTCGGATGGGACGATCTACGGTACACCCCGAGTCGTGACGTCCGTTGTATGCACGGTGCAAGTCACCGACGCGCAGGGCAGCAACGCCATGGCCACCGCGCAGCTTGATACAGCAACGCGGCTGGTGATGACCACACCAAGCAACCTGCCGCCTGCTGCCCTTGACGCGTATTACAGCGTGACGCTGAATGCGTCGGGCGGCATCCCGCCGTATACATGGAGCATGCAGTACACCGCGTATCGCGAAGACAACGCACCGAGCAACTGGCTGGGCGGGGGCGTGGCGCAGAACTGGCGCGCGGATGACCGTGCGTGGCTGCTGACCCTGCCGTTCGCCTTTCCATTCTACGGCGCGGCCCGCACCTCACTGTGGGTCAGCAGCAACGGCATGATTGATTTTGAGAAAGCCGATAGCGACTTCTCGAATTCGGATGCCAAACTGCGCGCCAACACGCGCATCGCGCCGTTGTGGGATGATTTGATCACCAACATGCCCAGCGACGACATCTACATCACCACGAATGCGGCATACACGGCGATCCGCTGGAAGTACGCCACGTACGCCGGGCGCGCGCCCGTGAATGTTGAGGTTGTCCTGCATGCTGATGGCCGCCTGCAGTTTAACTACGGCAGCGCCCATGCGGGATTGACCCCGACGATCGGCATCTCCGGCGGCAACGGCACGGCGGCAGTATTCTCGATGCGGAACAATGCCAGCAGCATCGCGGCGCTGGCTGGTTCGGCGATCACGCCCGACATGCTACCGCCGGGCATGGCGTTGACAGCGCTGGGCGAGCTGCACGGCACGCCGCTCGCCACGGGCCGGTTCATGTTCACGGTATCGTTGCAGGATGCTGCCACGCCGGTGCAAACCCAGGCGCGGCAGATGATGCTTGATGTTGTTCCGGAGCCGCTGGCGGCCATCGTGGTTGGCGCAGGGTGCGTGGGGCTCCTGCGCCGCAGGCACACGGGCGGTGAATAACGTGTGCACCGCGAGGTGGGAAAGGCACATAAGATGCTCACTAAGCAGGGCTTGGCGCTGTTCATGTGGGTGTGAATATCCTGTGAGAAGCGCGTGAAATTGACTTTCCACGGCACATACGCTATAATAAACGCGCTGTATGATGTTTTATTAGCAAATGGAGCATTGACATGAATATGTGGGGATATTCTGCATTGGCTTGTGCCAGTTTGTGCGTTATGTTGTGTGCGTCGCCGGCGGCGGCACAGGACAACGTCTACTACCGGTCGTTCAAGCTCAGGCCAACGCAGCATGGGAAGCTGAAGACAAAATTCTACTACAACTCAGTTTTGTTTCCCGACATTCTCAGTTCGATTGTGACGCTGTCGTTCAATGAATACACCTATGTTTTCAACCAGACGAATGACATCAGTGACATGTTTTATTGGCGGCGTAAGAGCAAACCGAACGGAATCTACAAGTATGACCGGTGGATCGACAAAGGGGGGCGGGTCAAGATGCTGATCAATGCACGCCGCCAGTGGGCCACGGTGGATTTAAAAGGCGTCAACCTGCTGGGGCTGTCCACTAATCGCACAGGCATTCATTCGGTGGGCCTGCAGATCAGCAGCATGCAGAAGACCGAGCGGTTAAAATTTGTCAATTACAAGCATGCGGGGCGGATGGCATATGAGACGAATTTTTTTTATGTAAGATCGCTGTTTATGCGGTATGGGCGGGGGCCGGCGGACACATTGACGATGCGGTTCATAGCAAAGCACAACGCTCCAGAAAGTCTGCCTGCGAGCCTGCCGGCCACGTTTGTGGTGGATGGGGCGGGGGGGGTTTCGTCGTTTAGCGGGCTGACATTCAATGTACCGTTGGCGCGGCAGGGGAAAGGAACGTTTGCGGGCAAGCAGGGGCCGGTGCGCGCAGTGGTGAATTTCAAAACAGGGCGGGGCACGTTCACGTACAGCAAACAAGCGTTGCCCGTTACATTGGCGCCCTCACAGACCAACATGATTTTCACGGTACGGGCGGCGTTTGGCGGGGCATTTGATGAACAGAGTTCGTTTCGTGCGGGGTACGTGCGTGTCAACACGATCAAGTATTAGGCGGGAGCGGCATTACGGCACTGGCTGTGTTGCAGATCATGCCATAGACGCGCAGCTGTGACGGCGGCGTTGAGAGCATTCTGGCGCCGCTGGCGCACGGCCATTGTTGGCGCCGGGGCGGTGATGATTGGATGCCGCCTTGGTGACGCATTCAACTTTCTTTACAGCATTATGCTGGCGCGCTGGCTGGGGGGGGGCGAATTTGGCAGCGCCAGCGCCTTGATGCTGGCGCTCGCCATCCCCGCTGCGACGATCAACGTGCTGGTGTGCCGTGAGACGGTGTGGCGTATGGAGACGCAGGAGCCGCAGGCGTTGCGAGCGTTCGTGTGGCGCTGGTTCTGGTGGGCGTTGGCGGCCGGCAGCGTGTGTGCCGTGCTGATCGTACTTTTTAATCCCTATGTCGGCACGATCCTGCGTTACAGCCATCCTGCCGTGGGCTATGGATTGGCGGCATTAGTCGTGTTGACACTGACGCGGCCGTTTTGGCAAAGTGTGTTGCAGGGCCAGGAGCGCTTTCTTCTGATCAGCGCCGGTCCGCCGCTGGAGGGATTCCTGCGGCTGACATTAACCATGGCATTCCTTTACTTCCTGCAGGCGGGCTTGCGCGGCGTCGTCGCCGCCCAAGCCCTCACTGGCGTAATCTTGCTGGGCTACGGCATGGTGTTTGGCATTGCAGGTACGCGGACACGCGCCCGGCAGCATGCGCCTGCCACACCTTTGCCACATGCCTGCGCGCCGCCCACCAACTGGCGCACACTCGCGGCCAGTTTGACAATGACGACGGCCTTGATTTTGTTCACCTCCACTGATGTGATTGTCGTTAATTTTGTCTTTCCCGGCCCGATCGCCGACGCTTATGCCGCCATCGCCACGCTGGGCAAAATCGTGTTGTATGTGCCGGAGAGTCTTGCCGTTATTTTGCTGCCAACCTTCGTACGCGACGCGGCCCATGCCCGCAGCAGCTCACGCGCGACGGTCGTTGGCGTGGCGATTGCACTCGCTGGCGCGGCCGCCATCACGCTGCTCTTTGTCCTGTGCGGAACAGCCCTGATGCGAGCGGTGTATCCGCGGGCGTATCTGGCCTATGCCCACCTGCTACCGTGGTATGCGGCGGCCATGGGCGGAGTGTCGGTATGCCGCATGCTGGGCACACAAGCGATGGCGCGCGGCCTGCTGGCGCCTGGCGTCGCCTTGCTGGCTGTTGCTGCGCTACAGGTACTGGGCTTTTACCTGTTCCGTCTCAACGTGGAGCAGACCACCGGTGTGCTTGTTGTCACGGCGCTTGTTGCGGCGGCCGTAAGCACCGCCATGGCGTTCGTTCACGCCCCTTGGCGCGGCACACACGCACACCTCCGTTGAGCCTAGATACAGCGACTAGTGACATAGGACTGGAGGGGCAGCGGCCTCGCTGCCCTTGTACCTAGCCCTCATTAGGCCGCCGGGGCCGGCGGCCCTCCACAAAAAATGGAGGGGCAGTGGCCTCGCTGCCCTTGTGCCCCGCGCGCATAAGGCCGCCGGTGCCGGCGGCCCTTCCTAGTCGCCGGATCCAAGTTGAGGGACGCCGCCCCATACGCGCTAAGTTAAGCACATTTACAATTTACAATTTGGGGAGGAAAGAGCACAACACAGTCAATCAGTACCTCGAAACGACAAGCTGCGCTGATTGCAGACGGCATACGAATGCTGATTGAACGTTCGTCTGGTTCGGTGCGCCAGAAGCGCCATGTTAACCAATACACAGAAACGTGCGTACCTATCCGACGACTAGCTTTGGAGCGTGCTTGCTCCGCTCCGCGGGGCGCGCAGCCAAGCTGCCGCTTGTTGGAGCGTAAACACAGCTTCCGCGGCGCACACTCGTTGCCCCCAACTTGTCAGCATATCGAAGTGTATCATATTGATGGATCACCTTTTAAGCTTTGTTTCTATGCTAGTCGCCGGATATGTGTTCCGCCGCGTCCTCGAGCGTGGATGTGTGCGAACTGGCGAGCGTGAGGGCGCAGGTGACGTATCATGCGGGTGTTGACGCAGCACTTGGCGAGCTGCGCAAGGAAGACGGTGTGGCGGCTGGAGTGGCAGATCATATATATCCGGCGCGCGATTACATGTATCAGGATACCGGACATTGCGCCGGCGAATGCGCCGCCGATCTACCTCCGGGCGGCCGCGGCGGTGTGCACGGTGGGCGGAGTGCCGCGGCGAGCGTGCTTTTAGCGGCGGACATAGAGGGGACTGCCCAGAGCGGAGCGAGGCACGCGGCGCTGTCGCCTGGAGCCATGGAGCGGTCTGCCCGTGCGGGGCAGCGCGGTGAAAAAGAGCGTTGCGCGAGCATACACAACACGTACATGCCGCGTTTTTGTTGTACATTCACAACAGGTGTCACAACATGTCACATTGCGGCGCGGCTCTTCGCCATGACAGTCGCCAGGTCTAAAACACTACGACGGCTTGACAAAAGAATCAGATTATAACATACTAGTGTTACGTAGATAAAACGTGCGTTGCTGTGTAGCTTGGTGGCGCGCAGGGTGCGCTGGTTAAAAATTCGTCTGCATTCCGGTCAGCACGCCTCCGGTGCTGGCGTGGCGTACGAAAAAGAATTAGTATCATGAGTGGAAATCGCGCGAGTGCACTCGCACGGGGTGCCGTGCCGCTGCCTGTGTACAGCAGCTGCGCGCCGGTTCGGCGTTTTCGCCGCGCGTGGCGGTTTCACCGCGCACGCTGCCTGTGCTTTCGTCGCCGCGATGCGTGCTTTTACCCCATTCAGCATGGTATTCTCCATAAACGATCTTCAATTAGTTGCTGGCATGACAATTGCTTTTTCCGGTGCATGAAAATCATACTGCGTAATGTTTCTTTGCAGCCGGCTGGGCTGGTGTGGCGCATACCTGCCACTCGCCTTGATACGCTGCGTAACTGCATGCCCAAGGAGGTGGAACGGCATTCTTCTATCAGGTCTGCTAACTTCACGGCGCATGATGCCCTGTTTGCTCTGCCGTGTTTGTCCATAGATGTACGATTCATGTGACACCCAAACACTTAAAAAAACCATGAACACACAACGACTGATCTACAACGGCGTGGCGCTTATGCTGCTGGCGGCAGTGTCGCTGCGCGCGAATGTTACCAACATCACCAGCGGGGGGCTAGAATACCCCGACTTCAATTCAGCGATGCCAAACGCCAATAACGGCGACACACTGCGCGGCCGTGCGGCCACGTGGGAAGAAACCGCCATGGTGCCGATGCACAAGCAACTCACCCTTGATGGCGGGTACGACGCCACCTATACTACCAAGATAGGCATGAGCGTGCTGACCAACGAAAGCTCCTCCCCGGTATTCGAAGTAATGCAAGGATCAAAAGTGTATCTGCAATCGCTGGTCATCAAGGGCGGCGATGGCACGGGTTCTGGCGCTGGCGGCGTGTGGGCAATCTTGTCCACGGCGATCGTGGTAAACTGCGTGATCAGCAACTGTGCATCTGAATGGGGTGCCGGGCTGTATTCTGATGGTTTAATTATTGCCAGCAATACGCTGGTGACGGAGTGCGTGGCGAGCATGCGGGGCGGCGGCGTGTATGTAGGCTCCGGTGTGGCCTTCATGGTGAACTGCGTGATCAGCAACTGCGCATCGCAATGGGGTGCCGGGCTGTATTCCGATGGTCTGATTATCGCCAGCAATATGCTCGTGACGGAGTGCGTGGCGAGCAAGGAGGGCGGCGGCGTGTATGTAGGCTTCGATGCGGCTTTTCGTGCGTATGACAACACGCGGATTGACTTCAACACGGCCGCGAACCAAGGCGGCGGCATTTATGCCCAGCCGGGGCTTGTGGAATTAAGCCACTGCGAAGTGACAAGCAACACGGCCTCTCACGGTGGCGGGCTGTATGCGCTATCCAGCGTGGTCGTGCGCGTCACGGCCACCACCATTTCGGGCAATAGCGCTGCAAGCAGTGGCGGCGGCCTGTATGCTTATAACACCGATGTCGAGCTGCTCAACAGCTTTGTCGTTGGCAACTTGGCCGCTTCCGGCGGCGGTATATACCAGCAGTTTGGCATACTGGTTGTCAGTAACACCGCCGTCAACGGCAATGCCGCCCAGTCCGCCGGCGGCATCGCTATTAATGAACTCGTCTTGCGGCTGTACGACTCACAAGTGGGAACGTTGGCAGCGCCTAATTTAGCGCAGATTTCTGGCGGAGGCCTGTACGTTCTTAATTGTGATGTACGGATGCGCAATGTCATCATTGAAGGCAACAAGACTCCGACTAGTTCCGGGACTGCCGGTGGCCTTCGCATGGTGCAGTCAAAGCCGGTGTGGCTCTCAAATGTGATCGTGCGGTTCAACCAAGCACAAACGGCAGCGGGAGTTTTGGTCAATGCACACGGCGGACTGGAAGCGTACCATCTGCAGATTGTCAGCAACACCGCATTTTTGAATGGCGGCGGTTATGTTTCGGCCGTATCCAATCTGTGGTTGTATGCCCCGGTGATTTCAAGCAACACGTCATACTTTAACACGGCTGGGCTGGAAGTAGCCCTGTTAGGAGGTACTGCCTCTGTCATTCGTGCGCTCGTCAAACACAACCAGTGCGTTCAAGGCGTGGGCGGCATGACATTATTGGGCTCCGGCGGCGATCTATTGTACTTGGATGATCCGGTGATTGCTGACAACACAGGTGACGCCGACGGAGATCATAAAGGCGGGACGGGCGGGCTTCGCGTGAATGGTCTGAAGACCCGTCTGCGGGCTTTGACGCAGCCCGTGCAGATTGTCCGCAATCACGGCGGCAGCGAGGGCGGCCTGTACGTGGGAGGCGGGACACTGCTCTGTGAAGCCCCCAGCATCGCCAATCCCATCCTGATTGCACACAACA